>Ga0115003_10002270_pt1 | contig 16136 bp, 14 predicted proteins | sample ArcticOcean_MG_C_7_FD_88736 | JGI IMG/M metagenome (GOLD analysis project Ga0115003, IMG submission 88736) | Marine microbial communities from western Arctic Ocean - ArcticOcean_MG_CB11_88 | ecosystem: Environmental > Aquatic > Marine > Oceanic | place: Arctic Ocean: Canada Basin | collected... | reverse complement strand
CGAAGAGCCGGCAGCCGAAGAGCCGGCAGCCGAAGAGCCGGCAGCCGAAGAGCCGGCAGCCGAAGAGGGAATGACGCCGGATGGAGTCGTCGTGCAGATGGACGGTGAGGACTACGACAGTTACATCGCACGTCTCTACGTCGCCGCCTCCGATGAAGGCCAGGTTATCTATTACCAGTCCTCCGGCGAGTCCGAACTCGAGTTCATTCGCGAGCAGTGGGAAGCGTTGTACCCCGACGTCGACTTTGAGCCGGTCACGGCACGAGCGGGCACCATTCTTGAGCGCGCACTGCTTGAGGTGGGGACCGGAAACACGCAAGGCGACGTTTTCGGCGCAGCAGGCGTCGAGATGCTGCTCCTTGAGCAAGAGGATGCTCTCGCCGACTACTCTCCAGCAGGCCTCGAGTTTGTGAGCGCTGACTTCATTTTCGACGGTCCGTATATCGGTCTCAATTACCTATCCCGGCACGTCACGTATAACACGGACAACGTTGACCCGGCCGACCTTCCCTCGGACTGGTTCGGTTACTGCGACCCGGAGTGGAAGGGCCGGATCGGTATCGATGCCGAGTCGTTCGAGTGGGCCGCTGCCTTTATCCAGGCTTGGGGTGAAGAAGAAGCACGAAAGTTCCTTGAGTGCATCAATGCCAACGAACCGGTACTTCACCGTGGCACGACCAACGGAACGGAGCTCGTGAACGTCGGAGAGTTCGACGTCAAGCTTGACGGCATGGGTCACGTGTCGAAGCGATTCATCGATGGCGAAGCATCGATCGGCGTCCAAATTCCGCACCCGTCACCGATGCCCGCAATCGTCGATATGTCGGCGATCCTGGCCAATTCGCCGAACCCAAATTCTGCCCAGTTGCTCCAAGAGTTCTGGTTGCAGCCTGAGGGGCAGATCGCGATGACCAACGAGGGCAAGGCGACCACCACATCGACCGAGGGGGAGCACCCTTACTGGTCATTCATGGAGGGAGCCGACCTCTTGGTCCTCGGGCCGAGAGAATCTGTTGCGCTCGAGGCCGGACTCGTCATGTTCAGCGACATCTTCTGAAGCGGAGGCTGACGCTCTCGCTGCTGCAGCCGTGGCCGGTCAGTGACTGGTGACGACACTGAGATATTTGCGGGTGGGCCCGCGCCACTTGGGCCCACCCGCAACCTCCGACTTGACGACCGAAAGGATTGCGTGGACACCATCACCCCCGAGCATCCCGACGCCACAGACAACAAAGAACTGCACGCTGACGGCCTGATCGGCAACGGGCACAAGCCAGCGAGTCGTCGACGGTTCGACCTGCGAGTGCCGCTCTTCATTGGCATCGCGGCGTTGCTCGTATGGCTAATTATTGCCCCAATCACTATCCTTGTTTGGGGAAGTTTCTCGTCTGCTCGGCCGGGGCGGGATGATTTCTTCTCACTCGACAGCTTGACACTCGACAACTATTCGCGTGCGTTCGACTCTGAACTTTGGGAAGTCTTTCTCAACACAGCGTCCTTCGCCCTTGGAACCACGGTGCTTGCGTTTGTGTTTGGCACGTTCTTGGCGTGGGCCGTCGAGCGCACCAACACACCGTTCCGCCGCATCATCACGGTCTTAGTTCTTGCACGGTTGATCATCCCGGGCATCTTGACGACTGCTTCATGGGTTTTTCTCGCCAGCCCTCGCATCGGGATGATCAACAGCTGGTTCGAGAGTCTCTTCGGCTTGGAAGACCCAGTCGTCGATGTGTTTTCGCTCCCTGGGATGATTTTCGTGGAGGCGCTCGACGTGTTCCCGGTGTCGTTTCTGCTCATGTCGGCAGCCCTGCGTTCAATGGACCCGTCACTCGAGGAAGCCTCGTCCGTCGCTGGACACAGCACGTTCAGCACGACTTTTCGAATCACGCTTCCGCTCATCCTGCCAGCGATGCTGGCGACGCTCATCTACCTGTTGATCCGTGGTGTCGAAACGTTCGAGACGCCGACGTTGATCGGTCTGCCTGCTGGCATCCGGACTTTCGTCGTCGAAATCTGGCAGCGAACGAGTGCGGTTCCGACCGATCTTGGGCTTGCTGCGGTGTATGCCGTGCTTGTCCTGTTGCTGGCCGTGATCCTGGTGTGGGGGTACAACCGCGCCACCCGCCACAGCGAGTCGTATCAAGTCGTGAGTGGCAAGGCATTTAGACCGCGCCGGATCGACCTCGGTAAGGCGCGTTGGGTGTCGTTCGGACTCGCAGCGCTGCTGCTCTTTTTGTCGATCGGCCTGCCGCTGCTGATGCTGGCTTGGGCGAGCATCCAACCACCGTTCTCTGGGGTTCCGCCGCTGACACCCAGCGCAGTTGCCGGGGGTGGTTTCTCACTCGAGAACTACCGAGATGCCTTCGATTCTGAGTTGACTCGTCGGGCACTTTGGAATTCGACGATTCTTGCACTCAGTTCGGCCACGATCGTCACGGTGATGATGGCCATTACTGCCTGGATCACGGTCAAGTCGAAGATCCGCGGGCGTAGTTTGCTCGATCATCTCGCGTTCACACCGATAGCGATTCCGGCGATCATGTTTGGCTTGGCCGTCCTGTGGATGTATCTCATCCTGCCGTTCCCGGTTTACGGCACGCTGTGGATCTTGCTGATTCTTTATGTCGCACGATTCCCCCCTGTTGCGTTTCGCATTCTGTCGGCGCAGACAACCCAGGTCTCGAATGAGTTGCAAGAAGCTGCTGAGGTCAGTGGTGCTACGTGGTGGCAGAGCTTTCGTACCATTATGTTGCCTTTATTGAAGCCTGGCTTGCTTGCCGCATTCGTGTTTGTCATGGTGCATTCGTTCCGAGAGCTAGGGGCATCGGTCATGGTTTCGTCGTTCGGTACTGAGGTCGTCGGGGTGGCCATTCTCGACCTGTGGGAGAACGGCAGCTTTGGGCTGTTGAGTGCGTTCGGAATCGTGATCATGGTGGGATTGGTAGCGGCAGCGCTCTTCGCAGCGTGGATAAGTCGTCGATATGGGGTGAAGGAAGAATGATCAAACTTGAAGGTCTCACAAAGACCTACGCAGGGAACGCCGAACCGGCGGTCAAAGGTATCGATGTGACCGTTGCTCAGGGTGAACTCGTCACCCTGCTTGGCCCATCGGGCTGTGGCAAGACGACCACTTTGCGATGCATCGCCGGTTTGGAGATGCCTGATTCGGGACGTATCCAGATTGGCGATCGAACCGTGTTCGATCCCACTCAGAAAATTAAATTGCGTGCCAATCAGCGGAACTCTGGGATGGTCTTCCAGTCGTATGCGATCTGGCCGCACATGACGGTCTACGAAAACGTGGCCTACCCGTTGAAGGTTGGTCGCGTCGACAGATCTACTGCTCGTGAGCGCGTTCACCGCGCTCTCGACCTGGTCGGTCTAAGGGAGCTCGCTGATCGTCCAGCGCCAAACCTGTCAGGTGGACAGCAGCAGCGGGTGGCGCTTGCTCGGGCGCTCGTCAGTGAGCCTGATGTCTTGCTGTTCGACGAACCGCTGTCGAACCTCGACGCCACGCTTCGTGAATCAATGCGACAGGAAATTCGCGAAGTCCAGCAGCGGCTCGGCATCGCTGCGCTCTATGTCACCCATGACCAAACTGAGGCGCTTGCGATCTCCGATCAGGTAATCGTGATGTCCCACGGAGAGATCCTCGACGTCGGAACACCGCAGCGGATCTACGAGCGCCCGGCATCCCTGCCGGTCGCGCGTTTCATCGGACTCGCCAACATTTTCGAGGTGACCAACGTTGTCTCAGATGCTGGATGGAAGAGCGGTGAATGTGAGATTGGACGCATCCTCTTCACTGAACGCTCCGACCACGATGGCGCCGCCACATCGGTCATCGTCCGATTGGAAGACGTCAAACTCGATTCTCCCAGCGACGACGGCACCGGCGAGAACCGTTGGCCCGGCCGAATCGTCTCGGCGCTGTTCTTGGGGACCCTCTGGGATTGCATGATTGAGGTTGCGGGCGGACGTGTCCGGGCTCACGTTCCCCGCACGCAGCAGCCGCGAGCCGGCGATGCGGTAACTGTTCACATCCCACCTTCTGATTGCACACCGATGGAATGATCCGATGACGCGCACCACTGCAATGTTCAACAATCGATCGCTACAGGGCGCTGTATGAGCGTCGTGGGGGCCATAGCCACGGTCCATGCACCGTTTATCGCTGGCATGCCGGAACTGGCACCAGAACCACAGCGCACGGCGGTCAATGCCGGGTTTGGTCGGCTGAGAGCAATGCTCGCCGAGCTTCGGCCCGACGTCATCGTCACGGTGTCGAGTGAGCACATCACGAACTTCCTCTCCGACAATGCACCTGGATTTGCGGTGAGCACTGCTGGGGAGAATCCGACGCAGCCAGAGTTCGGCCTTCCTGACCGTTTCGTGCCCGGCGACTCTGCATTTGCCCGGGGGCTTGTCGAGTTCGCGCAAGAGCAGGACTTTCCGTTAGAAGGCCGCAAGGAGTTGTACCTCGACCACGGGACCAATCTGCCGCTCAGTTTCTTGAGGCCCGAATACGACATTGCCGTCGTTCCAATTATTGTCAACACCGTGTGGGCGCCATTCCCTTCGACGGCACAGGCGCACGATCTCGGTTCGCTGCTGGCCTGCTACGTCGACGAAAAGTGGCACGATACGCGTGTCGTCCTGATCGGAACGGGCGGGATTTCGCACTGGGTTGGAAATCGTCGGCACGGAGACATGAATCCCGACTTTGATCGGTGGTTCGTCGATCTTCTCATGTCCAGCGATGATGAGGCATTACGGAACATCTCCGACGATGACATTGACCCTGGTGGTGACGGGGCGCACGAGATCAGGACATGGATAGCGATGTCCGGTGCTGCTCGCATTGTCGGACTTCAGCCTGAGATCGTGCTCGATGAGGAGTTTGTTCCTGGCTGGAACGTCGGTGTACATCAACTCGTCTGGATGCTGCCGGACGCGAGAAAGAATCACGCACTGTGACCCAATCAGCTGTTCACCAGCTCGTCTGGGAGATCCATCGTCGGGGCCGCGGCGAGGAGTATCGAACTGACCCGGGGGCCTATCTCGCAACAGCGTGCGAGCGCCTCGGCGTTGCCGACGACGCCCGATCCGCTCTCGAACAACTCGATTTCTCCCAACTCATCGATATCGGTGTCCATCCGATGTCGGTCTTATTCTTCGCGCATGCCAACCATGTTCCGATGCCCCAGTACCTCGGCGCAATCGGAGCAGACCCGGCTCATGTCGAGACGTTTCGCCAAATCTTCGAGAACGCCAACCGATCCCGGCCGGGCGTCGCCCGAGCACCCACCGAGAGAGAGTAATCATGGAGCGAGCCATACGTTTTCCCAGCGGAGATCTCGAACTGTCCGGTGTCCTCCATCTACCGGAGACTACGCGCGACGGTCAGTTGCCGTGCTTCGTGGTCATTCATGGGTTCGGGTCGAACAAGGATGCAACCAACGTTCAGGGACCGGTGAAAATGTTGAACGAATGGGGCTACGCCGCGTTCCGGTTCGACATGCGCGGGTGCGGGCAAAGTGATGGCTCCTTCGGTCGGGTGATCTGCCTCGAACAGGTCGCCGACACCCGGGCGGCGATCGATCTACTTCAGGCCCAACCGGAGTTGGACCCCCAGCGGATCGGTGTTCTTGGTTCCAGTTTCGGTGCTGCAGTTGCTATTTACGCCGCCGGGGTCGACGACCGTATCGCAGCGGTCGTCTCATCGGGTGGTTGGGGACACGGTGAGCGCAAGTTCCGTCGCCAGCATCCCACCCAGGAGGGTTGGTTGCGGTTTACAGAGATGCTCGAGCGGGGAAGTCTCCACCGCGAACAGACTGGCGAGTCGCTGATGGTCGACCGATATGACATTGTGCCGATGCCGGACCACCTCCGGGCGCACGTGAGCCGGAAGTCGGCAATGCAGTTCCCAGCCGAGGTCGCTCAGTCGATGTACAACTTCTGCGCCGAAGATGTGGTTGGCGACATTTCCCCTCGACCGTTACTCTTGCTGCATTCGTCAAAGGACTCGATCACGCCAACGGAGCAGTCGGTCGCACTCTTTGAAAAGGCGGGTATGCCTGTCGACCTGCACTTGTTCGCCGAGACTGATCACTTTATGTTTTCCGAGGAGAACGTACGAGTTCGCGAGATTGTCCGACGGTGGCTCGACCGATTCCTACCTGTCGATCAACTGTCTGCGCAGAGAGGCGCGCCGTGATTCTTGAGGTCCGTCAGTTCGGGTCTTTGAAATCGTCGGCGGTGGTACTCCTCCACTCGCTGGCGCTCGACGCGGGCGTTTGGAAACCGGTCATCTCCCTTCTCGAGTCGGAGTTCCTGATAGTTGCGCCTGACCTTCGAGGTCATGGCAGCTCACAGCCCAACGCTGATTTCACTGTCGAAGATATGGCCGATGATGTGGCCGAGACGCTGGCGTGCATTGGAATCGGTAGTGCCGCTGTGGTCGGTCTCTCGCTCGGCGGTTGCGTAGCCCAGTCAGTCGCTGTTCGGTATCCAGAGCTCGTGAACCGCCTGGTGCTTGCCGACACGACCGCTTGGTACGGGGAGGACGCTCCCGCGATATGGGGTGGTCGCGCCGAGCGTGCCAGGGAGGAGGGCCTCGGATCGCTCGCCGCTTTCCAGTTGGAGCGTTGGTTCAGTGACACATTCCGCTTGGCAAACGTGTCTCTGTGTGAAGAATTGTTGGTGACGTTCCGCGCCAATGACATCGACTCTTACGCTGCAACATGTCGCGCACTTGGGAATTACGACGGCCGCGAAAGAGTCGGGTCGATCGGCGTTCCAACTGAAATTTTGGTGGGCGAACACGACGGGGCAACTCCACCGCTGCATGCGTACGATCTCGCTAAGCGGATTTCTGATTCGAATGTCACCGTGCTGCCCGATGCCAAACACTTGACGGCCCTTGAACGTCCCGACGCTGTGGCGGACGCGGTGAGGCGCGTTTCGGCCCGGCGCTAAAAGATTGCAAGGCTCGCTAACGGCTAGATCCTCAAGACCAGGTATCTCCGTGTAGCATGCCGTTGGCGCGGCCCTGTGAAATGATAAAAGCTTCTCCCGATAATCAGAACACCAGAAGAAGACGAGACCGGAGTGATATCCGAGACCTACTTATCGAGTCGGCGATCATTGAGTTTGCGGCGCATGGGTTCGAAGGATCATCGACACGCTCGATAGCGGAGCGCGCTGATGCTCATCAGCCTCAGATCAACTATCACTTCGCTTCAAAGTTTCAACTCTGGCGAGCCACAGTTGACCATCTGTTCGAACTATTGGATAAGACCTTCAGTGGTATCGACGAGATCGAAGATCCTGCTGAGAGTTTCGCGGCGGGTATCCGTCGACTGGTTTATTTCGCTGCCGAGCATCCGCATCTCAATCGGATCATCGTCCAGGAGTCCAGCTCGTCGAACCCTCGGATGCAATGGCTCACCGAAGTGCACGTTCGGCCGCGTTTCGAGCAACGAAGGAAGCTGTGGCGAGATCTTCAGGAGGCCGGTGTTGCCGCCCCAATTCCTGATGAGCTTGTCCACCACGTTCTGATTGGTGCAGCATCGCAGCCTTATGTCAGTAGTTCAGAAACCGAACTTCTGCTCGGGCTAGAGCAGCTCGACTGGGCGCTCATCAACGCACACGCTGAGGGCCTGGTGACGACGCTGCTACCGGGCCTCGACCGGCTGCGTTGAGGGGCAGGGTACGTATCGGCGGGCGGCGCGAAGATGATGACCGTCATCGCGTTGGCGTTGGCAAACGAGAGCTGCATTGCCTCGCCAGGTTTCCTAATAGGGAAATGATCGGTGGCCCACCCGATCGAACGAGATAGTCGCTGTAGCCGTCGGCGAACGTTTCGATCGATAGTTGGCAGGATCGAAAAGTTTCTCGAGCGATAACGAGGACTGCCAGGTTGCCGCCGATGAAGTCGTCCGTTCGATCTCGGTCATCCGCTGCAGAACCCCGCTGTTCGCACTAATGGGTTCCTCGGTTTTCGGCACGGCTCAGAGCACAGTTTTGAGCCGTCACCAACGACACCCGCATTGAACAGTGCAGAATTCCCACCGGTTGAGGTGCCACCCGAGTTGCTGATTGCGGCACAATCCCTTGGCTTTTGCGCTTCACCGCGTAGGCTCGACGTTCCGCCCGAAAGGACCTGCTCTATGACCTTGAACTCCATGCTGACTCACCGCAATGTTGGTGTCCTTTCGATCGAAGCGGTCGAAGCGCCCGAGGTTGTGACCTCAGCGTGGATTGACGAGCAACTCGCTGTCACCTACGAACGCACCGGGATGAAAGCGGGGACGCTGTCTGATTTGGCCGGTATCGAATCTCGTCGCTGGTGGCCCGCAGACGTCACGTTCGACAAGGCCGCGGCTCTGGCAGGTCGCAAGGCGCTCGACCGCTCAGGCATCGACCCGTCAAAGGTCGGCATGCTCATCTCGACGTCGGTGTGCAAGCATCACCTCGAGCCCTCGATTGCCTGCTCAGTTCACCACCAGCTTGGCTTGGCTCCGAGTTGTCTGAACTTTGACGTCGCCAACGCTTGCCTCGCGTTTGTCAACGGCATGCAGATTGCGGCCGCCGCAATCGATTCGGGCGCCATTGACTATGCGCTCGTCGTCGACGGCGAAGGTAGCCGGTACACCCAGGAGCAGACGATCGCGAGGCTGCAGCAGCCCACGACCGAAGCCTCAGACATCTTCGCCGAATTCGCATCGCTCACACTGGGCTCCGGTGCCGCCGCTGCGCTGCTGTGCCGGATGGACAAGCATCCTGATGCTCACCGCCTCGTTGGCGGTGTGGCTCGTGCAGGTACCGAGCACCACCAGCTGTGCATTGGTGATCTCGAAGCGATGTACACCGACACGCACTCGCTGCTGATTGCGGGCCTCGACCTGGCTGAAGCCGCTTGGAAGAACGCCGGCGCTGACTTCGACTGGGAAGCTGGCATGGACTGGTACATTGTCCACCAGGTCAGTTCCGTCCATACGCGTCTGCTGTGCGAACGGTTGGGAATCGACCACAAGCGGGCCCCGCAGACCTTCCCGACCAACGGCAACGTCGGTCCGGCAGCGATCCCGATGACGCTTGCCAGCGTCTCAGACAAGATTGCCCCGGGCGAACGCGTGCTGCTTATGGGCATCGGCTCGGGGCTGAATACCAGTTACACCGAAATCGTCTGGTGAGCGCTCGGTCCTGGGTTCCGGATCAACCCACCGCAGCCGACCTCGAGTCGTGGGATCTCGATCCAGCGTGGTCGAGGGTGCTCGAAGTCGCGAGCCATGACGGCTCGACATACCAGTGGCACGTCCTCGACTCGGGTCCTACGCTCGACGGGCCGCCTGACGCAATAATGGTGTGTGTCCACGGCAACCCGACATGGGCGTACTCGTGGGCGACGTTTCTCCGGAAGTTCGGTACCCGTTGCCGGGTGATCGCCGTCGACCAGCTCGGGATGGGCTTCAGCGAGCGAACAGAGCTGCGCCGCTACGCCACACGTGTTTCCGACCTCAATGACGTGATTGAGGCGCTCGACATCGACCCGGCGACGCCGTTCGCACTTGCTGCCCACGATTGGGGCGGGGCGATTGCCATGGGCTGGGCGGTCGACCACGCCGATCGAGTCGACGGCATGGTGTTGTGTAACACCGGCATCGGTGTACCTGAGGGTCGCAAGTCGCCAGGTCTGATCCGGCTCGCAGCTGCTGGCCCACTGCGCGACTTTGTTTGCCGGCGGACACCGATCTTTGTCGGTGGAACGACCCGCCTCTCAGGCTCTCACATCAACGCAGCGGACCGAGCAGCGTTTGCGGCGCCGTATTCGTTGGCTGCAGCAAGGGTAGCCGTCGCCGATTTCGTGGGCGACGTTCCGTTGCAGCCTGGAAGGGGACATCCATCAGACGGCCCGTTGGCCGAGGTCGCTGCCAAGCTCGGCGCGATCACTGCACCGGTTTTGCTGGCCTGGGGCGCGGCCGACCCTGTCTTCAATGACGACTTCGCAGCCGACCTCGCCGGCCGGATTCCGAACACGAGCATGCAGCGTTTCCCGTCGGCGAGTCACCTGGTCATGGCCGAGGCCGACGTGGCGTCTGTCGTTGACGACTGGCTGAGCGACCTTACCGGCGGCCGTGCCGCTAAAGGTGTTGCTGCCGGTGTTGGTGATATTTCAGCACCGGCAGCAGGGTCGGACCGGGCGAAGCCGCTCTGGTCGGCGCTCGACGACCGCCGGGCCGACACGTCGACGGCGTTTGCCGACATGGCGTCCGGGCAGTCAATCACCTGGGCCGACTTCGCCGATCGCGTTGACGGTGTCGCTGCGCAACTCGCGAAACGGGGCATGCGAGCTGGCGAGCACGTGGCAATGCTGACCCCGCCCGGAGTCGATCTCGTTGTTGCCGTGTACGGCGTCTGGCGAGCTGGCGGTGTCACGGTGGTTGCTGATCGAGGGCTCGGCCTGCGTGGTCTCGGGCGGGCCGTTCGCAGCACGCGACCGAGTTGGGTGGTCGGTCCGAGCCGTGCGTTACGCGCTGCCAAGACACTGCGCTGGGCGCCCCGTGCCGAACTGGTTGACATCGACGCGCTGATGGCGAAAGCGGCCGCTGGATCTGAGCCGCTGGCGGCAGAACCCGCCGCTGACGCTCTTGCTGCGATTCTCTTCACCTCGGGAGCTACCGGCCCCGCAAAGGGTGTGCGCTACCTGCACCGGCAGCTCGCAGCGCAACGCGACGCACTCGCTGCGACCTACGAAATCACGGTCGACGACAGCTTGGTTGCCGCATTCGCTCCGTTTGCGCTCTACGGGCCGGCGCTCGGAATCTCGACGGTGCTCCCCGATTGCGACGTCACCAAGCCGGGGGAGTTGACTGCGGTAGCGCTCGATGCCGCGTGCCGACGGCTCAATGCCACGCTCGCATTTGCTTCGCCCGCCGCACTGGCCAACGTTCTTGCGACAGCCCGGCCAGTATCTGATGGCCTCGATGGCCTCGATGGCCTCGATGGCCTCCGTACGGTGATGTCGGCTGGTGCTCCGGTGCCTGCTGAGACTCTTACCGCGCTGTCGCTGTTCGTCCCGAACGCCTCGTTGCACACGCCGTATGGCATGACAGAAGTACTTCCGGTTGCTGATATCAATCTCGTGGGGATCAATGCCGCCAGCGACGGAGACCCGATTGGCGGTGTCTGCGTCGGCCCTCCAGTGCCGGGTGCAACGGTCGAGATTCTTCCGCTCGGATTCGACGCGGCTGCGCCGCCGGCCTCGGTACCTGCCGGCGAAATGGGCGAGATCGTGATTTCGGCGCCCTGGGTGTCTGATGGTTACCACGGCCTGTGGGCCACCGAGCGGGCTGCACGTCTGCAGCGTGGCGACGGCAAGGTCTGGCACCGTTCCGGAGATGTTGGTCACGTCGATGATTCAGGCCGACTGTGGGTTGAAGGGCGTGCGGTGCACAACATTGACAGCGCGGCTGGTGTCATCACGTCAGTCCCGGTCGAGCGTCTTGTCGAGACCTCGCTCGAGCTGGCCCGAGTTGCGGCAGTGGGCGTCGGCCCACCGGGTCTGCAGCAGCTCGTGGTCGTTGTCGAGGACCCTCACGGCGTTGACGGCCTGGCGTCAACCGATCTCACAGCGCGTGTTCGCTCGATCGTCAACCATCGGGTCGCGGCGGTACTGAGCCGTCGAGCGCTGCCGGTCGACATTCGCCACAACGCGAAGATCGACCGCACGGCGGTCGCCGTTTGGGCCGACGCGGTGCTCGCTGGTCGCTCGAGTCGCCGTTTCCGGCGGGGATGACTGTGCGCGTTCTGGTCACCGGTGCGTCCAGCCTGATAGGCGATGGCGTGGTGCGTTCGCTCGCGGCTCGCGGCGACGAAGTGGTCTGCCTGCAACGCAGCCCTGTCGAGGCACTCGCAGCGCTTGACGGAGTCGAACAGCAGCGCGGCGACATTAGAGATCAGGCTGCGGTCGACCGTGCCACACAGGGCTGCAACGGCGTTATTCACCTGGCGGCGAAGGTCGGCGTGGTGGGCGAGAGCGACGAATTCCTGTCGATCAATGTTGAGGGCACCCGAAATCTGCTGGCCGCCGCGGTCAACTCTTCGATCACTCGTTTTGTCCATGTGTCGTCTCCATCGGTCGCACACGGTGGCGAAGCAATCATGGGTGATGCTGCAACACCGCCGGTAACTGGCCGCACGCGGGCTTGGTATGCCGAGTCGAAGGCGATCGCCGAGTCGATGGCCCTCGAGGCGCACGGGCCGCAGCTCGGCGTCGTTGTCATTCGCCCTCACCTCGTTTGGGGCCCCGGTGACACTCAGCTCGTTGGCCGCATCGTCGAACGAGCTCGACAGGGTCGATTGGCATTGGTTGGCGGAGGCAGGGCACTCGTTGACACGACCTACATCGACAACGCGGTGAGCGCGCTTCTGGCGGCGCTCGACGCGGTTGGTCCTGGCGCGACCTGCGCCGGCCGGGCCTATGTCATTGCCAACGGTGAGCCCCGCCCGATCCGTGACCTCGTTGCAGGGATCTGCGCCGCTGCAGGTGTCACGTTTGAGCCTCGAGATGTGCCGCTGGATACAGCACGTACGATCGGCGCACTCCTCGAACGTGCCTGGCCGAAGCTTCCGAACCGGTTACGCCAAGGTGAGGTCGAGCCGCCGCTGACGCGATTCGTTGCTGAACAGCTCGGCACGGCGCACTGGTTCGACCCGCGTCCGGCAGCGCTCGACCTGGATTGGGCGCCAACGGTTTCGATCGACGACGGTCTCGAACGGCTCGCTACTTGGTTCAGAGAAAACTCCTCATCGACGAGTTCTGGCCGCTATCGTCACAGCGAGTGGCGACGTGGCCGAGTGGTTTAGGCAACGGATTGCAACTCCGTGCACATGGGTTCGATTCCCATCGTCGCCTCCAACTGATGAACCCCTGATGAGTTACTGACTCATTAGGGGTTCGTTACGTTTTCGAGCCAGGTTGACAGAATCCGGGTTGTTCAGTTGCGCCAGGCGGCGCGGGCCTGCGGTACCACGTCGGTCAGGAATATCTCGAGCGCGTCGTCGTCGACGGGGAGGCGGAGTGCGACGTTAATGAGATCGGCCCCGGCCTCTCGGTATGCACCGATTCGTTCGAGAACGTCGTCGGCCAAGCCGGTGAGCGCACCCCCGGTAATTCGCTCTGCAGTCTCTGGGCCCCACTGGTCGATGATCCGTTGCAGTTCGGCATCGGACGATGCCCGGTCTGCGCCCATGTGGAAGGCCAGGTTGATCGACCGTTCGAGCGTGGCGGGGTCGCGCCCGATTGCTTCGCACGCGGCATCGAGCTGTTCGTTGAGCCGCCGGTACTCGACTGGATCGACGTACGGCACGTTCCACCCGGAGCAGTATCGGGCCGCGATCGCCGGCGTCCGTTTCGGGCCGCGACCGCCTGCCCACAACGGCATCGAGCCGTTCAGTGGGCCAGGAACACACGTGACGTCGTCGACGCTGAAGTGTGTGCCCTGGTGCGTGGTCGTCGCGTCTGGTCCGAGCATTCCTGTGATGATCTCGAAGGCGTCGGTAAGCATGTCAAAGCGCACACCGGTCGATGGAAATTCGTAGCCATGTGCACGGAATTCAGGCTCATGCCACCCAGCGCCGAACCCGGGCTCGAAACGTCCACCCGAGATGTGGTCGATGGCGACACACGACTTGGCGAGGACAGCAGGATTGCGGAACGGGGCGCAGAACATCAGACAGCCGATGCGCGCCTTGGAGGTGACCGACGCCAGCGCGCCGAGCGTCGCGACTGCCTCGAAGTGCGGCGTTTTGCCACCGTTCGGCGGCGCTTCGTAGAGATGGTCCCAGACCGAGATCCAGTCGACGACATCGTCGAACCGCTTCCACAGCTCGACCATGTCGGCCATCGGAGCATTCTGCTGGCCGAGATGGACCCCGAGTTGCAGTCCGGCGCGCTCGGTCATGAGATACCGCCGAGTTCTTCACCAGCAAGGGTGATTCGGTGCATCAACCGACGATGGCCTTGGTAATCGTTGAGCGCCCAGTGCCAGGTCGATCGGTTGTCCCACATTGCGACCGAGCCCGACTCCCACTCGAACTGATACGAGAAAGGCCCGGACGCCATGTGCTGATACAGGAATGACAACAGAGGTGCCGACTCTTCCGGAGTCCACCCGACGAAATGGGTCGTGAATGCTGCGTTTACGTACAGCAGTTTTTGACCGGTGTGGGGGTGACGCACGACGACAGGGTGGATGGAGCCGCCGACGCCTTCAGGGTTGCCAAAGCGATTGTCGCCTTCGTCATAGCCAGTCTTGGCGCCGAAGACGTGCTCGTTGCTGTGATGCGCGTGGAGGCTGGCGAGTGTGGTCTTGAGTCCGTCAGAGAGCGCGTCGTAGGCGGCGCCGACGCTGAGGAAACGTGTGTCGCCACCGGTTGGCGGCAGGTCGCGTGCCACGAGGATCGATCCTTTGGCTGGAATCTGGTCGTAGCTGTGGTCGGTGTGCCAGCCACCACCCACGTTGACGGTGTGATCGGCTTCCTTCAGTACCTGGGCGATCTGCGGGTGACCCTCGATGGGGGTGAAGAACTTGTTGATGTCGATTGACGAGAAGCGTTCGGCGAACTCAATGTGCTGCTGTTCGTCGAGCGTCTGGCCTCGAAAGAAGAGTGCGCCGTGTTCGCCCCAGGCGTCGACCAACATGTTGGTCTCGCTGTCGGTGAGTTGGGTGATATCGACGTCCTCGATGAGCGCCCCAACGTGATCAGAGACTTGGGAAATCCGCATTTCCTGAGTCTCGCAAATTCGAGGCCCTCACGTCGATGTCGGGTCGATCTCAGCTGGCAAGTTCCGTCAGCGTCTTGTCGGCTTCCTTTGCTCCGAGTACCAGGAGGATGTCGCCGTCGAGCGACCCAGAGGTGGTTGGAATGTCGCCCGGCAGTGCCAGAACGGTTAAGCCACCGAGTGCCGTAGCGAGTGCTTCTGCATCGGCTCGAACAGCCTCGCTTGCGTAGTACACCGCTGATTCGCTCGCCTGCGCAGTGCTGTTCGCTGGGGTCCCAACCGTAAATCCGGCGGCTTCGAGCACGCTGCTCATCCGACCAGCAGAGCCGCTGATGGTGTTGGCGTTTGCGACCACGATTGACGAGCCGCTATACGCGGAGTCTCCCGTGGCAGCAGAGGCGCTACCGGCTGATCTGCTGGCCAGGTCGGCAAGTGACTGGTCGGCCTCGTTGTTACCGAGCAGGAGTAGAACCTGACCGCCGGCAAGCGTGCCGTCTTCGGTTGGCGCTGCGTTGGGGAGGGCTTCGACGTCGATACCGCCGAGCGTCAGGGCGAGCGTCTCGGCAACGGCTTGTGCTCCTGCGGCGGCGGTGTAATAGACGATCGACTCTTCGACCTTCTCGGAGCCGTTGACTGCGTCTGCGGTGGTGAAGCCGGCGAGAGCGAGGGCATCAGTCATCCTGCCGGCGGAACCACCGACGATGTTGCCGTTTGCCACGACCACGGTGGCGCCATCGAAAACCAACGGAACGGTGGTGGTCGTTACGGGTGCGTCAGTGACAGTCGGAGCCTCTGTGGCCACGGGCGCTTGGATCACAGGAACGGCCGTCGAAGTTGTCGACGTGCCGTCATTGCTCCCGCCGCTACACGCGACGAAAAGCAGTGAACCGAAGATGGCGAAAGGGACAGCTCGTGACATCACTTCGTTAGTCTCTCAAATTCTCACGCTGTGTCAGTGCATCCGACGGTTTTGAGCGCGTCAACTGCCTCGCGGTGCCCGGCCGCCAATCGTTCCACTGCCACGTCTCGCGAGTGCCATTCGAAGCGGTCGAGCACGGGAAACCTCTGGGTTGACCGGACTTGTGCGGCCATTCGATTTCGAAGGTGTTGCTCGTGTGCCACGCCAGATCGAGATCACCGCGAACCGCCCAAGTGAGCGATGAGGACTTCGATGACGTCATGGATATCGCCTGCAGTATGGGCTGCGGATCGATTCAGCAGAATCCTGCGCTGCGAACTGAGGTTGAGCAGCCATCGCTGCGACGTATCGGCCGGGAAGGGCGTCCCGACCCGCCGGTTACTAGAGTGGGGCCGTGAGTAGGCGGTCCTCCAGTGCAGCTCGACGGGT
>Ga0115003_10002267_pt1 | contig 16155 bp, 13 predicted proteins | sample ArcticOcean_MG_C_7_FD_88736 | JGI IMG/M metagenome (GOLD analysis project Ga0115003, IMG submission 88736) | Marine microbial communities from western Arctic Ocean - ArcticOcean_MG_CB11_88 | ecosystem: Environmental > Aquatic > Marine > Oceanic | place: Arctic Ocean: Canada Basin | collected... | reverse complement strand
CTTCACGCCGAGAAGGTTGATGAGACGCGCGTGCTGGCGGGTCTGGCCTTGGACTTCACCCGCTTTGTGGTTACCCTTTTGGATGGCGGTGGTGAAGTTACCGTCGGCGGGGACCATGAGGAGCGCGACGTCCGCTTGCGCGGCGCCGGAGATCATGTTCTTGATGAAATCGCGATGACCGGGGGCGTCGATGATGGTGTAGTGCCAGTTCGCGGTGAAGAACTCCTTGGTGGTGCAGGAGATGGTGACACCACGCTCGCGCTCTTCCTTTTGGCGGTCCATGTAGAACGCGAAGGCGAAGGAGGACTTGCCGAGGGCATCGGCTTCGGCGCGGAGCTTTTCGATCTCGCGCTCGGGGATGCCTCCGAGTTCGAAGATGAGGCGACCGGTGGTCGTGGATTTACCGGAGTCGACGTGACCGCAAATCACGATGGAGAGATGCTCCTTGCCGTCGGTAGCGGAAGCCATATTGATGGATGTGGGTGGTTCTGTTGTGGGAGGAGGAGGGAGGGCAAGGGAATGGACGTAAGGGGGGTCAGGGTCTGGGGGACAAGTGACAAGAGACGATGGATGTTTTTCGGCCGATTCGCGCTTGTCTGTTTCGAGAGTTCCCCCCGTTCCGTTTCCGCGGCGGGAAAAAAACACCGCCCTCTCGACGTCACCACCGGACGCGGCGCGTGTTCCGTCCACGAGTTTGGTTCCGTACACGCGGAACCGCCACTGTGAACGCGGTGCAACGATTCACGTGTCCACAAAGAAGTCGCGCGCGCGTGCACGGCCCCGATCGCGGGATATTAGGGCTCCGCGTTTTGCCTAAATGCGGGGACACAGGTGTCCGATTGCGGAAACGCGTTGTTTCCGTCACAAGCCGCCGGAAGACGAGACGTACGTCACGGCGCGACCTCGGAAAGTAGCTCCCACGAGACGTACGTAACACACACAACAGGGTCGTCGCGAAACTAGGCGTGGCAAAAAACGTACCTGCTTAGGGTCCAGGGGACGTGTGGTGTTGAAAGGGCGAGGCGACGGGATGGGGAGAGATTTTACCCGCGTTCCGTGACGCCGCCGTTTCGCCCGAAAAAAGACAATCATTGTTTTTTTTGACAGCGGGAAAGCGCAAAAGCGCGCTGCAACCTGCAAACGTTCAGTCGGCCGTGCGATCGTGGCACGAAACGTTTCGTGAACCCCACCAACCCGACCACCATGGCGTCGAACTCCCTGAAGTCCGTCAACCCCAACGCGGAAATAATGTCACGAGCCGCTGCGCTGTTCATGAACATCAACGCCGCGAAAGGACTGCAGGATGTGATGAAGTCAAACCTGGGGCCGAAAGGTACCATCAAGATGCTGGTGGGGGGGGCGGGAGGTACGTGTCTTTGCTGGCGTCTGTGCTGAGTGGTTTCGCCGTGTACAACAGAGACAGGGCGATAGGTACCGGTGATACCGTGCTTTTTACGGCTGATGGGTACCCACAAACGCCGCCACGTCGTCGTCGCGATCGGCGACCACGAACGTACTTAAAGCGCGGTTTGAAAAGATCGCGCGTTCTCGATCGCTCGGACGTTGACCTTTTCGCACACCTTCCACGGACGACGCCTGACCGACCACGAACCCACCCTCCCGTCTCGCTCGAACCCTAAAAACCCTACCTCTCTCCCGTACCCTCCGCACGCCAACTAAACAGACCTCAAGCTCACCAAGGTACGTCCACCGACGCACTAACGATCGCCCAGCTCGTGTTTCGCTCAGATCCGCGACCGTCTGTTTCTTCTGTTCTGCTCAAAAATTGACAGAACTCTTCTCCACTCTTCTTCAAAAAAAAAAAAAAAACAGGACGGCAACGTCCTCCTCAAAGAGATGCAGATCCAGAACCCCACCGCGGTTATGATCGCGCGGACTGCTGTTGCGCAGGACGACATCACTGGTGATGGCACCTCAAGCACGGTGTTGATTATCGGCGAGCTTTTAAAGCAAGCGGAGCGGTATTTAAACGAGGGCCTCCATCCGCGCGTGTTGGTTGAGGGTTTCGACGCCGCGAAGGTACGTGTTGCATTTACCGAATCCCTCCGACTGTTTTCCCATACAAGACTGACACTTTCTTTTATTTATCTCAGAGCGCGTCCATAAAATTCCTGGAGACGTTCAAAATAGAGTGCGCTGGCGTGGAGGCGCCGGATAAGGAGTTGCTGACGTGCGTCGCGAAAACGGCGTTGCGGTCGAAGCTACGGGAAGAGCTGGCGGATAAGCTCACCACGATCGTCGTGGACGCGGTGTGCTGCATCGCGAACAAAGACGAACCGATTGACCTGCACATGGTGGAAATTATGCACATGAAGCACAAACTCGATAGCGACACGCGGTTAGTGCAAGGCCTGGTGCTGGACCACGGCAGCCGGCACCCGGATATGCCCAAGCACGTTGATGACGCGTTCATCCTTACCTGCAACGTGAGCTTGGAGTACGAAAAGAGCGAAATCAACAGCAGCTTCATGTACAGCGACGCGGACCAGCGCGAGCGCATGGTCGCGGCGGAGCGCGAGTACACGGACGACGTCGTAAGGCAGGTAATCGCGTTGAAAAAGAAAGTGTGCGACGGCAACGACAAGGGCTTCGTGATTATCACGCAGAAAGGCATCGACCCGATTTCGCTTGACATGCTTGCGAAGAACAACATCTTGGGTTTAAGACGCGCGAAGAAGAGGAACATGGAGCGCCTGATTCTTTCCTGCGGCGGCGTTTGTGTTAACTCGCCCGAAGAGGTACGGGCCTTTCCCAATCAACACATTCCGCCTCTGCGATTACCCATACTTGTACCAGAAGGGACTATTACGACCAGAAGCGACTATTCCCTCGGACTGTTACCCTGACTGTTTACTCATACCAATCCCTCATACACATGTCCCGAGAGACTGACACTTTTTTTTGTATCGTATCAGTTCACCCCCGAGTGCTTGGGGTACGCGGGTAAGGTGTACGAGCACGTGCTCGGCGAGGAGAAGTACACGTTCGTGGAGGAGGTCCGGCACCCGCAGAGCTGTACTATTCTTTTGAAAGGCCCGAACGACCACACCCTTTCGCAGCTAAAAGACGCAGTGCGGGACGGGTTGCGGAGCGTCAAGAACACGCTCACGGACCGCGCTGTTGTGCCGGGCGCCGGGGCGTTTGAAGCGGCGCTGAACGTGCACTTGCTGGAGACGGTAAGGAAAACCGTGGAGGGCCGGGCGAAGAGGGGCGTGGAGGCGTTCGCGGAAGCGATGTTGGTGATTCCAAAAACCCTCGCGGAGAACTCCGGGTACGACGCACAGGACGTGTGCATCGCGCTGGCGGACGAGGTTGCTAAGGGGACCGGCCCGGTTGGCCTGGACGTCACCACGGGCGAACCCTTCGACCCCACCACCGCGGGGGTGTACGACAACTACATCGTCAAGCAACAGATTCTGCACTCAGCGCCCGTCATCGCGACGCAGCTTTTGCTCGTCGACGAAGTCATGCGCGCGGGGGTGAACATGAGGAAACGGTAATTCGGTTGCCATGGATAATTGAGGCGGTCAGGGTGTGCGTCGTGGGGAGACACGAGAGGGGAGAGGAGAGAGAGTCGGCGCGGGTTTTGTATCGAAGCCATCTCTTACTCCTCGACCCATTTTCGAGTTGCGACGCTTCATCAAAAAGTTCCAGAGTCTCTTCCTTGCTTCCTTCGTCTGCTTACGCACGTTCGTTCTCTGCCTCCGGTCAGTCGCTACGTGCGCGCGTTGGCGTGGCGACGGTCGGGCGATGGGTGGTGCGTCGCGGGGGACACGTGTTGGGACGGAAACGAACGTGCCTTCCACGTCGACGTCTTCGGTGAAATCCGTCCCTCACGGTCGGTGGTGGAGAGATGCGAGCTCCGGGGCTGCGGCGGGGATGGTCTCCGTGCTCGCGCTTCACCCGCTTGACGTGATCAAAACCCGGCTGCAGGTCCAGGACGGCGTAGACCGCAGAGCCGCGGTGTACCGCGGCACCGTGCACGCGTTCCGCACGGTGGCGAGCCAGGAAGGCACAAGAGGTTTCTACGCCGGCGTGGTGCCCGCGTTGGTGGGGAGCACGGTGGCGTGGGGGGTTTATTTCACGATGTACAACAACGCCAAGGCGAGGTACCGCTTGAAATACGACGTTCACGACCTGCCCAGTCACCTGCACCTCGCATCCGCCGCGGAGGCGGGGTTGGTGGTGAGTTTGGCGACGAATCCAATCTGGGTGGTGAAAACGCGGATGCAGCTGCAGCGGGCGACAAGGTCGCAAAACGTCGCACCGCTCTCCAGTGGAAAACCCACTCGATTCGCTCCATACAAAGGGTTCGCTCACGCGCTTGGTGACATCTTCAAAACCGAGGGCGTAAAAGGTCTGTACAAGGGAATCGGCCCTTCCCTGTTTCTGATTTCCCACGGCGCGCTGCAGTTCGCGGCGTACGAAAAGCTAAAGCGGTGGCGGTCGGTTGATGTTTTGAATGCTGATTCGATTGACGAAGATGGAACGAAGATGGAGTCTCCGGTACAGTCCGGCACCACACAAACCACCCAAAAAACAATCCCCCCCTCCGCGTTTGAATGCGCGTGGCTCGGCATCGCGAGCAAGCTGTTCGCCTCAACCGCGACGTACCCGTCGCAGGTGGTGCGGTCGCGGATGCAGCAGCGAGGTTTCGGCGACGGCGATTTCGGGAAAAAAAACGCCACACCTAGGTACGCCTCGTTCGCCAAGTCTCTTTCCGAAATAGTTCGCCGCGAAGGCGTGGGGGGTTTGTACAAAGGCATGGTGCCTAACGTGTTGCGCACGTTACCTAGCAGCGGCGTGACGTTCATGGTGTACGAGGGCGTGAATTCGTGGATAGGGGACGACCGGAGCGAGTGACGATAGATGGATTGTTATTTTTTTCATATTGGTAGATTATTTTTCACTTCGTCACTCGATCGGCCACCGCCCGGACTCCCGCGACGCGCGCTACTGCCGGCTAATACAAATACACCCCCGCCACAACGCACACCGCGAACACGCTTTCGTTCACGAACTTCTCCTCCGCCACGTTGTCCGTTTTCGGGTCCCAGAAACACCGACACCCCATCGCGACCCCCGCGCCTTTTTGCTCGCCGATCACAACCTGCACCACCCACTTGAACCGATCCATCGGCAACAGTTTCAGCCGCTGCTTGACTTCGTCCGAAATCTCTCTGCACCACGTGCTGCAGTTATCCGGGTCGTACGTGAGCCCGTCCAGCCTACCTTTGAGCACCTCGTGCATGATCTCCTTTATCTTCCCAGGCCGGAAACTCTTTGCGAACGAAGGCAACGTCACGTTGGGAACGCCACCATCCACGGAAATCCTGGTGCCCGGCGGCATGCTTTGGCGAAAGTCCCTTGCGTCGCCGGGCGGCCGGTACGACGCACGAAGAAACGCACTTCCGGACGTCCAACCCGTGTGTCTCCGGAAACGCGCTTTTTGCGACGCACCGAGCCGTCCGTGAACGCGAGGACACGCGCGCACGGGTAGTGGGGAGGACAAGAACATCCCGCCCGGTTTGGGTCGGCCCGAATTTTCGTTTGACTTTTCGAAAACATCGGACATAAAATTCAGAAAAAGGAAGGACACAGCTCCGGCTTGTGCAAGGCTCGTATATCTCATATACGTACTCGATGCATATACAGGCTCATAGTACAACGGATTTTTTAAACACTTCTACGACTAAATACCCCTACGCGTTCGGCAAAAATCAACATCTCACCGCCCGCACCCGCACGTAAACACCGAGCGCAGCATTCTCATTACCGGCGACGGTTCCTCCGGGGGTTCGGTTTTCTTTTCGGTTTTTCGCTTCGGCGCCGGCGAGAGCCATTTGTTGGTTCCCCCTGAGTTCGCATTCGCGCGTTCGTTGACTGTTTGCGCGAGTGACCCTTTTGGTCCAACCCCCTTCGGGTCCTTGGCGAAAAAGTCAATCACACCAACTCCAGTCACCGATTTACCCGCGGTGAACATGCCATCCGTCTCCAGGGAAGCGGCGAGGTCTGAATTTTTCTGCGCCGACTCGATGTCGCCCATCGTCTTCTCCAGCTGCCGCCGGTGCATTGACAGGTTCTCGGAGACCCCCTCGACTCGGTCACCAACTCTGTTGATCAAGTCACGGGGTTCGTCGTACGGAACACCGTTAAGGAAGGAATCTTCAACCGCGAAACTAAACACGGACCGGACGTCGTCCTCGGGAACGCTGGCGTTTTCCCACCCGGCGCTCGACGCGCCGTCCCAGCCCCCCACCAACGAGTTCTGGTACGCGGCCGTTTCGTCGGCCGTTTCTTTTCCGTACCCGGGGCCGTTTTCATCACCAGCACCTGCTTCGTCGCTGCTAAGCAGGCTCGTGCCTCGTTTCGCGCCCCATTTCCTCTCCGCCGCGGACGTCACGGAGTCATCCGCCTCGAACGGTCTCAACCCACCGTTTTTGGTTTTAACTCCGTTTCGCGGCGACGGCGGCCGCCCCTGTTTGTTCACCCTGTTTTGTCCCCCGAACGAAAGTCCGTTGGTGCGTTGGTCTTCTCGTGTGCTCGCCACCACAGGCACTCTGCCTGTTTTCCTCTCCGCGTACCGCTCCAGCTGCCCCACCAGGCCTGCGATCTCGTGTTCGTCCGTTATCTTTCCGTTGAATTGTTGGTTTTGGTTTTGGGAGGGTTGGCTGGAAACAACCCCGCGCTCCGCGTCTCGGACGTCCCGAAGCGCTTGCGCGCGGATTTGCTGTGGGTTAGCGGAGTGGAGTTTGGTTGGGTGTGGCGTCAGTGGCGGTGATGGTAGGCGGAAGCTCGTCGCAGCGAGCGGCGGTCTTTGGAGGCGTACAACCCACTGCGCGGGTCGCGGGGGGACGAGATGTGACCCACGTGTCTTACGCAAAAAATGCACGAAATTCGAATGGGGACATGGGGCCGCACCTCCAGCCGGTGCGACGCGCGGTCCGCGCGGTCCAACGCGTCCTCCATCATCGACGCATCGTCGCCACGACCCGAGTACCCCGAGTGGTACGAGTGCTCGCTCCGGCCAGCCACGCTGGGAGGCATGGTGCCCGCGAGGCAATGGGAGTGATTTCTCGGAACGAGGGGACGATAAAAAGCGCCAAGATTCGTAGTTCGTCACTTATTCGGCTCGAGCCAGAAAAGCGCTAACATAAACACCCCCGCTGCAGAGTCGCGCCGCACACCACCCGTCCACGAGGCGCGGACTTCCGTGGCGTTCCCGAACCGCCCCGCCTTCGCCGGTTGTCGGCGCACGCAAGCACACGGCCCCTGATTACCCACCCCCACCGCCAAAGATGACCGCGCAGGTTCAGTTCATGATTACCAACGCGATGAAAGCAACCCTTGTGGATGAGTTGGAGTTCAAACCCGAGGAGGTGGATGTGATGCGCCCCGAGATCGCGGCGGAGCTGATAGAAAAAAACATGAAACGGCCGTTCGGGGACCGCCCGATGCCTGACCAGTGGAAAAGGGACTACGACGGCGGGACGGGGGGGGGGGGCGGACGACGATTCGGTTTAGGGCCGGTTGGCGATTTATTCCGGAGTTTGTTTTACATGACCTTAGTCGCCGGGTTTTGTCTCGGCGTCGCGTGCGGCGCGTCGCCCGTGGTGAGAAAGGAAGTCAAAAAGACGTACAAAGAAGTCAAGAGGGACGTGAAACGCGTGATGAGAGGACAGAAACCGAAAAAGCGGAAACCGGGGAACGGCTCCGCGGTGCGGTCCACCGCGGGGCGAGGAGGGCCGAGTAAGTAACGGGAGAAGTACGAAAATATTTGTGCACCTCGTTGAAGTCCTCTCCGTTGCTCGCTTAGAAGGTATTAATACCACTCCGAAGGTATCAAACTCTTCCCAAAAACCTCTCACTTCAGCAACACCTTGGACATGTAGAACGCCCCCACCAGCACGAAGCCGTTGTCCTTCGTGGCGGGGTTCAGGAAGTACAGGTACGCCGTGGTCAGGGCGAAGAAAAACTTCGCGGCGGGTTTGCCTAGATCCTTCGGGCGCGGCAGCGCCCGGAGCGTGTCTTGATACGCGGTGAACAGAATTCGCGGCGCGAAGATCAGCAACATCAGTTGGTCCCACACGATCGTGCCGAGCACGCTTGTCAAAAGGACGAGCAGAATTTTGACCCGGAAATGGTCGTCCGGTAACGGCACTAACTGCAGCCAGTTGTTCAGCCACGGCGATACTTCAAACGCGCACGCGAACGCGCCGCACACCATGCTGGCGAGTGATAGCAGTAGCGTTTTGTTTTCGATCGCGCCCATCATGTGCGGCCTGCCTTTGTAGTTGACCAGCATAACACACACCCTTTGTACTGTTTCCACCAAGAACACCACCGTGTTCAGCAAACTGGGCGTGAACGGCGGGCCTTGGCTCCAAATCGACCGCTGCTCATCCGTCGCGTTTCGCAACAAGGAATCCGGAACCTTCGCGATCGGCACGTTTTCGGGAAAATTCGCCTCCTCGCCCGTCGCGAGTTTCACCATCCGCACCGCGAACACCATGCACCCGATGTGGATCACGAGCTGGCCAATCAGGGAGATGAAGTTCGCGGGGTGGAAAATTGAGCGCAGCGGCCGGACCGGGGACAACGTGTGCACCGGCGTTGCGTACGAAAACGCGAGCGACGCCGCCGTTAGCGCGCTGCCGCTGGCGATCATCTGGTTGTCGCTGCTCCGGATGCCGTCCAGGTAAAGCACGGAGAGGGAATACGCGCTGATCAAGCAACTCAACACCAGGACTTGCTGCATTTGAATCGCGCTGACCAGGGTACACCGGCCTTGGCGGATGATGTCCACCGCAGATCGGACGCTGGGGATCCGGGACGTGAACGGCGCAGCCATGGAGGCGTCGCCCAGCTTGACCTGCGACGTCTCCATGTCCTCGGCGCCTTCCATTTCCTGCATCATCTGCGCAAACCCCGGGGTTTGCATGGCGCCGCCTCGCGCGCGCTGGCGCTCCGCAGCCCTGCGCTTGGTTTCGGTGACCATCCGCGTCGTCGCGGCTTTCATCGCCCCGAACTGCGCCCACTTATCCCCCGCCGCTTCGCGAGCCGCGGCTTCCTCTTCGAACCACTTCTTTTGCAACACGAGCAACTCGGCTTGGTCGCGCTTGCGCGCGCTCGACTCTGTCGCCTTGTCCTCCTTCATCTTCCGCTGCGCGTCCTGTACGCGCTTCATTTTCTCCGCGAAGGTCTCGGCTTTCGTTGTCACGACGGTGCCGTCCGGGTTGGTGGTGGTGACGGGGGTTGTCGATCCCCCGCTGTCGGCCGTTCCCGGCACCGGCTTGGTGTTCGCGCCTCCGAACCCGCTGAGCAACGCCACGCCGACGTGCGCCTGAGAGATGAAAAAGAAAGTGTCAGTCTCGTATGGGCAATCAGTCGGCGGAATGTGGTAATTGGGAAATACGTACCTGTTTCAGCGCCCCCACGTCGTTCGCGCCGTCGCCGCACATAAATGTGTGCCGTCCTTGTTGCTTTAGCCTTTTCAGGACTCTTTCTTTGTCATCCGGGGACATCCGGGCGAAGATCACCACCGAATCGAGGAAATCCCACAAACCGCCGTCGCGATCTTCGGCCAGCGCCGCGTTCAGGGTCTCGCCCGTCACGCACAGCGAGTACTGCTTGGACAAATTGACAATCGATTTCCCGTCGCACACGTACGGGATTTCCAACATAGGCGCCTCCGTGCCCAGGTCGGTCTTCGCGCTGACCCACTTCAGTTTCGGGTTGACCGGCGAGTTGGTGGTATCAGCAGACTTAGTATCAGCAGCCGTAGTATCCGACTGGTCCGCGCGACCAACCGTGCCATCGTGACTCAAAACAAGCATCAGCGCCCCTTCCAAACCGCCCCGCGCGATGCCGACTTCGTTCGCCACGTGCAGCCCCGTCAGCGTGGCGTCGCCGGTGGCCATCATCACCGTGTGCGACGACGCGAGGAGGGCTTTCACAACGTCAGGGGTGTCCACGCGAATGGCGCACGCGAAGGCGAGGAAGCCGTCGAAAACGAGCCCGCGCTCCATTTCATCCCGCGTAAGCGGGTTTTTCGAATCCTTGATTCGGAGGGATTCGGTCTCGGTGAGCGGCCGGTGCGCCAGCGCGATGACCCGCGCGCCCTGATTGTAAAAGAAAAGTGTCAGTCTCTTGGGCGCATGTATATCCGGGATTGGGAAGGGTAGGCCCTGTACTCCATAGTATGAGGGATTGGAAATGCGCCCTTCTGGTCGTAATGCTCCCTTCGCAGGACGAGTATGGGCAATCAGGGAGGCTCTTAATGTGTTCAATGGGAGAGTTCCTCACCTCCTCCGCCAGCGCGCGGTACGCGCCGTCGTACCCAGACGGTTTCTCTTGCAAAAGCGTGGCGACCATTTCCGGGGAGCCTTTCATGCACACCCAGTGTTCGGGGGTCGCGCCCGTGGTTTTCGTGACAACCGCCACCGTGCTCATGCGCTGCAGCACGCTCGAGAAGTGGTTCCTCTGTAAAATCTTCACAGAGGGCTTCCCTTGCCAGGTCCTGGTGGGCGCCACCGGCTTTGGGACGGGCGGCGGGTGCGGTTTCCCGGCGGGCAAACTCGCGATGAACTGCGCGCGTTTCGTTTCCGCGTCAAGCAGCGCTTTGTCCCGGACAAGGTCCTTGAAGTCCTCGGTGGGCAACGAGGTTTGGGTTTTGGGGTTGAACCGCCACTTCACGCCCATCAGCGCGGCTTGCTCCAACGGGTCGCCGAAGGTCTTGCCGTCGATTTGCACGAGGGAGTGACACCCCGCGATTACGAGGGAGGCGTTTTTTGGCGCGGCAGGGCACTTCGTGAGCTGGCTGTACCCTTTGCCAGCCGTACCCAACGGCGTCACCACACCGGTCGCCACGAGCTTGTCACTGGTCAGCGTGCCTGTTTTGTCAAACAAACACGTATCCACCTTCCCCGCGATGGGCACCCGGAACGGTTCAGTGCAAAACACGCTGGCGCGCATCAACGCGATGAGCGCGGTGTTCACGGCCATCGCCGTTTGCATCGGTAATTCGGGGGGCACCACGGACGTCAAAATCAAAACGCAACGCAAAACCAGCTCGTATTGCGAGCGTTTGCCATCCTTCATGCCGTTGATGAAAACGTTACCGCTCGCCAGAAGCGCGAAGACGAGCAAGATGAATAACAGAATCAGGGTCTCGTACGTATCGCCGGTGACTTGCTCGCTCGAAAACTCCATCATGCGCATCAACTTCCCTTGCGTAGAGCTGAACCCGGTTTGCAACACCACGCACAAACAACCGTCATCGGGGGTTTTGGGAAGCGACGCGCTCGCGCCGGAATCGGAATCGCCCGGGCTCTGCTGCATCAGCGTGGTGCCCGAAAACAACACGTTGACTTTGTGATCGCCGGCGATGTCCAGGGGTTTGTTCGGGTCACTCGCCACGGCTTCCACGGATAGGGAGTCTTTCATTTGAGGAACGGACTCGCCGGTTAACGAGGCTTCGTTAACAACCGCGCTGCCTCGTAACACTAAACAGTCACACGGAATGGGCATATCCCCGCCGCCCGGGGGGCGGGCGATGGACACGACGTCGCCCGGCACCAGCTGTTCGCTCGACCGTTGTTCCCACCGGCCTTCGCGTAAAACCGCCACCTGCGTCGCGGCTTGCCCCATCCCCCGCAATGTCCGGATGTTTTTGATTTTCGAAAAAGCAGTCGTGGCTTCGAACATCATCAGCGACATCGCCGAGAAAAGCGCGTACTTCCAGTACTCATCAAGGAGCCAAAGAAGCGTGGTGAAGATCTGGAACACGGTAACGGGGCCCATGAGCTGTTCCTTGTACGCCGTCCAGAACGTTGGAAGGGGGACTTTCAAGGAGTTGTCGCCGTACCGGCTCGTCGCGGACTCCACTTGAGATGGAGACAAACCTCGGCTTGGCTTGGCGTACTCGCGTAAAGGCATGGAAACCGGCGTGGCGACTTCCCGGACCTCGGCTTTGATCGCGATGCCGTTTGCGTCGGTCTCGGTAACCACAAACTCGAACCGCTGGCGCTGGAACACCGTCCACAGCATGGTTCTTACACCGGATGGAACCGTGGCGTCTGCAATCTCCAGCGTGCGCATGGACACGATCTCCGCCTTGCCTTGGTGCGCTTGTGGGACGAACATGAGAAACTTTTTGGCGTCGACTGTCTCGCACCGCTTGTAGTTCACAAACGCGCGGAACTTGATTGACCAGTGCTGCGCGAACATGGTCAGCACGTGCGCCGTGGCTAACCCGCTGAACCACGCAACGGCCCAGAACTCGGGAAGCCACGAGCTGGGAAGCGTGGGGGGGGTTTCGTAGGTTATTTCTTCGTGCGCTGCATCGGCGTCGGCGGAATCTTTCGTAGTCGTCAAAGTCGCAGTCGCCGTTGAATCTGTCGAAGCGTCGTCATCCGCCTCCAGGTCACCCCACGTATCCTCTTCGTTGGATGCAGCGCCTCCCCAGTCATCCACCACCTTCGGTTTGCCTGAATTCAAACTAGCAGGTGCGCCCGACCCCGCCGTCGCGAACACAGCCGGGTCGTACCCACGACCCTGGTGGTGCGCCAGCGCGGTTCGGTACGGATCGCCGCTGGTTTCGAAACACGCCCTTAACGCGAACAAATACGCGACAAGAAACGGGACGTGCCACAACCCTCGACCGAGCAAGTTGAACCGCTTGGTGTGCACGCCGACTTTGGCGATGTTGGGCGGGTACGTGAGGTGGAGCTTAGGTGGCGCCATGGTGAGGGATGCGCGGAGGCGAGATCCGTTGACAAATTGAAAATCCACCGCCGATGGCGATCTGTCGATCCGATTCCGACGCAACGTCGTTTCGCACTGTCACCGTATACGATCTGTACACACGCCGCAGTCCACGCCGCACTCCGCACGATCAGGATTCCGCGAGTACCGGAAAAGACAGTGCCACCGGACGTGTCGCGCGTGCGTTTGTGACGATCTGCTGCAGAGGGGCAGAAGAAAACCTTCTTTCGTTTCGTCCTTTCAAGTTTTTCGCCACGTGTCGTTCGTTCGTGGCCTCGGATGATGAAAGGGCACTCGATCCCCGAGCTAGCGTGCCACTCGTCGTCGCCCGCGACCGACGTTCGTGTGTTTCGCGGTCGCATTCGCGCGCTCGTGCTTTCGTCCCCCCCCCGCCACGCACGAAACATGGCCATCAAAACCGGCCTCGAGTCCGATCTGTCCGGCAAAGTCGCGGTCGTGACCGGGTGCAACACCGGGATTGGGTTGCAAACCGCCAAGATTTTGTGCGACACGGGCGCGCACGTGGTGATGGCGTGCCGCTCCAAGGAGCGCGCGAAGGCCGCGCTCGCGGAGGTCACAGCCGGTGGCGGAAGTGCGGAGATCATGGTTTTGGATCTCGGGGACACGCCCACGATCAAAGCCTTCGCGAGCTCTTTCACGAAGAAACACGACACCCTCGATATCTTAGTAAACAACGCCGGTCTGAACACCACCGGGTCGTACAAAGGCCCGACCACCACGAAACAGGGGTACGAAATATGCATGGGCACGAACTATTTCGGGCACTTCTTGTTAACGTCGCTGCTCATGCCCGCGCTTTTGAAAAGCGACGACGCGCGTGTGGTTTCCCTGTCATCTGTCACCACCTGGTTCGCATCCAACAAGTACCAGGTGCGTAGGATATTGGATTTCCCAAATCCAGACACCGTTCACCGCCCCTCTTTCAGTGCACTACTTGTGATGTATGTAGTACTGTACACTACTAGTAACATTTACCAGTACTGCTACAAACCCCACATACATCACAAGTGCACTGTTTACCTCCCCTGGTCGACCGCAGTACTAGTAACGTTTACCACACGTACTGTGGTAAATTGACACAGTACTGGTGATACTGTTACCATGGTAACTGTTACTATGTGGTAAAGTGACACGGTACTTTGACACAGTCCGGCTACGGTACCGTCCGTTACGAACCCGCACGCACCCGACTCACGACTGACCCTTTTATTGGGTACACTCACAGCACTTCGTGAAAGGCGCTTCGAAAACAAAGGGCAACTACGCCGCTAGTAAGCTGGCGTGCCTCGCCTTCACGATCACGGCGCAGCACAAGCTGGACACGCAGGACCCTACGAACAACGTGATGTTCGTCGCCGCGGACCCGGGTTTCGTGGCGAGCGACGTGTGGCGCAACTACAACTTTGTCGCACGAACGGTCGCGGGGGCGTTGGCGCTGGACACGCGCGAGGGCGCCATGACATCCGCGAACTGCGCGTCCCTTGCGAACATCAAAAAAGGAGCGCTGTACATGCCTTTCTCGATCAAGATGTCAAAACTGTTTGGGTTCTCGAAAAAGGTGGCGTACGACTTGGGGATGCCTTTCCTGACCAGGCTGTGCCACGGCTTTTCCGTGGACAAGCCGGCGCCGAAAGCGAAATCCAAAGACGCGAACGAAAAACTGTGGGCGCTGAGTCTGGAGTTTTGCGCCGACAACGCGTGCGCCGGGACCAAGTTCGCGGAGTTGTAGGCGTGGAGACGAACAGACTTGAGGTACTGGTAGAGACGAGATGGATGTAAGACACTAAATACGCCGTGCACTTACGACACAACGTAAGACTAAATACTCTGTCCCTCGACTTGCCACTCCACGATCTCGCCCGCGAAGAACGGCACCACCACGTCGTTCCCGAACGCGTACGTCTGCGGGACGGTCCAGTTTTTCTTCACCAAAGTCACCGTGCCCGCGTTCCGCGGAACGCCGTAAAAGTCCGCGCCGTAGTGCGACGCGAACCCCTGCAATTTGTCAAGCTTGCCTTCTTTTTCGAAAGCGCTGGCGTAGAAAGGCAGCGCCGCGTGCGCGCTGAACACCCCGGCGCACCCGCACGCGCTTTCCTTGGCGCCTTGCGACGTGTAAAAGAAAAGTGTCAGTCTTGTGAGGCCGCGTTCGTAACTTGTATGCGCAAACATTCTACGTGTGATGTATTTGTAAGAGTTACCAGTACTGGTAAGAGTTACTAGTAGTGCACTCAAACAGGCACAGAGGGGCTGTAAACAGCGTGAGTCGGATTTGGGAAAGCCCCAACACGTACCTCGCGGGTGTGGCGCGCTGTCCGTTCCTAAAAAGAACTTCGGGTTCCCGCTCATCGCCGCGAGCGCAACCGCCGCGCGGTGTTTCTCTCTTTTCAAAATCGGCAAGCAGTAAAGGTGCGGCCTGATGCCACCCACCAGCATCGCGTTCCGGTTGTAAAGCACGTGCTGCGGCGTTATCGTCGCGGCTACCGTGGCTGGCGCGTCTTCACAAAACGCAACCGCCTCCGCCGTGGTGATGTGCTCCATCACGATTTTCAACCCAGGCACGGCGCTCTTGCCTGCCACCAACCCGCCAAGCACCTCCTCCAGAAAAACCTTCTCCCGGTCGAACATGTCCACGCTCGCGTGCGTTACCTCGCCGTGCACCTCCAGAACCAGGCCGTGCTCCGCCATCGCGCGTAGGGCGGGGTAAATTTTCGCGATGTCTGTCACCCCGAGGTCCGAGTTCGTCGTGGCGCCCGCGGGGTAAAGCTTACACCCGACCACGAAACCGCTTTTCGCCGCGTCCACGATGTCGGCCGGCGAGGTGTTGTCCGTGAGATACAAGGTCATCTGCGGCGCAAAGGAAACCCCCTCGGGTACAGCGGACAGGATTTGGTCCCGGTACTGTCGCGCGTCCGCCACCGTGCGCACCGGGGGATTGAGGTTGGGCATGATAAGCGCTCGCGCGAACACGCGCGCGGTGAATGGCACCACGTCCGCGATCTTTTCGGAATCGCGGACGTGCAGGTGCCAGTCGTCGGGGGTGGTTATCGTGAGCGACTCGGTCGTGGCGGCGGCGTGCACACGGTGCAGAGCGGGGCGAAGAACGGGCGCGCGCGAAGAAGCGCGGCGAGAGAACCTCGCCGCGCCACCGCGGGGCAGGATCGTCAAAGCGCGTGCCGTCGCCATCGGAAATGATCGTTGTTTCAAAAGGGCGCAGCTGACGAAAGAAAAATCGTTTCGGAGACTATTTTTTGGTGCCTCATCGTCTCCTCGGTAGTGCCCGTCACTGCCTAGGGGCAAGCGCGGGCGGTTCGTACCCCGGGTTCACAACGCGGAATTTATCCGCGCGCG
>Ga0115003_10002266_pt1 | contig 16155 bp, 9 predicted proteins | sample ArcticOcean_MG_C_7_FD_88736 | JGI IMG/M metagenome (GOLD analysis project Ga0115003, IMG submission 88736) | Marine microbial communities from western Arctic Ocean - ArcticOcean_MG_CB11_88 | ecosystem: Environmental > Aquatic > Marine > Oceanic | place: Arctic Ocean: Canada Basin | collected... | reverse complement strand
TGTGTGCTCATGCTTTATCTTTTACCGCCCGGAGTAAAATAGAAACCTATTATAGCTCCCAGAGTGGTGATTGAGACAAGAGAAATATGTCCTGTCGTAATGGCTGTCGTGATGCCTTGGTCGATTGGCATTCTATAGAGTCCCCACAGAATGCTGATTTCTTTTGCTTGCTCTGGTGGTATAAATGTGATGAGTTCGACTGTTGGGTAGAGGGTACAGAGAATTGAAACTGTGGCAAAGTTGAGCATCCCGATAAGAGCAATAATCCTACGAGTAGTACGGGTAAATATAGTTGCTTCTGGGTCATTGCTTGCGTCTCCGAATATAGCTTTTTGAAACTCAAGATCAGCACCTTTCATCTGCATATCTCGAATCAGTTCTCTTTTAGCCTCAGCTTCCTTGGCTTCGTTGCGGGCCTGTACAGCCCCACCAAGCATCTTCAGCATCGACCCCATACCGGTAGCACCGAGAGTCGATAGTAACATTGTAATTAATCCAAACATTTTAAACCTCTAGTGGGATAACGGATTCCTTGGCCTACCTACTGCTTCAACTTTCCTACCAAGGCTTTCAAGTCTACCTTCAATTGCTTCAACTTCAGTCTCAAGGACTCTAATGTCTGATTCAATTTTACTTGTGCTTGGGACAACAATCCCTGCAACTTTTTCAGCTGTGCTTTCAATTTGTCCACGCAACCGTTGAATTTCTGTACCAATATGTGATATATCATTATCTTCTATCCTCACTTCTAGTTTAGTTAATCGAGATTCCAGTAAACTTGCGTTGGTGTTAGCTTCTAACGCCGATACTTTTTCTGTAAGTGTTCCATACCCAACTGCTGCACCGCCTATCGAGCTTGCAATACCAAGCCATAAAGCTACGTCTTGTGCTTTCATCGTAATCCCTCCTCCCAAGTGTCATTAGAATATAAATAATACATTTCGCTTTCTACACCAACGTTATGTTGATTCCAATCTAAGTTAAGTGTGGTAGCCGACAGCTCATCAATTGATACGGCTGTGTTCATAAAGAAATCCATGACAGTATTAGTAGCCATGAAAGCATCAGCAATAACATCAATGACTACAGAGTCTTGAGCATATCCCTCAATCATGTTCTTTGTAATACTAGCTTCTAACATCCCAGTGATGCTAGTGTTAAACTGTTGACGACTAGATTCTTTAATAGCTCTCAAGTCATTCTCAGTTGCGTAAGACTCAGCGTTGATTTTAGTTTGTTGATCACCGTTCACAAGCTTATCAGCTATTGCAGTTACTGTTGCTATTTCTTTTGCAGCGTCCGTTAAAGCGTCTTTCTCTTCGTTGTAAGTACCTTGTTCAAGATCAATCATATCGTTGAGCAGTACAGCTGTCAGAGCCTCTGGAGTGCTATTAGCTAGGCCGTTTGCATATGCTTGGTTAAAAGTATCCATTTGCTCAGCGGTTAAATGGTAACGCTTATCGTCTTGTAAGTTATATATAATTGTAGTGCCGTCTAACATGCTTTGCTGTGACCACTGTGAAAACTCTCCAGCCTGTGCGCCTATCGTATAATTAATATCGGACGTAGCGTTTGCGAGATCGGTCATATCGTAATCGTTCTCCTGACTCTTTACGCTTGTGGATAAGAGGAGCATCAGGAACATGCTCAGGGTTGCTGTCATAAAATTCAATTGCTTCATTTCCTATAAGTCCTCGTATTGGGCATGGGGTGGATGCGTTGAGCATAGCATGAAAGACTCTAGGGTCATTACACATTATACTCGTTGCGGCTACTTTAAGGCCAAGTTTTTCTAACTGTCTAGAAAGTTTTAACAGTTGACATACTTCATCTGTCGATGTTTTGCCAAAACTTAAACCTACTTGCAAAGTCTGTACACCCCGTCCACTTGAAACGACACATACATCTTGATTATAACTAGGTGATGAGGGGCTTACAGCCGTAGTGACTGGAGTCCCCTTTTGATTTACAACTGTTTCTGTTGTAGATGTTATTGTTTCTGCTTGTTGGTTACTTCCAAAGTCTCCTACGTTTGCTTCACTTGCTTGCGTGTATGGACTTATAAGCAACAACATTATCATTAATAGTTTCTTCATGCACTCTAAGCTCTTCTATTTTTAATACCCATGTTGTAGGTATTGCAATATGAGCACCTCCCTCGTTTAATTCATCATCCTCTTCGACTATTCTTGAACGCATTACAATTACTTTATTGTCATCATAGTGAATTAGCCACCCTACCTCTTGACAAGTGGCGGGTTCATGGTCTATAATATCTTCTATTGCCGTCCACGCCCCATCACTGTCTTGTGCATCCTGCCAAGTTAAACGTACCATTGGTAGTTCACTTATATTCATCTTTTTCTCCCTACATATGGCTGTCCTGTATAATCAAATTTAATCTGCTGAGTTTCCGTATTAAAAGGTATGCCCTCAGCTTTAAGTTCTTTTTTATAGTCTTCAATTAAAACTTGTTCATACTCTTCCTGATACTTTTCTCTTTCCTCATAAGTTTTTCTCTGCGGTGCTAGAATAGATTCTATTTCTTCGCCGTCCACTAAGCCTCCTTTAGAAAACTTCTGCGGAATAGTAAGATCACCAACGCCTTCATTAGCATCATCCTTTAAGAATGTTTTAATGACTGTGCCGTCTGTACGTAAAACTTTGTAGGTAGTACCTACTCGTTCTCCGCTTCCATTAAGAGACGCTTCAGTACGTAGAGTAGAAGCTACATCAGCAGGGTTAGCCACTAAGTTATAAGTTTCTAACCTGCGTTTTAATAAACCTCTAGGGAAGTTTTGTGTACCGTCTGAATTCTTTCCAGACCTAAAGTTTTCAGTAAACTCAATTAACTTAGATGTTTGTTTACCTTCTGCCTTAGATGCTTCTTGCAGCATTGTTCCTACAGATCTATATGACGCAGCCCCAATACCCATATTCCAAGATACATCATAAGCCGCTTCTAAAGCTGAGTCTGATAAATCCGCTACCTTAGTTGTTAGATTAGGATTAGCTTTTAAGTTTTCATGTGTTTTGTCTGCAAACGTCTTGTACACAGCCTCTGACCACAGTTTATCAGAAGTAAAGTCTGATCTTTTAACACCAAACTTAGTTGCCTCTGAGTAATCTATGCCAGAATAGTCATCTCCAACTTTAAAACCGTGAGTTCCAGTAGGGTCAAACGAAGTCCCGTCCGCTTTCTTAATACTATCTGGATCAGGAACTATCCCATAAGGTAGAGTAAGAATACCTCTACCGTCTACATGGGTCGCCTCACCTTCTGATGCAATTAAAGAATCAAAACCTGATTGCATAGATGCGGTAAGCGTGTAATCAGATGGAGCAACTTCAGATGGAATCTCAACCGGAACCTCAACCGGAACCTCAGCTGGAACCTCAGCTTCAACGGTTGGTGCTTCATTCACTTGTTGTTGTGGTAGTTTAATTTGTTGATCTACAGCTAATTTGTTTTCATCATTAATGCTATTTAGATTTATAAGTGTTTGTATATCTGTGTTGTTTTCATCAGCAATACGAGTCAGGTTATCTCCCTTTTTAACATTGTATATAAGACCACCTTCATTCCTCATCATTCTAGAATCTTCAACATTAAATTCACTAGCGTTTATAGACTTATATTGCTTAGGTTCAAATAGAATATAGGAATAATCCTCATAGTTTGCGTCTATATCTGACTCCATTAAAGACTCTACTGTGTTTTTATATTTAATTGAATCAAAACCTAAATCATTTAACCACTTCTGAAGATTTCTAGTTAACTTAACATTCTCTACCATCCCAAAAACTAATGCTTCGGCATTCGGGGAGAGACTTTCTAAGTCAACACCAGAAAGATCTAATGCTGTTTCTTGTAAAGCTTCTAATTTATTTAATGCTTTTTTAGGTATTTTTTTACCAAGAGCTTCAGTTATTGCAGAAACAAAGGTCTCGCTTTCTAAAGTTAAAAGGTTTGTTGCACTCCAGTTGCCCATGTCTGAATTTATTACTAAAGGATTTTTAACTTGAATGTATCCCTTCATCATGGTTAATTCAACAGACGGGTCTGAACCACCCCCTAAAGAAGAGAATTCATCAAGACTCATGCTATCAAAGTCTGCACTTTTAACAGAGCCTAACTCTGTAAGTTCATCAGCATAAAAAGAATCTAATTCAATTTCTGATACAGGCTCTCCACCTCTTGAAGGAACTGAAAAATCATTCATAGCTCTATTATCATTAAGTTTTTTAGCCATTATGTATTCAGCTTGACCTCTTGCTCCTACATGCGTTCCCATTTCTCGTGGAGAAAAGAAAGAAACTTCAAAATCTCTATCTCCAAAAGCAGAAACACCACGAAACATCGGCTTTTGTTCTACAGAAGCATTTAGATAATCATCAAGATTTTTCATTAGCTCTACGTCTGGAAGCTTTGAATATGCGTCATCCTCTAAAGGGGTTTTAGCAGGCATACTATCGCTAATACTTTTTATACTTTCTGCAAATTTTGGATCTTTAAGATTTTTACCAATAACATTTTTTACAAGATTAACTTTGCCTGTTTCAGATACAGTATCATCAGCCCCTAAGCGGTAAGCTAAAAACTCTGAAAGCTCTTCTAAGCCTAGCTCGTCTGTTTGGTCTACAGCTGCTTGATCTGTTGAATCAAAAGAATAGTAGTTTTTATTTTGACGCACAGTAGCTACAGCGTTTTCAATATCAAAAGCTATTTCTCTATCTGGGTCTACTTCATCTATTATATCCTTTAAATAATCTACTTCATTTAAGTAATCTTCATCATAGCCCATTGCCTCAAAATATTCTTCAGAGTCTGCGCCTTTTTCCTTTAAAATCTTTTGAGTTTTTTCTGGGTCAATTGTTTTTGATGCGTCTTTCTCGTTTAAATGTACCTTTAAAAAAGACATGACATAATTTTCTAAGTCTTCATCGACCTCACCCATCATCTGATTAACATCCATATCAGACGACATTGGATCATATGTTGACTCATCAAAACGATTAGGATTTATACCTGTAACAGATTCAATTTGTTGTGCAGCATCGTTAATTATTTCAGGTTTAGTAAGGCCGTTGGAATAATCGTTGATAGCCTCAGCTACGAAACCTCTTAGTTTTGTCCCGCCTATTTTAGCAATAGAGCCAAGTGCAAACCCCTGACGTTCTGTTTTCTTAGGGTCTAACGTGTCCATAAACGCAGAGCCAGCATCTTCGTTATAAGGTCTACCAGTATATTTATTTATTCTTTCATCTGGTTCTGCTGGAGCATTAGGTACATTTACCTCTCCACCTTTGTTGAATCTTTCTTTTACTATATTTTTTTCAAACTCAGGAATAAAGCTTTTTAATTCTTTATCTTTGTCTTTTAAAAACTTTCTATAATCACGCATTGTATCTAAACCTAACGTGACGTTACCTGCTGTGTAAAAAGGCACTTTAGTTCCTGCAACTTGAAAATATTTACCGTGGGCTAACCCTAAAATGTCATTAGCTATAGGGCCAAAAGGGGCGGTAAGGAACCCGGAAACAGTCCCGGAATATTTTGCACTATCAGAAGCTCTTTGTAAGTTGTCAAAAAGTAAACCATTGCCGCCCCAACGCTTAATAGCCGTTAATCTTGCTTCGGTTGGAGATGCGTACTCTTCACTTTCTCCGTGAGTCCTTGCCCAGTTTAACCACCTAGCAGATTCAGTCATTATAAAACCGGCAGTAAACACTTTAGGAGCGTTACGTACAGGGGCCTTTACAACTGCTTTAACTGCCCCCTTAAGCACAGTGTTTGTAAAAGCAGCTGGGTAGCCAAGCAGTTGAAACAGTACTGTAGTTCGGGGGTTAGTATAGGCTAGTGGTTTTAATCCTGAAGCTGCTGAAGGCTGTAAAATGACAGAGTTTGTATATCTAGCTGCGCCAGAAAGGATATTATTATAGTAGCGGTCATTTGTTTTAGCTCCGCCCTGTACCCACTTTATACCTTGATTTATATCTACGTTTAATTCTTTAAGTTCTCCCATAATAGTCTCTGCTTTTTTAGTGAGTGCATTATCACCTTGGGCAGCTAAGAATTCTAAATTTTCTTTAATCATATTTTTGCCACTAGCAAACGAAGTCATCTGAACAAACTTAGTCCACTGGTCAAGCAGATTAAAACGGAAAAACTTATTGCTTACTTTCTGCATTCCTGCGGTAGCTAAATCATCACCAACGAGACGTTGACCGAGTTGAGCCTGAGACTGCTCAAATGCAATGCTGAATTGTTTTAGTTCACGCCACGCTTCATTAGCTGTCAAGCCATGTCGGGTCATTAAATCTTTATGTAAGTTCCCTGAAATTTTAGCAAAACTTACTTCACTGGCTTCTCCAAAACCCTTTATAGAATTCATAACACCAGCCTTGCTGACATTAATAAAGATTTCTGTTAAGCTACCTATAGTCGCTAGGGGAAGCAAAGCTATGCGTGTTGCTAAAGTATACCCATCTGATACTGTCTGTGCGGCAGACCCGTATCTTTGTAAGCCTTCTCCTGTAGCGTGTTGATAAAGAGATAAGATGTCTGCTGCTTCTTTGTCACTTAAAGTTTTACCGGCAGCTCTCATTTCTTTTATAATAGGGTTAATCCAACGTTTTTGAAATTGTTTCTGAGTCCCTGCAAGTAAAACTTTTCTTTTAGCTAAAGCTTTACCTGCTTGGAAATTGTACTGTTGAGTAACATCTAATAGATCCGTATTTAAAAAATCTGTAAATATAGAATCGTCTACAAACTCAAACTTACGTTTAGAAGCAAAATACTGACCGCCAGATCCTCCATCAAGCTGATTTTCAATATCAAGCATACCTCCCATTCGGACTTCTTCAAACCCATCAGGAGTTTTTACTTTCATTATTCTGCCGTAAACGATCTCTTTTGCTTTCGTTAAGTTTTTAGCTTCTTTTGATTGGATTAATAACTCCATAAACTTATCAGTATCGTTTTGAATAGCTGCTCTATTCCACATTCTAGGAATATAGTTATCAACTTGTTTTTCTATGATGCCGTTGTCTTGTAACTGTTGGCCTATTTCCTTAAACAGTAATTGAATTTCTGTTGCAGCTCTTTGAATTTTAGGATTTTTAGATTTAGAACCCCTTATAGCTTTGTTTAACTCGTCACTTACATCGTCAGCAAGATTACCTTTAATCGAGTTTAATGCTAAAGGCTCTACAATGTTTAAATATTTTACAGTGTAACGACCTGTTATAGCTTTTTGAACTTCATCAAAGTCCATTCCAATGTTTTCTTTTTGTTTAGTAAAGCCTTCAGCAAACTCGTGGCTTAGTCTTTGTTGAAGCGTAGCAGCAGTGTTTGAAAATTTAGTATAGGGCGTTAAAAGACCTGCACCTTTACCGAAATATTTAGCAGTTAAGCCTGTACCCATTTTCCACATACTATGAAGAATTTTACTTTTAATTTTTTTACCAGTACCTCCAGACTTTAAAGCTCCTAAAACTATAGTATCTAACTCCTCAACAGCACTGTCACCGCCTCCAGATTTTCTTACAAAGATTCCTGTTTGATCTATTATTTGTTTAATAACTTTATCTGGAACTTCCATTACACTGTCTACATCAAATAAATCTAATTGCTTTGCAACAGCAGTAATACTTGGATCAAGGATCTCATCTCGAACAGCGTCTTCAATAAATTTACTGGTTACTACATTGACAGTGACAACTTCAGAACCGCCCTTTTCTTCTAAATCAGATTTTAATTTATTTGTACTTGTTTTACTAAAAGATTTTTTAAGTCCATAACCTATTGAACCACCAATACCGGCACTGAACGCAGCTACCGCCGCCGCTTGACCGTAACTAATATCATCTCTTTCTCCTAGATCTACTGCTAAATCTTGAGAAGCTAAGTCATGTATGCCTCCAATTGTTCCTGCATAAGCTGCTGTAGACTTTACAGTGTTACCGGCCACAGCGTTTGCAGAAGCCGTGAGAGCTTTATGTAGCGCAAGACGAGCAGCTGTGTGGGTTGCTGCACCTCCTGCTGCTGCTGTGCCTCCTGAAAAGAACATAGCTGCAATGGCGGGTAATGTTTCATAACTTGCTAATACATCTGTTCCGTAATCCTTAGTAAAGTCCCACCACTCTTTACCTCCATTCATATCTACCTTTTCCCAGTCAGACCTTAAATCTCGAAAAGCTTTTTTTACAGGCTCAGGAGCGTCTTGCATTTTCATTGCTTGGTTAAGTATGGTAGATACTCGTGAAGTGCTGTCACGCATCATTTCAGCAGCGCCGTCTTCCCCAAATGAACTAGAAGGGGCATCTAAAAGAGAAGCCATGACACCTGTGTTTTGTGCCAGATAGTCTGTAACAACATCATAATTTTTTATAACAGTCGGGCTGTTTTCAAAATCTGTTATTGTTTCGGGGCCTGATCTATAGTCTACCAGCTTGTCGGTTTCTTCTTCATTAATGAGATTAAAGTCAGTAACATCCTCACCAGCTCTTTTTTTAGTTTTATAAGTATTAAATCTTTGATATAAAGTAGATTCTTCAGACATTATATTTCCTTTAAATTAAGTTTAAAGATTGTAAATAGATAGACTTTTGAGTCTTGTCAAGCTTGCCGTATACAAATAACTGATCATCAGTTAAAGAGTTTACTGCTACCATCCTAGCTGACCCAGAAGGCATAGGCTTTTTAGGGTCTACCCCCAGATACTTATCACCTATAAATGAAAGTAGTTCATCACTGTACCCGTTTGCAACATCACTGTCAGACAAGCCTCTTAATTTGCGTTTTAAAGAGCCTCTTGGTAAAGAGTTTTTAAAATCTTTAATGTCTTGAGGTAAATAAACTGATGGAGATCCTGTCACAATAGAGCCGCCTGTTGCTGCCGTACCTGTTCCTGCCGCCGTTGCTGCTGCTGCGTCCGCCGCTGCTTGATTTGCGTCTATAAGAGTTGAAGTTTTAGGTGTAGAGGTAGGAGCATTAAAAAGATCCGACTTCTTCATTAGCCTATCTAATGTTAACTCAGCTCCATCACTTAAACGAGAAGTATAAAAATCTTTTCTTTCTGAAAGGTTATTAATTAAAATCTTTTTAACTTCAGGTCTAAAGAAAACAGTTTGTTCTTGTCGTTTTTCTATTTCCTCAAAAGCTAATAAAGCTACAGCTGGATGACTTACATCAGAACCCACGAGCATATTGTTTTGAGGCTTAGTATGGTTCATGCCCTCTAAACCTATTTGATTTTTTAAATTTATAGCGTGGCTTGATATTGCAATTTGAAGGGCTTCTCCGTCTTTTAAACCTTGCTTAACTAATTCATTTCTAGTTAAATATATTTTAGCGTACAGCTGCGTAGCTAGGTTTTCTTTTTGTTTATCTCCTTGATCTTTACTAATTATATCCATATACTCTGAAAAGACTTTGTTGTCATTCTTAGATACAAGCGGCTGAACCCTAGCTTCAAATTGCTCAAGCTCAGTTTTTCTACGGTCTATTACGTTTGCTACAGATCTTTCGAGAGTTTGTTGAGATGATAAATATTCTTCACCTGTTTCAATACTATATCGACCAACCTCACCATTAGTATATGTAACTTGATTATAAGGCAGTTTTTCATACGTGCCTGTTGCGTCTCGGTAGCCGTTTAACTCTATAATTTCTTGACTTGTAATACCTAATGGGAGCTGTTTACCTAACGCTGTAAGCTCCTCTAATTTTTCTTTTGTTCTATATGAACTTAAACCCGCTTCACGTAAAACACCAAAGGCTTTACTTTTTTCAGCTGAATTTAATAAGTCTTCACCGGCTAATAAACTTTCATCTAAAGGATTACCACCTTTATTAAAAAGACTTTTAACTTTTCCATATACAGCTGAACCTATGTTCTTAGGTCTGGAAGCTCTTAAAGTATCTGAATAGGCTGCGGCACCCGCTGTTCCCGCTCTTTCAATGAGCATTAAATCATCTTTTTCTGCTTTCTTGTACTCTGCTTTCATTAACTGACCTGCTTTATAACTTTCATTATACATCAACAAATCACGTTCTCGTTTATTTTTAGTGTCAGGTAAAGCTGTAGCAAATGTAGGGCTTAGGTGTTGCATTGCATGTTGAGTGTACCACGCATCTTCGCCGCCTTGAAACTTTGAAGCTTCTTGTCTATTAGTGTGTCTGCTAGAAGCGCCATTAAAAGATGTTTTAAATTTAATGTTATTATCTAAAACCTCTCTTTGGTTCATAAACTTTTCTGTAGCACTGCTAACCATGCTGTTACCAATACCCATAACAACTTTAGCTCCAAGCATATAACCCATCTGCCGCTTTTGTCTATCACGTTGGTCACGCATCATGTTATCTCTATCTTGACGGTAAGATAAAGTTTCTTGATCTTTTCTTTGTCTTACGTCAGCAAGCAATGAAGATGCAAAAGGTTCTATATCGTATTTTTCACTCATTTTAATTTATCCTTCAATTATTCGGGGGCAAGTAAACTTGGTTGTTGTGGGCCTTGCTCAGGAACGGCACCTGCATCGACACCTTCATTTTTTGGAGGAGGAGCTAAAAAACTTTCCTCTTCTGGATTAGGCTCTTGATTCATTTCAGGGAGGTCTGCTGCTTCTAGTTGCTCTTGCATTACTGGAGTTACCATGTCTTTAGGAATATGTCCTGTTTTCATAGCCTTTAATAATGCAGAAGCTTTTCTTTCTTCCAGACCTACACCCACAACGTTTTCTTTATTTAGTTTTTTGTCCTGTGAGCCTTTTGAAATTATTACTTCTTCTAATCCAGCTGCTTCTGTTAAAGCTAAAAGCATGAAAGCTGTAGGCTCCACTAATAATATCATTAAATCAGGATTCCATAAACCTTCTTGAAAACCTCCTTGAACGAGCATTTTTGTTATGCTCATTATAGGTACGCCGCCATCTATAGCAGTCATCAGTTTAACGTATGCCTGCTCCTCTATCATTTTTACCCACAAGTATTCAGTACATTGGTGTATATTTGTGAACTTAGTAGCTTTTTCAAAAGGTAAAGGACTTGTTGGATCATTTGTTAACGACTCGCCAGCAATGGGTCTTTGTCCTGATGTTTCAAACTCTTTTATTTGTTGTAATCTATCCATTGTCAATACCTTTATTAATTAAACTTTGACATGTAGTTGCCGTATGTGTTTGCTTGATACGCATTATACCCAAAGTTCCCTGAAGGAGCAGTTTGTTGCGTATATGCAGTAGGAGAGGTTAACTGCGCTGCGCCACCTGTTTGAGTTCCGAACTGCATCATCTGTGCGCTACTCCTTGCGCTCCTAGCCGCACGAGCTTGGTCTTCAGCAACTAAACGTGCTTGTCGTCTTTGTTCTTGAAACCGTTCTTCAGGGCTTCCATAAGCATCTTCAGTTACTTTCTTAGTTACTTCTTGTCTCGTTCTTAAATCTAAATAGTCTGTAGGTAAATCTACAAGTGTTTCAACACCTTTCTTTTTAAACTTAGAATATGATTCTCCGAAGCTTGCGCCCGCTCTTTGCAGAAGACTCGCTTTAAATACTTCAGGGGGTTGAATATCTACTGTGACATCTGTTGGGTCAAAGACAAAACCAGAAGGTTGTGGAGTATTTATAATAAGTTCTTGTCCAGTAAAAATTTGATTGGTATTTGTAATACCATTTAATCCCGCTAACTCATTTACAGACATGTTATTTTTAGCTGCAATTTGAGATAAGCTGTCGCCCGCTTGTATAGAATATGTTGAAGGGACAGTAGGTACACCCGTTGTTGTTGTAATATTATCTATATCAAAAGGATCCATATTGGCTAAATCAATAGTGCTTAAGTCAGCATCTAAACTATCAACTTCAAAATCTACAGCTTCATAAGCTCTTGGAGGAGCTTGGTTTACATCATAATCTAAAGACTCTAAAGGACTTAATTGTTCAGGGATGACTATAACAGGGTTAGCGTCTAAAACTGTTTCTTGTACAGCTGTTGTAATATCAAAACCTGAAGTTGTTGTTGCAGTATCTGCTCCTCCAAAGCTTCTTGAAAATGCTGAGTCCTCTCCAAAGAAAGTTTCTGCTCCATTTGTTTCAAAACCTAATTTTTTACCTAGTGTTTGTGTAAAGTTTTTAGCGGTGTTAAAAACACCTGTAGCAATCCTTGAAAAAACATTTCTTTCATCAGTCATTACTTTCGTAGTGTATTCAAATAAACCTGTCAAGGCTGCCCTAATTGGCGTAGTTACAAAATCTAAGGCTCCTAGCGTTACCTCCATAAATTTTGTACCTACAGCAGGCATTATGGCGGTCAATCCCATTGTTCCAAAAACACCAACCCTATCAACAAATTTGCCAACGGTTTCTTGTATATTTTCTATTCCAATACCTACGTCTTCTACTAAATCATCGAACCATTGCATTTTCATAATTTTTTCCTCTAAGTGGTTATGCGCCTGTTAGAATATCATCAACAGCTGTAATCAAATCTATAGTTGCTTGTGCTCCTGCTGTACTAGCCTGCTAAAATACTATCAACAGCTCCAATCAAATCTATAGTTGCTTGTGGCCCTGCTGCACTAGCCGCAGCGCCAGCGTTTCCAAGAGCCATACCATATAGTTGAGTTACTCTGTTTTGATAATTCTGGGCTGTGTTGTGTGCAAAAGTAGCTTCATCTCTTACTTGCTGCCACATTTGAGATAACTCAATTGAACTGATGTTATACTCATTCTGCACGTTTTGTTGATTAGCTGCATTCGTAGCCGCTGTATCTGCTAAGTTACTAGTTCTACGCCATGCAATATTGCTTTGTTCAATTGCTTGTGCATTAGCAGCGTTCCATTGTCGGCGTTGATTTTCTGACTCAGCATTAAACTTAGACACGTCTGTCGCTAGTTGTGCGGTAGACGTAGCAGCGGATAATACATTCCTAGCTCCTTCAGCCTTCATTCTGTTTGACTCTTCTGCATTAAACTTGCTCATTGCATTTGTAGAAGAAGCATTAAACTGCTCTATTTGAGCACCTAACTGTGTCATAAATTGCTCTGTTTGATTCTTTGAAGTAGCGTTAAATTGTTTAGCGGCATTTTCTTGAGCAGAATTAGATAGTAATCTTTGTTGTTTTTGTTGCTGGTTTAAAACTGTTGCTTGTTGTTTATTATCTAAATTCTTCATGTCCATAGCTAAAAAGTTTGCAGCATTTTGTACAGCCACTTTAGTTTGGTTATCTGCATTAGCTATATCCATAGATGCCATAGCTGTAGCGTTTTGAAGTATAGCAGTGTTCTGAGCATCAAAGTCAGCTATTTCCATTGTCTGCATAAATTTACTATTAGCTATTTCAATTTGTTGAGCTGCGTTAAATTTATTCAAATCTATATTAGCTACCATTGCTGCGTTTGTTACAGCTCTTTCTTGATCTACGCTTAACTGAGCAACATTCATAGTTGTTGCAAGCTCTGCGGCTTTAACTTTAGTGTTTAAATCTTTTTGCATGTTAGCAAGTTCGGTTTGTTGCGCCGCACTTAAATTGTCAGAAGAGGCTTGGTTTTTAGCTTGAAGGTTTGCTAACTTCATTTGTTGTTCATTAGAGATGTTAGCTAGAGTCATTTGCTGTGCTAAGTCTGCATTCTTAGTTAGGAATGTCGCAGCTATATTCATTTCTGCTAAAGCCTCTTGGTTTTTAGCACTCATGTTTTCGCTGTTTACCTGAGCTTCGAGTTCAAGATTAGCTAGTGACATCTGTTGTTCGTTGCCTAAGTTTCTAACTGCCATGTCTTGAGCATTCTGTGCATTTACTTCAGCGGCACGTTGTTTGTTTGTTATATTTAAAACACGCACTTGTTGCTCTTGATCTGCCGAAGTAATTATAGACTCTTGTTTTAAACTAGCATTAAGCTTTTTAACATCGTTAGCCATCTGAGCTGTTTGACTTGCGGCTGTTTGTTTATTAGCTAAGTTAGCCATACGTCTAGTCATATCGAGCTGTGCAGTTACTACATTCGCTTGTTGCTGATTATCTAGGTTCTGTGCTGCCCGTTTCTGTAAAGCTTCAGAGTTGCTCTGAGCTAATGGTAAAGCACTTTGAATTATCGCATTAAACAACGAATCACGGCCTACAGTAGATGTAGTTAAACCCCGACTAGCCATAAGAGCGTTTACTTTATCTACTGCCGGTCTTGCCCACACAGGAACTTTGTCTTCTTCCATAGCCCCTAATAGATTTTCCATCTGTGCTGACACTAGAGCTTCAGGAGGAAGCGCAGCAATCGCCGCATTAACTGTAACAGGCGCATTGTCTAACTGTGACGCTACCGAAGCGGGGTTATCTACTAATGCGTTCGCTACACTTGCAGGCATGTCGCCTACTTCTGCAAGCATCGCAACTGCTGCGCCTTGTGCTGCCGTCCCTGTTATTGCTCTGTTTTGAACAGCTTCATAGCCTAGAGTGTCTTGAATTTGAGCAGCCTGAGAAGGTGCGTATGTGTCATCTGTGATCGCATTTCGTTGTTTTGCTGATGCGTCAGGAGTAATTGCAACATTAACTGTTGCCCCAGTAACTTTATCAACATAAGATGTTGTATCAATTGTATATGCAGATACCCCAGCCTGTGCCGCAGCTTCATTAGCAGTATCTCTAGTAGCAGCTGAAGCCGCTGTAGTCATTGAAGCAGTGCCCGCAGAAGAAGTAGAGCCAGCACTTAGCGTACCTGATGCTGCCGTAGCGGTGCCTGCCTCTAGGGCATCAACCGTATCGACTGAAGCTTGTTGATTTGCAGTTAAAGCAACTTCAGGCCCATCAGCCGTTGCTATATCAATAGTAGCTACACCGGATGCTGACGGCGAAAGACCAGTAGTGCTAACTGTACCTGCCGTTCCACCGGCTGGTGTTCCAGCTATTGTTTTTATTTCGGCTCCCTCAGTAAGCGTTGTAGCGTCTACTGTGGTGTCTGCTAAACCGGTTGTTGCGTCTGTGATAATAGGCGTTAAAGGAATCCCGCTAGGTGATCTCTGCGGTATGCCTTCTTCATTTTCTACTACTATTTGATCTTCTTCGGACATTAGTATTGTCCCTCCGTTAAAGCCCTGCCATAGGGATAAGTTACTGTTTGGATTTGGGTCATCGCCCAGGTGGTTGTTAACATAAAAGCCATCCCAAGGATCAACTTCTGGTTCTGGTGGATCTGAATCCCAACCTACAGGTGGGAATTGGTTGCCGGGATCTAGTGGGTTATAAATTAATGTTCCGTTATACATCCCCGTTATAATTGCAAAGCTCTCAGATCCTAAAAACGAATCAACACTTGTCATAGGGTTTGGTGTTCCCCAACGACCCGCAGGTATTTCTCCGAAAAGGTAAGTACCAAAATCACCTAACGCTGAAAATATTTCGTCTTTAGTAGTAACAACACCAGCAGAAATTATATCGCCCAACACTTTAATTGTAGTTAACATTGTGCTATTAGCTTGGTAGTGTTGTCCTAATTCCTCGCCACTCAAATTATCCATAAGGGCGGAACCCATCGAGCCAAATATATTTCCAACTGCCTCGATAAATCTATTGTCGGTAATCCCTTCTGGCAAACCACTTAACAAAGGTATACCTACATTTACATTTAACCATTGTTTTGCTGCGGCTGCCGCTCCCTCTAAAGTCTCGTCAGGGAATAAAGACGTAGAAATAAGTTTTACAAGCGCACTTTGCGGAGCTAAAAGTGTTGCAATAAAATCTTCTGTTAAAGGCGCTTCAGCGTTTTCTGCTGCATTAATTAAGAAGTTTTTAAGAATACCCTGCCCTTCAGGAGTCTCTAAATCTTCTGCCGGATTTAACCCAGCCTCTTCAAAAAGCTCTTTTAATGTTGGTGTAGCTTTATCTGAAAATGGAGAAACTATAACTTGAATAACGTCAGCTACTGCTCCTATAGGATCTATAAGGGTATCAGGTGCGTTTAAAAATAAACTTATAATTTCTGATGCGACATCTCCACCATACTCTAAAATGCCCTCCCAACGAGAACGGTCATTTAGTGCTTTGAAGCTATCAGGATCAACAGTAACTATTATTTCGGTAAATGCAGGAGAATAATCACCAATTAAATCTGCAAGCTCTTCATCTTCAGGATCTATAGGGTAAAGATTACCTAGATCAGTAGT
>Ga0115003_10002263_pt1 | contig 16159 bp, 23 predicted proteins | sample ArcticOcean_MG_C_7_FD_88736 | JGI IMG/M metagenome (GOLD analysis project Ga0115003, IMG submission 88736) | Marine microbial communities from western Arctic Ocean - ArcticOcean_MG_CB11_88 | ecosystem: Environmental > Aquatic > Marine > Oceanic | place: Arctic Ocean: Canada Basin | collected... | reverse complement strand
CATTCTCAACTCGTGACCCAAAAACAAAAGAACAAAGTCTAAATGAATTCGAGAAACAGCTAATAATAAAGTACAAAGAAATCACTGGGATAACATTAATCTGTAGGTCTCTTAAAGAAAGAAGAGAATTAAATGGCGGAAAGTTATCACATTAGTGATTTTTTTGTATAATACGCTATATTTATAAACACAGAATCAGTTAAGGCAATATAAAATGAAAAAAACACTATTTGAATCAAAAAGACTCGCAAAGCTTGCGGGCATCAATGAATCAACACTCTCAAAGCCCTGGGCATGGGAACAACCTACTGATAATAACGAAACTTCAGAAACAGATGAAAAAAGTGCAGTTTTATCAATAGCAAACGCACTTGCCAAACGCGCAATGGAAATGCTTGATCTTGATGGCGAAGAAAACAATATTGAAGTACGTGTTGACCCAAACCTTTTCCTTACACCTTACATAGATTTTGATGGTCATAAAGGCGAGGTCCCTGCACTTGCAGATCACATCTATACAAGCTACGTTTCTGGTAAGTCTGGTGATCAGGCTCACTCTCTTGAAGACATTATTGATAGAATAGACATTGACTATTTTGATGAGGATCTCCAGTACGCTCTTGAGGCACTTGGCGATGACAGGTTCACAATGCCGAGTACATGGGACAATGACGATGATGATTCAAGTGATGATCCTGACGAAGACCCTTGGGCCGAAGCCCGCGCCGAACAGGAACTATCAGATCTTGCTAAATGGCGCCCAGGCGATCGATAACTAAAGCTATCACACTAGTGATTACTTAGTACAATCACATATTTATAAATGAACACTTCCGGCTACAGGACAAAAAATGAAAATAACACGAAAACAACTAAAACAACTCATCAAAGAAGAGGCAGGCAAGATGCAGGGAACCCTCGCTGAAGTCGACTCCCGACTGGCCCGGATCCGAAAGCAACGCCAGGCGGTAGATGCTTTAAGCGCTGTTGCAAGCTTAGGCGCAGATTACGAGTCGCAACCACCTCCAGAGTACTGGGCCCAGGATGACGCTGATGATCATAGCGCAGACAGTGCAGAAGAAGCCGGAATGGCTAAGCACCTCGTAGACAACAAAGCCCAGCTTAAATTAAAAGCGGCGATGGATGTCCTGGGTTCATCATTTCCAATCCTTGATGCGTTGTACAGACACGGCCTTGGAAATATGAAGGAACCAGCAGAACAGGCGATTTTGGCACGCCATCTTGCTGCAGCCTCCGATGAAGTCATGGCTAACAAGCACTGGAACAAGCCAAAAAATTAATAATAAACATTTCAAGCCAATTATATAAAATAAATCAATCAATAAAAGGATTTATAAAAATGTCAAATTGGATTCCAGAAGTAATGTATGAAGAGGGAAGCAACCTACCACACGTTCAGGTACCTGAGGGTGAATCAATGCCTGGAATGCTGTTTGTATTTTCAGCAACAGAAACAGGCGAGTTTGAACCAGATGAAGAAGGTAACCCGTTACCAATTCTAGAAATGGACCTGCATCAGTATGCTGACATGGTCACACTCAAGAACAATCTAGACACCACCACATACGATACAGTACGTGCTGCATTAGGGCTTGAGCCGCTAGCATCTGCAGAAGAAAAGGGAAGACAGATCTCTCAAAATATTCGTGAAAATGTCGAGTAATAAAAACTCACTTATGTAAATCCAACATTAGTATTGTATAATAAATCAATACTAAAACGTATAATATACACAAAAGGATTACAGATGCAAGACAATGTTTATTTAGACAGAGACACAGCAATTACAGCCCTAAGAGGTATGCAAGAGTTCCACAGCGACCTACTACGTCTTCATGAGCGGTTCGATATGAACCTTCTTGATAATCTTGGCCGACGAAATATTCTACTCTCACAACCACAAGAGCACTTTTTCGCCAAAGCACTATCTCAGTCGTACACGGGCGTGACCAACGACGGGCGTACAGGTCAAGCTGACATCTACATTGGTGAGTTTGAACAAGAACTAGAATGCAAGCTTACAACAAGGATGGCGTCTGGCGCAATAAATTTCCAGACTGATCACGCAACACTAGTAAACAAAGGCGCTCTAGATTATCTTTATGTAATTGCATCAGACGACTTTAACGAGTTTGCCGTATTATTGTTCACAGGTCTGACTGTTGATGAGTTCAGTGATCCACCAGAATCAGCTCGCGGAAAGGCAAGAATGATAAAGTGGAAGGCAATGGAGAAATGCACAATACTTGTCGGCGCCGTGACAAACAATAATGAGATCCAACTTCTTAATCTTGCTAACGAACTAAAAGATGTAACTACTGAAAAAATGTTACGAATAGTTGAGCTGAAACAAAGAATAGAAGACTGCTCGGAAGCCGCACAAGTAAAAAATAGAAAACTAAACGAAACACTCATTAGAGAGGCTAGCAGGTACGACAAAAAAATCATGAAAATAAATGATAAATTGTCTTATTGGACAAATGAGCCTGCAAAGTATTCAATAGAACTAGAAGAAATAAGTTAATTCTAATAGTAGTTTACATACGTACGTAATATTTAATAATTACATATATCGTTATATAATACAAACAGGAGATTATAATGAATTTCGACGCAGATCGCCTTTCAAGACTTTCAGGTCTAGGCCTAGTACAGAACACAAATGTCATAACAGAGTCAGCAAATACAGGTTCTCGAAAGCGCCTCAACGAAGGATGCGGATGCGCTGCTCAACCGTGTGGTTGTGCCCCACCTGCTGAACATGAAGAACAGCATGCAATGGCCCGTTATGAAAACGACGTCGTTCTTTTCGAAATGGAAGAAGAAGAAGCTCCCGAAGAAGAAGAAGAAGCTGAAAAAGAAGTCAATGAGTCGATTCTCAACGAAGAAGGCGGCTGGTTAAATGCTTTTGGCGCACCTGGATTGATCGCTCGATCAGTAATCTACGGAGAGTCACCTATCACTGATGCTCAATCGGCAATAGCAGCAATCAAAGGTGTAGTAGACGAAGTTGAATGGGAAGCACTCGCAGACAATGTCAAAGATACAGCAGCAGAAGCAGTTGCAAATATTGGAAAAGCCACAGGCGGAGTTCTGTCTACACCTGAAGCTAGAGCAGGCGCTCTTGCTGGGGCGCTAACTGCTATACCGGGAATTGGTGGTCTAGCGGCAGCTGCCGCTGGTGCGATGTCTTCCGACACATCCGAAAGCTCAGCCGCTCTCACAATGGAGACTCTCAGAGACACTGTCCTTGAACTACGTAATGAAATCCTCGCAGAACAAGCTGAAGAACGCCAGGCTCTTGCAGAGGCTCCTGCTCGCACTGCTATTCGTAGAGAAATCAAGGCCCTTCTCGCCGAGATGCCTGCAGATGCTGCAACTAACTGGATATACGGCAAAAAAGGAAGACCTACTTCTGCTCACAATAAATCACGTGCAACAGCTTTCGCAGGCGTTGGATTTGAAAACTCAAAGAACTAAACTTTAACAAAATATAACGACTCTTGAAAGCCCAGAACTTTTTGTTCTGGGCTTTCTTTTTTTTAACAATTAAAGAAAATTGCCTATAATATTCTATCTAATGAATAATAAGAGGCATTTATTAAATGAATAATCAAGTATATGATGTTGGTCACATCTTATTTCTTTTGTTTGAAAGAAAACGTCAAGTCATTCCCGTCCAAGTCACAGAGCAAATAACTCGAAAGACTCTCGAAGGCGAAAAAATGGAATATATTGTCACTCTTCCAAATGAAAAGCGAGCAACAGCAGAGCTATCAACATTAGGGGCACAGATATTCTACACTGTCGAAGATGCACAATCTTACATGGTAGAGTCTGCAAAAAATGCAATCGATGAGATGGTCACTAAAACCACTCAAATAGCATCTGAAGCGTTTGACGTAAATATAAAATATAAAAACACGTCTGGCGAAATAATACAGTCAAAGTATTTAAATAATCAAATAGATGAGATATCAACACATACGCGATCAAAGACAAAAAAAGGACCGCTAACAATATCTTCAGAAGAATCAACTAAAATAGACCTCGGTAACGGTGTCATCGGAAATCTAAAAAATGGATAATACATTAACTAACGATACAAATAATGAACTAAGGCGACTTGGAATCATATCAAAAACAGAGGTAGCTCTAGAATCTGCAGATTTATTTCTTGCTGAAGATGTAATAACAAAAAGCAGAAGAATAATCCAGCTACCTGTTCACCTTGCAGAAACTGCTCGTGGCAAAAGAATCTTAAAAGGATAATATAAAAAATATGAGCAATGAAAGTAAAATAGTAAAATTTGATGAAGATGTTCATGAACAATTACTCATCGGTGTTAACATATTAGCTGATGCTGTTAGATCTACAATGGGCCCACGCGGACGTAATGTAATAATCGAAGACGGTAACAACGTACCGATCATGACAAAAGACGGTGTGACTGTTGCAAAATCAATAAATCTACGCCACAAGTTTCAAAACCTTGGTGTGCAAATGATAAAAGAAGCAGCATCAAGAACTGCAGATGTAGCAGGCGACGGGACAACAACGTCAACTGTAATCTCGCAATCAATATTTTCAGAAGGCGTAAAGATTCTAGCAGCAGGATACTCAGCACCTGAGGTCAAAGCAGGAATCGACTATGCAACAAAGCTTGTAATAAGTGAACTTCGCAGAATATCAACTCCAGTCACAAGCTCAAAAGAAATTGAACAAGTAGGCACAATATCAGCCAACGGTGAGACTGAAATTGGTGAGTTAATAGCAAAGGCCCTACAAGAGGTCGGAAATGATGGTACAGTAACTGTTGAGCATGCAAAGGGGTTTAATACCACACTTGATATTGTGAATGGTCTACGAATCAACAGGGGCTTCATATCTCCTTACTTCACAACAAATAACGACAAGATGATAACTGAGTTCGACAACCCATACGTTTTATTAGTTGATAAAAAACTAGAATCACTTAAAGAGATCACTGGAATTCTCGAGCAAATCCTAAAATCACAATCAAGTTTACTTGTAATAGCAAATGACGTTGAAGGTGAGGCAATGCAAGGATTAGTACTCAATAAAACAAGAGCTAACCTGAAGGTCTGCGCAATAAGATCACCAGGCTTCGGTGGTAATAGAGCTGCACAACTAGAAGACCTTGCAGTTTTACTTGGGACAACTGTAATAAAAGAAGTCGACGGCGAGCAATTATCAAAAATTAGAATTGAAGAACTTGGTCGTTGTAAAAAGACATTCACTAGTAAGACAGACACAGTGTTTATTGATTGTGCAGGCAACAGTGAAAGAATCGACGAGAGGGCAGCCGCACTACGCGAGGATATATCGAATAGAACAATGTCAGACGACGAGCTTGCAGCAACAAAAAGAAGACTTGCAACGCTGGCTGGCGGTGTTGCTGTTATTAATGTAGGAGGCGCAACTGAGACAGAATTAAGAGAAAGAAAGGATCGTGTAGACGACGCCTTGGCTGCAACACAGGCAGCTGCTGAAGAGGGCATAGTTGCCGGAGGCGGAGTGGCACTAGCCAGATCAATGCATGTCCTCGACGGAATAGAAGATAAAAAATCAATGCCAGGATTTTTGGTCGGTGTCAATATTGTAAAAAATGCATGTGTAGCTCCGTTAAAACAAATTGTCATGAACACAGGCGTGACTCCAGAAGTAGTATTGAACGAAGTAATGCGACTGTCTGGAGCAGAAGGATACAATGCCGCATTAGGTGAATATGGCAACATGTTCGAAATGGGAGTAATTGATCCAGTGAAGGTCGTAAGATCAGCTTTAGAGAATGGAGCGTCCGCCGCGGCTATGATGCTTACTGCTTCATGTGCAATAGTTGATGATATTTCAGAAGAAAGCGAAAGTAGATAATATTTAATAAAAACAGGATTATACATGTTCAAACTTTCAGAAGATCGCGATCTTAAACACAAGCTTAATCACCCACTTGTAAAAGTAGGCGCAGAGATTACAGTTGAATCAAAAGTTCACATCGCTGACATGCTTACAAAAATCAGGGCTCTGACGGGGTTTGTTATTGTAAATTCAAAAGAAAAAATAGAAAGACCTGAACACGGTTCAGAGTTTACCTTTGTCGCATCAATCAAATATCTTCCAGATGGTTCAGATGTTTACAAGATGCTCGCTGAGATGGGACATGCTCTTAAGAAAATACCCGGCCTAAAAATGGTAAAATTTATATCTGCCGGTGAGAGAAGAATAATCAAAGATGGAAAACCAATAGTTTTCTAGAGCTATATAAAATTAGTAAATTTTGATATAATTATAAATGAAAATTGGCATTGCCAAGTTAATAGTAAAAGTTAAAACACAGTATAATTTAAACCTATTGACGGATTGTTCGATGATATATAATTTTGGTAATACAATACTAAACAAGGCCCTTACAAATGATTAGAGGGTTACACAGCGTATCAAACCTAATTGGTGATACCCCAATGTTGAAATTAACATTCAGTGTTGATATGGATATATTTTTCGTATACGCAAAACTAGAATCTTATAATCTTACTGGGTCTATCAAAGACAGAGTTGCCTATCATATACTTGAAAGAGCATATTCATTAGGAAAAATTCTCCCAGGTCAGACAATAATAGAGGCATCCTCTGGAAACATGGGAATATCATTTGCAGCCCTCGGCGGTCTATTAGGACATGATGTTATTATCTGTATGCCAGACTGGCTTAGCCAAGAACGGTATGATATGCTAGAACTGTATGGTGCAACAATAGTTAAATTCTCAAAAGCTGAAGGCGGGTTTAAAAAGTGTATAGAAGAAACAGAACGTCTTTCAAACATCATTCCATCATATCTGCCAAGACAATTTGAAAACGATGAAAACATACAGGCCCATTACACGACAACATGTAATGAAATTAGCAGGTCAATGTCAGCAATTAATTCAACAATTGATGCTTTCGTAGCAGGTGTAGGCACAGGCGGCACGGTAATGGGAGCAGCATATTATTTCGCAGACTTTCTAAACAAAAAAATATGTCACCCAATAGAGCCCGCATCATCACCAATACTTTCAGGCGATGGCAGTAAGGGCCATAAAATCCAGGGTATCAGCGATGAGTTCATTCCAGACATAGTTGATCTTAGCATGCTTAATAGACCAATAAGCGTAACAGACGACGACGCTCTGCTCATGGCAAAAATGCTCAACACTGCAGGCATATCTGTAGGAATATCATCTGGGGCAAATTTAGTAGGAGCGCTAAAGCTACAACGTGGAAGCTTCGTTGGAAATGTAACAACAGTGCTTCCTGACTGCGGTAAAAAATACTTATCAACTGACCTACCAAAAACATCTCTACAACAATCATTTGATGATCTACCTCACGTAGAGATCCTAGATATACAAGAAATATTTTAAAAATTATTTTTATCTAATTAACAAAAAAATATGCAAACCCATTCGTTTTATGGTATAATATGTATGTAGGGCCAATACTGGTACTATACCACCAACTGCAATAATGGAGAATTAATGCAACTTGTAGAACGAGAGAAGCTCATCACAATGCGTGATGAGGAACTTATCAATATTCAAAATATTTTTCGACGTAAGCTAATGAAGGCCCGTCGAGAGCGAGACAACACAGATTCTGGTTATCAAACTCAGGTTGAAACAGAATTAAACTACCTCTATCGGGAGCTAGAGATTAGAGAACATCGTAGGAAGGCTCATCTTGAGTTTATGAATGCACGAGCAAATCGATCACGCAATAACTCTTAAAAGGTACTCAATATATGAATTATTCAAATGTCTTAGCTAAATCTAAGTTACTAACCCGAGAACAAGAGGTACAACTTGCAAAATTAATAGAGAAAGGAGATATGCAGGCTAGAGATAAGATGGTGAATTCAAATCTTCGCCTTACTTTCTCTATTGCTAGAAAATATCACCGACCAGGTCATTCATTGGATGACTTAATCCAGGAGTCGAACATTGGGCTTATGAAGGCAGTTGATAAATTCGACTGGCGTCGAGGGTTCAAGTTCTCAACTTATGCAACCTGGTGGATTCGTCAATCTGTAGGTCGTTATGTAAATGATACGAAGTCGATGATTAGAGTTCCTGCTCACGCAATCGGAATTGTCAACAAAGTAGAAGCAATAATGAAGGAATTCGAAAAGGAGTTCGGACTCGAGGCAACAAACGAAGAAATAGCTGACGTAATGGGTGAATCAGTTGAGATGGTAAAGTCTGCTCGTGATACTCTAAAGTTTAGGTATATGTCGTCTATTGACACTCCAATAGGTGATGAGGGCGGCCGGACACTCGCAGATGTTATTCCTGATACTTCTGATTCACTAGAAACTATGCTAGATAAGGATAAGTTAAAAATAATTATCCAAAGAGGACTAGCAAAACTATCAAAACGTGAAGAAATGATTCTTCGATTACGTTTCGGGCTTCATGAAGATATTCAAGAAGCTGCAGAGTTTAAAATTCAAGAGGGAAAATAATATGTCAATGCCAAAAGGTTTCAAGAAAGAACACGGTTACGCAACAGTAGACACACTAGACGATAGTATGGGATACAGAGAGATTGCCGAGTTCATGACTGGTAACGGTGATAAAATGAATCATTCAACTGCAAGGAATGTATTTTTATCTGCTATGTGCAAGCTAGCAGGTGATGTATGCACTCAGTTCGATGGGCACTCTAGAAAGAAAGAAGAAATGGCAAAGGATCCAAGATTCCAGTCTGGGATTTACGATATTTTGGCAGATATCGATTAAGCGCTATACTTAATAGTGTGAATCAATCAGGCTACATAACAGGAATCATAACTGGGATAGGCGCTCATACTGAGCTTCTTGAACTATTAGATTGGGATGAACTTGAGCTTGATAACTTGCTAAATACAGTATCACAAACAATTAATGATAAAAATACAGTGTCGCTGATCCAATGCGTCTCGGATAAATTGAGACAAAACGGATACAGCGACATTGTAGTAAGTTTTATATGTGATCACTTAAATAGTATAGTATTAAAAAAGGAAGTGAGTTATGATTGTTAATTGGGATTTTTACGTTAGCAGAAAGCGAATCAATGTAAAGCAGTGGTTAGAAAGAAAAAATATTCAAGATTACAGTGCGTTAATCGAAGTTACAAATAAGTTAGGAATAGAAACACCATCAGAAGAAAAGGTTTCAAAGTATTTTGAGAAACCAGAGATAAACAAAAATGATAAAAAAATTAAAAAGCATGAGCCGACACCTGATATTGTTCCCGATAAAATATCTAAAAAGACTGAAGCAGATACTGTTCCTGGACTTGCAAAAGAACGATCAAAAGATACAGAGTCAAAACAGCAAGAAGAACGAAAACAAACAAGAAAAAGAACTACAAGAAAAAAACGTAAACCTGTTAAAGAAGAAGATTAACAAAGACTTGTACATTGATATAGACTACGACGAAATTAATCAAGTTATCTATCTCATGCTTAATAGGGCTTCATTCGCAATAACGTTAGAAGAGTTTGCAGAGTTCACTATAAACTTAAATACAGTATTTGAAGAACTAGTGACGCATCCAAATATTCTATTAGCTCTAGAGAAAGACGAAGACACTCAAGAAGACAAAAGAACGTTTGTTTACATTGAAGGACAAGAAGACGAATTTGTAAATTGAAAACGTGCAAATAAAAACATTGTATGGTATAATATTCCTATAACAAAGGACGCGAAACATGACAAAAATTTTGTTTTTAGTATTATCTCTCTGGTCAAATACAGCTAATTCAGCGGAAGTAAACATTAGTGAACAAACAGTAGAACGCAACATGTCTTCGACACGTGAATATTCAGTACTTTTCAGAGAGCTCAGACGTAATCATGTCGAGTTCACTTTGACAGTTCCAGAACACAATGTAAACCTACATGTAGATTATTATCAACAGTACGGAGTAGAGACAAGAGCGTTTACAATAGAGGTAATCGAAGAGGCAACTGAGTTATTTTTTGATTGGCTTGCAGTAAAAGAATACACACTGACTAGCAGTAGACGAGACCACAGATCACTATCTGTTTATGATCTTGATTATGATACTGTAAATGACACATCTATCGTTAATTTTACATCAATCGCTAGGCGAGGTCAGACAAGAGTCGTAAATGCGTTATATGAGGCTCATCATACACCAGACAACTCAAACGCAATATTGATCGGAGCCAACAGGGTCGCGTCACCAATGTCACGAGCTACAACTATAGCACATGAACTTGCTCATTGGTGGTGTGACTATTTTAGGATCTATGACAGGTACTATATTCAATCAAATGGAAAACCCGACATGGAAGCTCCGGCATACGATTTTCAACGATACTACGCTAGAAGAACAAAGTTTTAAAAGAAATAATGAAAAGAAGACGATATGTATTAGTAGACAGTTCGTCCGGTTACAGTGAATCCTGCAATGGAGGGCGTTATGATTTTTAATAATGCTGATACGATAATGGTAGATGTAAGAACAAAAGAAGAATACGACGAAGAGACATTAAAAGACTCAATTTCAGTTCCACTAGATGGAATTCATGAGGCTTTAATAAAAATGTCGTCTGGGACAATAAAAACAAACGATGGGTTTGCATGTGAAAAAGACTATGTTGTATTTTGTGACACTGGAAAAAGAAGTTTGGAAGCATTCATAATATTTAAAAAACATGGATTTAAAGTTTTTAATGGAGGAAGCTTAGTAAAACAAGCAACATGAAAAACCTGAGAACTATTTAATAAAATAAATTAATAAAATATAATTTTTATCCGCTGTGAAAAATCAGCGGATTTTTTTATGTCTTAAACATTGAGCCGAATATATAGTAATATCAAACGTTATCAAGTCATATCAAATGAGACAAAATGAAGTTACGAGAGTTCGCAAATAAACTTGGTCTATCTTATTCAACGGCACTAAGGCTGTTTAGGAAAGATGAGATCCCAGGTGCATACAAACTGTCTACTGGTACTATTGTAATACCTGATTATGCACCTTTATTAATGTCAAACGACAAAATACAACTATCAGAATTTCTATTAATCATGAACAAGCTTGCACAACAAAAATTAAAAGAAAATGATTACAAACATATTATAGATATTATTTCAATGTCATCACACAACATGGGTGGTAAATAATGGGAGCAATAAAACAACTAGAACCATCAGGGTCAAACGGAGCAATTCAGTTACAACGCGATGGCGAGCTAGATTGGTCAGAAGGACTATTTTTTGACATAACCAACTCACGCCTCGGAATCGGAACGCTTGTCCCATCGTCTTCACTACATGTATCAGGAGATATAACTGTAGACGGTAATATAAACGCTACAGAATATCACACTACTGTAGTCTCATCATCGATAATATATCAGTCCGGGTCGACAAAGTTTGGTGATACAGCTGATGATACTCACAATTTCACTGGCGCAGCAATTTTTGATACAGCGATATCAGGCTCTCATACGACTCTATCAGATGGAACGCCGTTTTTAGTATCGGGAATAGGGGCTCACATTGCAACTGCTTCAAATGGGCAGATAACGATAACATCTACATTTTCAACTCCAGATGGTGACGATGGGGCTATACAGTTTCAAAAAAATAACATACTTACAGGATCTAACGAGTTATTCTTTGATATCGGAAACTCACGTCTCGGTATCGGAACCACAGTACCTTCTGCTTCGCTACATGTAGCTGGCGATGTAGTTGTAGACGGAAAAGTCACTGCAACAGAGTTTCACTCAACTGTAGTCTCATCATCGATAATATATCAGTCTGGATCAACACTCTTCGGTGACTCTACAGATGATATACACGAATTTAATGGTAAATCACTATTCAATAACGGACTTTCTGGTTCTCTGACTAATCTTGTTGATGGATCATCTTATTTGATTGCAGGTGATGGCGTAACAATATCATCAGCATCAAATGGCAGCATAACGATAACATCTCCTGCAACAATCGGGGCTGCCGAGGACAGTAGTTATAATGACGGATTATTTTCTGATTTTACAACTAGTACGCCTACAGGAACAGCTATAGACAGATTCAACGAAATACTTAAAGCACTTGCACCCGCACCCGCACCTCAGCTGTCTAATATCGACTGTAATCAGAGCGGTTTGTCTTGCAGGCTTTCATACGATTCGTCTAATATCTTGACTTCATATGTTCCAGTCGGGACATCAACTGGATTTGCAGCATCAAGTGTAAATAGCATATTCCAGAGTGGCACTGCAGATGCAAATGTAAGAAAAGGAGTTTTTAATTCATCTACTTCAATAACGGGTGATGTAAACGAATCAACAACGCTCGACACACACACGTCAGGCGAGGTTAACTATCCAAACAATGCGTTCGGAGATGCCGATAAAGGCTCGTTAAAACTAGAAATAAACGGTGTAATAGTTCACTCAACGTCACTTGACAGCTTATTCTTGGGAAGCGGTCTCCCAGGCAGCGGGGCAGATCAAGACCTAAACTCAGAAGGATCAGGTTTTACTCATATATCTGAACTTGCAACTGCTACATTTGCCGATGGAACATCACTAGATCTATTCCAACATAGAACGGCAAGATACGTTGTTGATCCAAGCGATCAAAGAAGTGGCTGGAATATATTAAAAGTAATACACGAAATTGAAAGCGTACAAACTACAACAAACTCAGTTGAATGGTTAGTCGATGCTAACACAGATGCGATAACACTTTCAAGTGCTCTACTTACATCACTTTCAATGGTAGGAGTTCATGCAATATCAGGAGTATCATATCATCTAGGCGGGACAGCACAATATACGGTTAGCATTCAAAACGCATATAATAGCATATACACAGCCAATAGCCACATTTCATTCGTATCAACAAACTGTGCTTCAGCTCAAGTTGCAGTCCCTCAGATAGATTTAACTGCAGGTGAGGATGAAACAAAATCAATAACAATAACAACACAAGCCGACATAAACCAAAACGTCCTGTTAAATGAAACAATATCAGTTGCTGTTAACGTTGACCATCCAACAAAAGGCAACATCTCGGCAGGAGCGCAAGAGGCAATTTCAGGATTGCTTGTATACAATTTGTCTGATTCATCAACAGAACTTTCAGAGAATTTTTCCGGTGAAGACTACAGACTAGAAGTAAGCGAGTACGTGTCACAGAGTAACGTGACTAATGTTTCAAACACGTGGGACTCATACACTTCATTGAATGACAAAAACGGAATGTTAGTCTACAATCAAAAATTAGTATCTCCGAGAACATCTGTAAACAATGGAAACTTTACAACAATAATAAACGGTCCTATAGGAAACGCCAACTATAGTGGTATCACATCAGGAACCAGATCATATTATCGCAAGGTCAAGAATACATCAGGAGGTTCACAATCGGACTTATCAATAGTGGTTAATGGAACAGGTACTATCGTACAACACGGGTCATCTTACGGCACTACAGGGATATCAATATCTGCAAAAATACCAACAACTGTAAGCAGTCAATCGACTGGGTGGCTCGACTTATCACAACCATTTGCAACAGGTAAATACACTTCAGGCGACGGCTGTCTACAAGGTTCACTTGACTCTTCACTAAACGCCACAAACACTATGACATTTGGAACAAAGTTCTTAAACGACGACGAATATATAGTAATAAAAATAGAATGTGATGCAACATTTACTGGTAATATTAGCTCAATTACGTTAAACTGGGGTTAATAAATGAGTTTATCAACTACATCAAAAGTAAATGTTACGCTTAAAAAGCTTAATGGAAAAGCGCACACTTCAAATGATAAGGGACTAATAAACGAGTCGCTATCATCTGGGATCACAACGAGCTACACTACTATATTTGGTGAGCAAATACCAGCCGAGCCAAACCAGTCAACATATTATGACAATGTCGGCGGCAAAGTAGAGTATGTGAGACTCGTTGCTGAGTTCATTCCAGGAACAGATACAAGCTCAGGAAGACACAGTTTTTCACTGAGCCTACCAAGTAATTACGAGTCAAATTCAACAAACACAAAATCAGGAACGTATCCGTTCTTAAATAGTCAAAAGCTTCATCTAACAAAAGGAAAATTACAGTTAGTATCAACATCATTCGGTGACGACTACGAGGCCAAGCCATATTATAATGATGGTTCAGTAACACTAATTCCTGTTACTGATCAAAGAAACTGGACTCTTGATTATTTTAACGGAATACTTTTTCAACAGGATCCACCGGGGACCGGAGCTCATGCTCAAAATCCCGTGTACGTCGACGCGTTATTATATATCGGCAACATGCTTGATGACGTAATCAGCAGTTCGGCAGGCGGTGGTTCTGGGACTAGTTCAAGTGGCTCAACAACGCTAAGAGAGAAAAACATATATTCAGTCTCAAGCACTATATCTGCTGCAACTAATATAATAGTCCCAGGAGTAGACTTTAATTTAGCAAGTCAAGATCCAGAGCTAATTGATATACACCTGAATGGTATGCTAGTAGCACATTCTGGAGAACTAGGATTAGGTGTATCTGATTATGATATAATAGATTATCAAACTATACAAATGAACTTTGTACTCGAAGCAGATGATCTTGTAACAATTGCAGTGTTTAATAAAACAGCAATAACAAGTATGTCATACAATGAAATTCCATCGGGGGCTATAGACGGTTCAAACATGATCTTCACACTAGCCAACACACCGATATCAGGAGCAACTATATCATTCAACGGACAAATATTAACACCAAAAGTAGGATCATCAAATAAAGATTATACGCTTACCACTGACACTATTACACTTACAACTGCTTACACTCCAGTTGGAGAAGATGTCTTGCTAGCAACATATTCGTATTAATCACGTTTTATTATTTATATTTTCAATGAAACTTTGCATCATAGATATATTTATAATTGTATGACTCAAGAGTCAACACAAGGAATGATAATAATGAACGAATACAAAACATCTGATCTGTCACTGGCGGCATTTTTAATGATGAAAGGATTAGTACTCCTGGACGCAAATAAAAACGGCCCACGCTTTCAGTTTGTTTTCGATGATCTTGACGGAAAAGCAGATGTGCTTTCAATTGAATACATAAATTCAGACTTCAGTAAATTCGATAACAGTGTAAGAACGCTTAAGAAGCTTTTATACAAAAACTAAAAAAATATATGAAAAAACAATTTCTAACGCATATATAAAAATACACAATGTGTAAAGTTTATTTTCCGGTTAATCTCAAGTTCTATTTACGTTTCTAGAATTACAGATTAACCGTTTTTTTATGTCCAAAATCACTGGGCACCGCAAATGAAAATCAAAAACCAACATAAAACAAAATAATCAATTATTATATGATTTGTTATTCAAGTACGGTTTAATAGTAATATTTAATTGTGTGTAATAACAAGTTATAATAAGTTTAGTTATAGTACAAAAGCTAATAATATAAAAAGGAAAACAAAATATAATGGCTAATAACATAAAAGGTTCTGCCTCCAGTGGTAACACACTAGTACGCTCAGAACAACTCAATGCAGAAATCGTAGAAGTAGTTAAAGAATACTGGGAAGGTGGCTCATTCGGTCACGGTCTCTCTATCGACGGCACTTATGATTCAATGTTCAAAGTTGCGAATCTAGCGAAAGCTGAGATCGCCACTCGTACTGCTGAATCAGGTGCTGCAACTACTGATCGTGCTGCACTTCGTTCAGAAGCTGCTACCGAGAGTGGTCTCCGTATCGCTGCTGAAGCCACAATTCAGGCTGACGTAGACGCAAACGAAGCTGCTCATGTAGCTGCTGATGGCGCTGCAACTGTTGATCGTGCTGCACTTCGTTCAGAAGCTGCTACCGAGAGTGGTGTCCGTCAAGCTGCTGAAGGTGTAATTCAAGCTGATGTAGATCAGAACGAATTAGACGCTGACAATGCTTTCGTCGCTGCAACTGTTGATCGTGCTGCACTTCGTTCAGAAGCTGCTACCGAGAGTGGTCTCCGTATCGCTGCTGAAGCTGCACTTCAGGCTGATGTAGATCAGAATGAATCAGATGCTGAT
>Ga0115003_10002261_pt1 | contig 16176 bp, 30 predicted proteins | sample ArcticOcean_MG_C_7_FD_88736 | JGI IMG/M metagenome (GOLD analysis project Ga0115003, IMG submission 88736) | Marine microbial communities from western Arctic Ocean - ArcticOcean_MG_CB11_88 | ecosystem: Environmental > Aquatic > Marine > Oceanic | place: Arctic Ocean: Canada Basin | collected... | reverse complement strand
CAGCTGCTCTGGCTGTTACTGCTTCCGCTGCGACTAACGCAGCATTTGCTACTTCAGCTGCTCTTGCTGTAGATGCTTCCGCTGTGACTAACGAAGCATTTGCTACTTCAGCTAAACCTGCTCTTGTTGCTTCCGCTGCAATTGCATCAGCATTTGCTACTTCAGCTAATCCTGCTCTTGTGGCTTCCACTGCAATTGCATTTGTATTCACTAATTCAGCTGCTCTTGCTGTAGATGCTTCCGCTGTAATCGCATCAGCATTTGCTAGTTCAGCTGCTCTGGCTGTTACTGCTTCCGCTGCGACTAACGCAGCATTTGCTCCTTCAGCTGCTCTTGCTATAGATGCTTCTGCTGTAATCGCATCAGCATTTGCTACTTCAGCAGCTCTTGCGGTTGATGCTTCACTTGTCGTAGCAGCTGATAAAGCTCCAAGTGTTGTAGCTAAATCACCTGAAAATACACCTGCATCATTAAGAGATAAAGATGATGTAGAAACACTATTAAATCCTGCGATATTCTTTGCTGAATCTACAATTACTGCTTTAGAAGCAGCAACTGAACCTTCAATAATTCCTGCTAAGATTGATGAAGAAAATTTTGTAAATGTAATACTACCTGTATTTAAAGTGAAACTATCAGTTAGTTTAGGTGTGTTACATACCATATGACTACCAGCTGATGTACCATCTTCTATGTAAATTAATGCTCCTGGCATTTCTGATTGCGCATTAAAATCATAAGAACGAGTTAATGTTGAATTTGTTAATGAATAATCATAAATACCATTTTCATACTCATTGTCTTGAGAAGTAAGAACAACTCTGTCACCATCAACAAGTGAAACACCATCAACTGTTAAAGAAGATACACTTGAAAACACACCTGCATTAAAAGTACCAGAAACTGTTTCTGCTGCTGATACACGAACTGACGCTTTAACATCAAGACCAGCAACTACTTTACCATCAACATATGACTTAGTTACAAAATTATTTGATTCTATTACATTATCAGCAGCGGAAGATGCTAATCTAGCACTGCCAATATCTAACACACCATTAGTTGCTGTCAAGGAAACCTGATTTGTTACAGTTTCACCGTCTTTGTTTCTAAAATTAATTGTTCCAGATCCCATTGATACTTGATTACTTGCCATCTTTGTATTATAAATAAATATTTTAATTTTATTTTTTTTAAAATTATCTTATATAATGATTGCTCGGGGGAAACTTGATATTCAAGACTTAGCAATTTCAGAATGGGATATTACTAGTGATAACATTAGCAAACTTCAATTTGAAAGAAATGGTAAGATTTATGAATTTCCTAGTTCTGATGCAGTTCATTATCCTATTTATGATTCTCTCAGTGGAATTACTATCAAATCAAATAGAAGTTATTATTTTGAACAACAGGATATTATTCATTTTTATTTAGATCTTACTATAGAAATTAATACTCAAATTGATTCTATAAATTTACCACTTCCTTATATTTCACTTCATCCAACATTAGGACAAATTGAAATTAGTAATACTGTAAATAATAACGAAACAACTAATTTAGGAACTTGTAAAATAAATTCAGGATTAACTCATATTATGTTAATTTCTAAGTTATTTGATCCATTATACATGCCATATATTGACTTAAAAGCTTCAATTATATACAAAAAAGACGACTAAAAAAATATAAAGTATATTATTATAATGAGTAACTATATTGTTCAAATAGATTCAGATATATCAGGTCCTATTGAACTTTTACATGCAAAAGGATCTGTAATTCGAACCGAAAAAGACTTTACATTTAAAGACGGAACTTTACATGTTCCTACTTTAGAAGCTGACACAATTATAAGCAGAAGTGATGAACGTTTTAAAGAAAATATATATAATATACAAGGTTGTCTTGAAAAGTTAAATCAACTTCAAGCGAAATGTTACAACTATGAAACTAAAAAAGATGAGAAAAGATATGGTTTTATAGCACAGGAGGTTAATGACGTTATTCCTACTGTAATAAGACATGATGATAATGGTATGATGTATGTTAATTATGTCGAAATTATACCATTAATTACTGAGTCAATCAAAGAACTTTATTCAATAACAAATCAACTTATTCAAGAACGAAATTAAAGATAAAAATTGTTATGTATTTAACATATTAATGGAAAAAGTTAAAACTATTTATTTGTCTTTTAATTTAAATTTATCAGATATTCAAGAAAATTTCGAAAAATACATAGAGGATAAATGTATATATCATTTAGTAAATAATATTTATGAAAGTTTTTTAATTCAAAATATAATAAAATATAATATTTTAAATGATAAAAAAATTAATATCAATGGATTAATTTCTGTTAAAGTTAATTGTACGTGTAATATAATAGATCCAATTCTTAATTCTGTTATTAATGTACAAATAAATGATGTAAATAAAATGGGATATTCTTATAAAATAAATAAATTATGTATATTTATTCCAATTCATTTATGTAAAGAAATATACACAATAAACGATAATTTTAAAATCAAAATTATTGGTAAAAGAACTGAAGAAAATATAGTTTGTATAGGACAACCTATTTAAATATATAATTGTAATTTAAAGAATTTATTATTGTTAAATTTTAAAATATATTACTTTTTACAAATTAAATAATAATTACTTAATTGTTTTTTTATGTTTAATTATTAAAAATTTTCTAGTGTTTCTGTTTTCCTTTCCATATGAATATAATGTAAATGGTGATTCTTTACCTTTTAATTTTTTATATAATAGGTAGCGTTCTTTCCGTGTTGGGTATAATTTAATTCTCGATACTTTACATTCTTCAATAAAATTAATTGCATCAGACCTTGATAAATTCAAAATATATTCTATCAATGTTTCTGGATTTATCAAATGTTTGATAAATTTATGACATAAAATCACATAATCGCAATACATGTTTATTACGTATACAAACATTATTTATATTTATAATATTATGTTTTTTAAGTAGTTTTATTTCATTAATTTTTTATATGCTACAGTATTTTTTTTTGGCGATAATTTAATTTTCTTAGATTTTTTAGATTTTTTAGCCAATTGAACAAACGCTTTAAAAGGAGAATATTTTAAACGCAATTTAGCTGCTTTACTTGCAGCTTTGCTTACTATTCTTCCTTTTACCATTTTAAGATCTTTTTTTTTTAAATCTCCAGAAGTATGTATTGCAACTCCATGCATAACTTCTGCTCTTGAACCAATCGCTTTCATTTTAATAATAAAATATTATAATTTCAATTTTTTTTTAATATCAGCTTTTTCATAAAAAATAAATTATTGTCTGGAAGAATATGATTGAAAGTATATAAGTTATTTAAGAATTAAATGATTTATTTTGTTAAATTATTGATAATGTTTGATGACATCATTACATGCCCTTGGAAATTTGGACAATCTAAAGATGGAGTTCAAAATGGAGCTTTAGAAATAAAAAAATATATTCAAGAAAAGTTTTATGATATTGATTTTAAAAACTATATTGATGTTAAGTATAAAAATAATTCTAATGAAGAATATCATAAAGAAATATTCGAACAACATTCCAAATGTATAGGTAATACGTTATGTATTGGCGGCGATCACAGTGTGGCTATTGGTTCTGTTTTAGCTTCATTATCTAAAAATAAATCGACATGCCTTATTTGGATTGATGCACATCCTGATATCAATACATTTGAATCCAGTAAATCTGGAAATATTCATGGAATGCCTTTATCATTTATTACTGGTCTCGAAGATGGATGGTCTTGGGTAAATTCATTAAATTTTTTAAAATTTGAAAATTTATTTTACTTTGGAATAAGAGATATTGATTCATTTGAATATAATATTATTAAATCTAACAAAATTAAAATTTTAGAAAATGTTAGTGATATTTGTAATATTTGTCATAATTATGATCATATTCATATTTCTTTTGATGTAGATTCTCTTGATCCTTCATATATGGCTTCTACAGGAACAAAGGTTGAACATGGAATAGAATTATCTGAAATTATTTACATGATTAATTATATTAAAGATAATATTTGTACTAAAACAACAACACTTAATTTTGATATTGTTGAATATAATCCAAGCATTGGTTCAGAATTTGAAAAATTAAAAGCGAAAGAAACAATAAATCAGATTATTAATTCGTTGTTTTAACATATTTTTTTGTATTTATATTATAAATGACATATTTACAAGAACCTCAAGGTATTGACGCTTTTGCTGAAGGTTTATCGTCATTTGATAATCAAGAAATTGCTCAACCTTCTCAATCTGAACCTACTGCAGCCGTTCAATCGGCATCTCTCGATATAAATAAACCTCAAGCTGTTAGAAGAGTTACTATTGCAGAACCAGTATCAGACGATGAAGAAAATATTGTTGATAAATTGAAAGTATTTTATGAAGAAAATCAAACTATGATTTTAGCTTCATTAGCAATCGGATTTGGGTATTATGTATACAAAAAACAACAGAAATAATTTTGTTTAGTATAGTACTATGTTTCAAGAGTTGTTTATTTCTCCTATTATATTTTTAGAATCTATACTTTCATCATTTATTCTCCCTAAAGCTACATCTATTAATCCCGCATACGGGAATGCCGCATCAGGTGCAATATTAAGTGGTCTTGCTATAACTGGTATAATCCCTGAAATAAAGTCGTTTATTGGTTTAGTAATGACTTTAGTTTCAATGTTTGTTTTATTTTGCATTCAAACAGTTACAGATGTGCATAATTCCAAAAAAACTATATCTATTTGGTCAAATTGTATAGGATTAAGTGCTTATGGTTTAATTTCTGGATTATCTTTAAGTTCAACTGTTGGGTTAGAATTTGTTCAATATGCTGCTTCGATTATGTTAAGTACTCTTGCAATTTCATATTCTCTAGGCCATAGATATATTGAATATATATCAGATTTAAAGGATAAAATCCCTTTGTTACTTCACTCTTTATCTACTCCATTAGGACTTGTTTTAGGAAGATATTCGCAGTTAGATTCAATAAATTCTGATTTATTATTAGGTATATCAGCTGGTACATTTCTTATCTTTGGTATTAATAATATATTTAGTTCAGAAAAAATAAATGATAATGCATATTTAGAAACACAACCTAAACTTAACAATAAAATATTTATTTGTTTGTCTGTATTTGCTGGTCTTGTTATTTCTTCAATTTTACAGAGTTCTATTATTACCAATTTAGTTGATTCTAACATATCAAATTCATTAAACATTACAGATTATAATTCAACTGAAATGTTGGCAAATGTAACAAATTATAATTCGACTGAAACGTTTGTAAATATAACCGATTATAATTCTACTGAATTATTAGGAAACTTAACCGATTATAATTCTACAAAGTTATTATTAAATTCAACAATTTAATTTTATTATTTATATTACAATATGAATCAACAAAAAGTAAATAATGTTTCCGCAGCAATAGCTAAATTATTTGCAAAGAAAAAATCTAAAAAAGTAAGAAGTACTGTTTCCGTTGGCGGTAAACGTCTTCCTAATGTTAATAAAAAATCTAAATCTAATTCTCATGTTCAAAAATTAAAAAAACAAAATAAAGCAAAAGCTAATGAAAAAATTTCTCCACCAAAACTTAAAGCTAAATCTATGGCTCAAATAAAAAGAAATTTAAAATTACTTAATATTAAGATTTAAATAAGTTAAGAACTATTCACTTTTATTTATCTAAGCAGTTCAACATGTCGTCTGATAATTGTTGTTCAATTTGTTTAGATAAAAAAAAAACTATTTTTTCTGTTATTCCATGTAATCATGAATTTTGTGATTCATGCATCTTTGAATGGTTAGAAAAACATCAAACATGTCCATTATGTAGATGTGTTGTTAACAAAACTATGATGCAAAAATGTCGCGATTCATATTTTGGATCAGATACTAGTCTCTTTGCTTTGGCAACTCTTATTGGCGCCTAAAGTTTTTCTATCTTTTTGTATAACTGGTCGTTCTGTTTTATAAAAACAACTATGAAAACATCGTATTTTATGACCGCCAAGTTTATTCCATTCATCAATTGTATATTTATCACCCATACTTAAATTACATTGAGCACAAGTTGTTCTAAGATTTGATAATTCTATTCCTCCTCCTTCACTTCTTGGTTTGTTATGAGCACAATGAAATGAATAAACTGTTATTTCGTTTTTACACCATAGAATATTACATTTTGCTTTAAATACTTCACCATTACATCTCAGCCAACATTGTTGTCTAATAGCAGATGGTATACTCATTAGTTTAAAGTTATATATTAACTTTAAGTATTTAAAGGTTCAATTTCTATTAATAATATAATGAATGATGATCAAATTAAAATATTAAATCTTATATCATCTGGAAAATCTGTGTTTATTACTGGTCCTGGTGGAGTTGGTAAAAGTTTTTTAATTAAACATATAAAATCAGTATTTAAAAAAAAAGTAGTTAGTGTAACAGCTTTAACCGGATGTGCTGCAGTTTTAATTGACGGAACAACTTTACATAGTTGGTCTGGATTATCGCCAGATAGTATTGATCAACCAATTGAATATATAGTCGATAATATTCGATATAAACCAAAACAACGATGGAAAAAAACACATGTTTTAATTATTGATGAAATTTCAATGTTATCAAAAAATATTTTTGAAAAATTAAATGTTATAGGTCAAACAATTAGAAAAAATAACAAACCATTTGGCGGTATTCAAATTATAGTTAGTGGAGATTTCTTTCAACTACCTCCTATTATTAAAGGAAATACATTAGATGTGGATAAATTTTGTTTTTGTAGTTCTGTTTGGAATGATATGTTTTGTAATACAACCGTAGAATTATCTAAAATTATGAGACAAACTGATATACAGTTTATAAAGGTTTTAAATAAAATACGAAAAGGAATAATTGATAAAGATGTTATAAATATGTTAGAATCTAGAGTAAATTTAGAATACATTAATGATATAATTCCAACACAATTATTTAGCATGCGTCATGAAGTTGATAATATTAATAACATGCATCTAGTTGAACTTGATAATATTCAAGTTCATAAATGGAGTACCCAACAATTATCAGGTCACCATATAAATAAACAACTACGATCTACACTTATTAAACAATGGGAAAACGATTGTCAATGTGAACAACAATTATTTTTAGCGGTTGGTGCACAAGTTGTTTTATTACATAATGCATTACAAGAAGCATATAATTTAATTAATGGAAGTAGAGGTGTCATTATTGAATTTAATAATGACGGAGATCCCATTGTACAATTTAAAGATGTTACAATTGCAATCCCTAAACATAGTTGGGAATTTGAAAACCATTCATCTGGTTTAAAATATAAAATTATACAATATCCTTTGAAACTTGCATGGGCATTAACAATTCACAAAAGTCAAGGAATGTCATTAGATTGTGTAATAATTGATATTAACAATGTATTTGAAGAAGGACAGGCATATGTAGCATTGAGTAGAGTGAAATGTTTAGAAGGACTTTTTATAAAAAATATGAATCCTTCGAAAATAAAAGCAAATCAAACAGTTATTAACTATTATTGTAATATATGATTAAACAGCCATCTGTGTTTTTATTCCAGGATGACATTTATATTCTATAATTTCAAAATCTTCATATTTAAAATCATCAATATTTAAAATATTTCTCTTTATTTTCAATTGTGGAAATATAAAAGGTTTTCGTGTTATCTGTTCTTTTACTTGATTCATATGATTAGTATATATATGCGTATCTCCTGTACTTATTATCAATTCTTTTGGTTTTAGATCACATATATAAGCAATCATATATGTTAACATAGCATAGCTAGTAATATTAAATGGAAGACCTAACATTGTGTCGCATGATCTCTGATTCATCATACACGATAAGTATCCATCATTGACATAAAACTGTACGGATATTCCATGACATGGCATCAAACATGATTTTTCTATAACACTCGGATTAAATGTTGTTATTAGAAGTCTTCTAGAATCAGGATTGTTTTTAATTTCATTTATTACATTTTGTAATTGATCTAAGCCTGCTCCAGTATAATCTTTATCACATCCTTCATATTCAGCGTTAAAGTGTCTCCAATTAAATCCATACATTGGTCCAAGATCTCCTTCTTCATAATCGGTAAGATTTCTATCATCTAAGAATTCACGTGTTGTGTTCCATTTCCAAATATTCACATTTTCTTTTTCAAGTATTTTAGAATCAGTAGAACCTTTAATAAAAAATAAAAGCTCGTGAATAATTGCTTTAGTAAATACTTTTTTTGTCGTAAGTAATGGAAACTGACCATCCAGATTAAATCGTAATTGTTCACCAAATAAACTTAAAGTTCCCACGCCGGTTCTATCGTCTCTTTCAACTCCTTCTTCTAGTATTTTTCTTAAAAGATTAATGTATCCTTCTTCTCCATGAAAAGTCATTTTTATTGTATTGTATTTTTTATATTTGTATATTATACTAAAGATGAAGTTCGATCTTCGTATGAAAGCAACTTTTCTTGTTGCTGTTATTACTTTTATGCAAAGAGACGGTGCTTGCTGTCGTTTTCTTGAAAAATTAGGTTTAGGTAAAGTGGTTCCCATGAGAGACACCAACGGTGATCTTTCTCATGAAGGTAAAATGATTATGTCTATGTTTTTTGGTCTTTTAACATATATTGTTATGTCACGTGTGTCAGGTAGAAAATAATTTCATATGTCCGTTTTGTGATTGATACTCTTTAATTTTCCCGATTTCCTCAATTAACATAGCGCTTATTACATTTAATCTGGCTACTATTGCTGAATCTTCTATATATGTTTTTTTAAGATTTGATAACCCATCTAAAGTATTTGTAAAATGCTTACAAAATTGATCGATAACCCAAATCTTTTCAGAATCATTACGAGCCTCCAAACAGAGTTGTAATGATTGTGATATAAGTGTATTAATTTGCATTATGGTTAATCTTCTGCTATCATTATTTGCCCATCGTCTTACTGCTGTTTTTATAGGATGAGTTTTTCTTTCAATTGTTATACGCCCGTTTCGAATGCATATTTTATCATCTTCTTTTATCATACTCAAAACTTCAAGATCTGTAAATAAATCTGCTGTTGTTTGACAGCTATTAAAAGGCAAACAATTTGCTACATTCATATAGTTAATACAAACAACATTTTAAATCTTTAATTTATATTTTCACCTAAAGAATACATATTTGATTAGATATAATACAACTACTTCTCAAATATCAGTATGTTTTCAAATGAAGAAATACGCTCATTGTACTCAAAATTTGGAAATAAAGATTATCCAGTTGAAACACATTGCATTGGTTGTCTAAATTGTAATACTTATTCTTTTCCCTGTTTGAATTGTGCTCGTTATGTGTTTGATAATAAACTTGGTTGTGGAAATCCTAATGAAATGGGTCCGGACATTGAAACACCTTTGGATATGTTTTTACACATTCATTATGATGAAGAAGAAATTAAATTCCTTATTCCAAAAGAAAATAAGTGCCCTGATGCTCCTATTAAAGTTTATCCGAAACCTCGTACTTTAAACACAAATCAACGCAAGTTAAAGTTTTAGAATAATATTTATAAAGAAAATTAATAAACAAAAAAGCCCATACTCAATTAAGAGTATGGGCTTTTTTACGTTCACTTACTTTTTATATTCAATTATATTAAATGAACCAATCAGTTATTAAAGAAGCTATTATTGTTGGTATAGCTACTGTATTAATTGGACAATTTGTTGGTTTTACTATAAGTAAATTAATGAACACTAAAGGGAGTCTTCGTTCTGAATGTAAGAAATGGAATAAAAATCATATAATGGAATTGTCTTTGTTTTTCACTGGAGTTTTAATTCATTTACTATGTGAATATTTTGGGGTTAATAAATGGTATTGTAAAAACGGTAACGCGTGTAGAATTAAGTAAAATATTTTACGGTTGATGTTTTTATACCACACATCATATGAAGTAATTCTCCTAATATAAATAAAATAATAGTTGTTAAAACTAATGGTGTTTTTGAAAATTTGCTTATCATTATAGCTAGTATAATTGTACCGATATAATCAAATATAGCTGCATCATTTAATCGAGCTTTATGAATACCTTCTCCTGGATTCCCAGCTAACTCTTTAAGTTTTTTACAAGAAAATGGACAACCCATTATTATTATAACAAATACATTTTTAAATTTCAGTTGCATTTTTTATGAATTACTAAAGGATCTTTTCTTTTCTTAACACACTTATTTCTTGGCAATACATGAATTTCTGTTCTTTTACGAGATCCTTTAACCGGAACTGTACATCCATATGATGTTGTATGACATTTTGCTCTCATTGTCTCTATTTTTTTTATTGATTTTTTGAAGTCAGATTTTGAATCTGAATATACAGGACGGTCTGATATGTTTTTTGAACGCGTATATATTCCTCGTTGTACTTCATTATGTACTAAAAATAACCAATAACTTAATGTTTCTCTTGATTCTAATATTTTCATAGTAAGACGCAGTTTGCTTGTTCCATTTATTATTTCTTTAAAATTTGTTCTGCACGCACCGCATGGTAATACTCCTTTTAATGATTTAAAGAAATTATATGTATCTTTTTTTTTATCTGGTGTGTAATTCAATGTAATCATATGTAAAAATATCCATGCCATTGGCCCCCACACGTTCGTTTGAAATCCATTATTTGAATCCATATAATATAAACAATATTTATTATTTTATTGTTTATATTATTTTATTATTTATATTAATAATGGTGAAAGCTCCTCCTTGTGATCAATACAATGGTCCACACACTTTAATGATATCAAAAACTGGTTTAAAATTTTGTCGTAAAGCAAGACAAGCCGGTCCAAAGAAAAATAAAGCACCTCCTAAACCTAAGAAAAATAAACCACCTGTTAGAAAAGCAAAGACACCTGTAAAAAAACCTGTTTCTCCAAATATTAATCAAATTAATATTAACTTTTTACGAAAATTAACCTCAAATATTCCTGTTGTTCGTTTAAATCGTTTAGGTAAAGTGATGTACAACAAAGCAACACATAATGGTGCTTATAAAACTAAGAAAAATATGAAAAATGAAGCTAATGCTGCTGCCGCTAGAGGAATGTTACCAAAACAAACTTTAAATCAGGTTCGTGCTAGTCGTGTAGAAGCTATTCGTTCTGCACAAATGGTCCGACGCAGACTTGGGTTACCTGTTCTTAATCGCTAAATAATTTAATTATTATTAATGAGTTGAAATATTACAAATAAAAAAATTATATACATATTTAATATAAGTCATTATATATTAAATATTTATATCTGGATAAATATTTTTTATTTTTTCTATCCATTTTTGTTCTCGTTGTTTTCGTTCATCGTCTAAAATTTGTTTCAATAAAACATAATCTATATCTTTTTGTAGTAGAATATCGTTAAACATTTTATTATTTTATTATAATATATTATTTAAACCTTATATTAATACACTTATTTTTCCTCTTTGAGTTTTGCATGAACCATTTTAAATACTTCATGTGACTTCAGACTTGGCTTTTCTTTTTTGAATTCTGGTGCCCATTTATCATACGCTTTTTTGAATCGTGCATGTTGTTCCTTCTGTTTCTCTGATGGAGGTCGTTTTTCACGTCTTGGTTTTGTAGTTCCTTTACATTCTTGTTCAAGAGCTGCTACACGTTTTGTGAGTTCTTCAATTTGCTTTTCCATTTATTATATATTTTCTTTTAACTTTAGCTTTTTTACGTGAGTTTTTTTATTTTGCGGATTGTGAACTATAAAGTAATTTGTTATATAACCAGGAAGTGATTTTATCGTTGTATTTTGTTTCATTTGTTTAATATAATCAGATAATGTATGACGACTTAAATTGGATATCACAGTACCAGGTTTAAGTACATATTCCTTAACACCAAAATATTTTGGTCTTTTCTGTTTGATTGTATTATTTTTAGTATACTTTTCTGCACCTAAATCATATGTATACCCTTTTCCTGTGAATTTAATTCTTCTAGATCTAATTCGAATTCCTGATTTATTAATATCATTCTTGTTCCAACTAGACTTAACTAAAGAGCGAACAATAGTTTTTGAAACATTATTATTATTATTTTCTCCATAATTTAATGGTGATATCATATTTTCCCCGTTTACTATACCAACATATACAAAATTATATGTGCCCCAATCTTGATGAAGACCAAGAATTTCTTTTAATCTTTTTTGAATTAATGTTGGGTCTTTTAAATCTGATAATGTCTTAAATATACGTTTCATTTCAGAAGACTTGGTGACAAATGTCCAACATTTTACATTGTGTTTTAAATTTATACATGACTTGTTAAAGTTCCCAACAGTCATGATTTTACCGTCAATTTTAATCGTTTTTACAAATATTATTTCTACGTCAGGTTCATTTTTATATGGAAATCTTGAATAAATATTTCCATTTAATTTCTGTAAATTGCTTGATTGTAAATGTTTTGAATTTGTTTTGAAGCTCATTTATATATGTTTTATATTATATATATTGATTGATTGCTACTCTTACTCGGTCAGTTTCATTTATTTGGCTAAAGAATAATGATGTTTTCTTTGATACTCTAAATGTTTTTTCTGGTCCCTTTAAGCTGATTGTATATCCATTATCTCCTAAAAGAAATCCTCCTATTCTGAGCTTAATTTCAAGTGGATCTCGCATATCTAAGTATCGGACGTATCTGCCTTCACTAAGAAGTGTACTATTTGGTACATATACAAACTCTTCTGGTAGAACATCTAGTGCATATTCCATTGAATTGAAATTTGTCTCATTCTGGAACTTTTCAAAAGTTGATTGAATAACTTGTCGAACAGTGTCTTGTTCTTTTTTTAAATCTTGAATATTTTCTTGATACTTTTTTGATAATTTTATAGTTTTTGTTGCCATATCTTTTATTATAACTATGTTTATCTTTAACACAAAAATGTTTTTTATATTAACAACTATGACGTCGTCCTGTAAAGTTACCTGCTTTCCATGTAAATAAGTCTTTAATGAATTGTTTAAAACTATCAAATAATAAAGATTTTTTCAAAATATATTTTGAACTATTCCACAATTTATTTGTTTCATTTAATTTATGTATATTTTCATACACACATTGTGTTTCTTTTTGGTTTTCTACTTCTGAATAATTATAACATATATTTAACATATCTTTGTTTATAGTCATTTACTTATTATTTTATATAATATTTATAAATTAATATCTTTATATTTAAATTCAAATCCATAGATAAAAATCATTAAAAAAATACATAACGTTTCAGTTCGAAATGTTTACGCAAAAAAGCCCACATTCAATTAAGAATATGGGCTCAGTTGCTTTTTGATTTTTTTATTTATTCAAGGAATGTGCTTTTGTTAAATGAAGACTACAGGTCTGCTTCAACTTCATCTTCATCGTTGTCTGTTACTTCTTCATATTCATCTTCATCATCTGAATCTTCCATGAATGAGAATCCACTAATCTTATCTGGCTTATGTACCTCTACTTGTACTAGACGCCATGATACTCCAAATTGTTTATTTACAAACCAGATTGAGGAAGCTTCCATTAGGCATCGGATTCGAGAACCTTGAGTAAGCTCTTGCTTCAGATCAACTCGTTCGCGTTTGGTATTATAAGCTTCAACGTTCATATCTCCATTTGTTGAATTTGTAATCTTCATTTTCATTGTAGGAGCGTACTTCTCAGGATCCTTCGCTGGCTTGACTACTGGACGATACAATGCTTCAACAACTTCCTTTGACATTTTCTTACCAAGCCATTCCTTTGAATTCTTTTCAGCCAGTTGAAGAACAAAGTTGTCCATATCTTCCATCTTCTGTTGGAACATCTTAATCTTTGGGTCTGCGTCAGAACCCTTGAAGGACATATCAATTGAATACTTTGTTACTCCGGTATTATCATCAGTGTAAGTACTGAGTCCAAATGGAGCAGCAACAAGTGGAGTTTGCATTGTAATCTTCTTGTGGTCATTATACTTCAGATAAACTACTTTGCCACCAAGTGCATTGGTCTTGACAGATTCGTTTGTTAGTTCGGAAGCGTTGAAGTTCTTTGGGAGAGTGATCATTGTAGAGGCCATTGCTATTATATATATATATACATTCCTTTCTTTAAGTGGATTTTTATATTTTTATATAGTAATATAATGGCTGAAAAAACAACAATTATTGGATTGTCGATTGGAGTTGGAATTTTATTGCTTATAATATTAGGTATATTATATTCTGTCAAAAAAAGCAAAACAATTGAATATCTGAAAAAACAAATTAATATGGATTCATTCATTAAAACTAAGTTTAGAACTATGCCACTAATAGGAATGATTTTATCTATTTTAATAATAGCTTCTTCATCTGTTGCAATACAAAAAGATGGATGCGATTCAAAACATTATAAAAATTTTTCTATATTTTTAGTTTCGATTAGTGTTTTAACATTACTTATGTCGTTGATTTCTTTTTTCAAAAAAGATTTTGTTCTTATTCCCGAAAAAAAAATGAAATATTTACGACCATTTAATGCTTTAAATGCTAAAAAAAAATTAAAAACGTATGAAACTAAGAACTATAATCCATCTGATGAAACAAAAAAAGAGATTCTTGTCCTGGCTGAAAGGCTCAAGGTCAAATTGCCTTAATCTTAAAAATGAAAGAAAGATTTTGGCAATATAATATTCAAAATTAAAAAAAGTATGGAGAGATTTATGTTCCATCTGATAGAAAAAAAAACATATTCTTGAACTGGCTGAAAGGCTCAAGGCTCAATTGCATTCATCTTAGACATCATATAAACAGACACTGCGCTAACACACGCCATTACCGCAACTTGTGATTTCCATTGAGGATTGTTTTTAAATTTAACAAGCCCTGTTACTAAAAATACAAATATTAACGCAAATTGTCCTTTCGGTGTTGTAAATTGTTTGTAAAAATCAGGATTCCAATCCGAAATAGTATATCCAAGCAATATAGAAACGCAAGTTAATAGTAAATATCTTAATAAATTCACATAATCATACATATTACTTCTTCCATTTCCGTTCAAATCAACCATTATAATATACTGAATATTAAATTACATTTGGTTCTGTTTTTAATTTTTCATTAAATGGTTCAAGAACGGGTGATTGTGACTCAATATCAATCAAAGGTACTACTGGAAGCTGGTGTTGGGGTTGTATTTGCGGCATTTGTAATATAATAGGCATTGGAGCTGGTGCTTGAACTGGTATTTCAGATACGGGTTCTTGATTTGGTTTAGGTTCTGGTTTCGGTTTGGTTTCAAATGTTTTAACATGTTTTTTAAAGCGTTTATAATAAAAACTTAATTGCATCAAGATTAAAATAACTGCATTTAAACATACAAATCCACTTATATATACATACAATACATAATTTAATTCGTACATGTAATACGTCCATAATGATGACATAAATACAATAAAAAATAATGTTATTGATGAAACGTCTTCTAATGATTGTCGTTTGTATCCATGAATTATTTGCGGAACAAGAAATAAACCACCAAAACCAACTGCTATATACCTATATGTATTGTTATCAATTAAATCCATTAATTATATATATATATTTATTAAAATTATAGTACTTTAATTTTTTTATACATATATATAAATATGAATATTAATCAACAGCCTACTTTTTCTAATATGACTAATGCATTTAAAGGACCTGATAACTATAAAATTGGTTTCATTTTTTTAATAGGTTACCTTTTAACATATTTTTCTAAAATGAAAAGCAATAATGTTTCAAAATCAGGTTCCCTATTATTATTAATTGGGATTTCAATCAGTTGTAGTTTATTTTATTAAAATACATCTCGGACAATTTGTGTTTTTTTCATTTGGTTTCCTTAACTTATTTAACTTATTAGATTTTTGTGCTTTATTTTTCATATAGTGCATTAATTGTTTTTCATTATCATAGATTTTTTTGTGTTTTATAAACTCTCCTTCATTGCGGTT
>Ga0115003_10002259_pt1 | contig 16199 bp, 13 predicted proteins | sample ArcticOcean_MG_C_7_FD_88736 | JGI IMG/M metagenome (GOLD analysis project Ga0115003, IMG submission 88736) | Marine microbial communities from western Arctic Ocean - ArcticOcean_MG_CB11_88 | ecosystem: Environmental > Aquatic > Marine > Oceanic | place: Arctic Ocean: Canada Basin | collected... | reverse complement strand
TTTTTTGTAATCTTGTATATTTATTTTATAATTTATTATTTTGAAATTCTTCAATCTACCTTTGTTAATTTGAGATCCATTCCTAAATAAATTATCTAAACTATATATTTCAGAATTATTTAATTTTTTTTTCAAATAAATAGCCAAATTAGAGCCAACAAATCCACAACCACCTGTAATTAATATCTTCATATATCTAAAAACATTGTATTAAATAAAAACATTATGATTTCTATATTAATACCAATAAGAAATGAGTACGAAAATTTGGAAGATATTGAAAGAATTTTTAAAGAAAATTTTTATGAAATCAAGCATGAAGTCATTTTGATCAATGATTTTAGCAACGATAATAGCCTCATTAAAGCTGAAGAAATTTCAAGCAAAAATAAAAATTTTGTTGTACTAAACAATCAAAAAAAGGGACTTGGTGGAGCAATTAATCTTGGCATACAAAGTGCAAATGGTAAATTTATATGCATTATGATGGCAGATTTTTCAGATGATATTAATGATTTAAAAAAATATTATACTTTAATGGAAGAAAATAATTATGATGCCGTTTTTGGATCAAGATTCACCGCAGACTCAATAGTCGTTGGTTACCCTAAACAAAAGTTACTATTAAATAGAGTGTTTAATTTTATTGTGAGCCTAGTTTTTTTAAATAGATATAGGGATTATACTAATGCGTTCAAAATATATAAATCTGAAATGATAAAAAGTTTCCTTCCTCTAGTGTCTGAAAGTTTTAACATTTTTCTAGAGCTCCCTCTTAAAGTAATTTCTAGAAAATATAATTTCAAGGTAATACCAATTAATTGGCGAACTAGAAAAAAAGGAAAAGCAAAATTTAAAATAAAAGAATTAAGATCAAAATATCTATTTACATTAATTTATTGTTTTATAGAGAGAATTTTATTAAATAAAAAAAAATAAAAAATATAACTGTCTTTCAAAAAAAATAATTAATTTTTACACTGTTTATTTTAGTTACTTTATTAATATTATCTTTAATTTTATAGATAAGAATAAAATAGAATAATTAATCCTAAAATAATCCTATAAATTACAAAAGACACCAAACTAAATTTTCGTAAAAATTTTATTAAAAACTTAATAGTTATATATGAAAATAAAAAAGACAGAAAAACAGCTAGTAGATTCAGTCCAGATGAGTGCAAATTTTTTTCCACTATCAGTGTTTGTATATTAAATAAGCTCACTGCAGTTAAAGTTGGTATTGATAATAAAAAAGAGATTTTAACAGAATCTACTCTACTGAAATTAAAAAATCTTGCACCACTAATTATTATTCCAGATCTACTCACACCTGGAATTAATGATAAAATTTGAAAACAACCGATATATAAAGCAGTAATATAATTAAAATTTTTATTAAGAGATTTCTTTACTTCCGTTTGGTCACAAAAATAAAGCAAAATACCAAAAATAATTGTAGTCCAACCTATTACTTTATAATTTCTTAAATAATCTATTAAATTAAGTTTTACTAAAATAAATCCAATAATCATGACAGGTATAGAACTTAAAATTATTTTAAAAAATAATTTTTTATTTTCTAAAAAATCATAAAGTTCTTTTCTAAAATAAAATATTATCGCAAGTAACGAACCTAAATGAAGACTCACATCTAAAGATAAGCTTGCATTGCTAGAATTGAAATACTTTGAAACTAATATTAAGTGAGCTGAAGAACTTATTGGAAGAAATTCGGTAATTCCTTGAACTATAGATAGAATTATTACTTCGAACATTAGTTTTAATTTTATAAACTTTTTAAATTTTATTGATACGCATATTTGATGTGCAAAAAAAGCATACATAAATGTTGATTTAATCAACTTTTATGTCAATAATAGTTACCTTATTTTAACCGTAACATTCATCTTTATGAGGTAAGCTAGAGATCCTTATGAAAAAAAAAATGCTCCAGTTTGTAGCTTTAGAAAAAAAAACACCAGATAAACGCGTTACTGGCGAAAGAAAACAAGATTTTCATGAAATTTATAAAGAGTTTATAAAAGATAAAGCAGAAGAACAATCAAGCAGATGTTCACAATGCGGAGTTCCATTTTGCCAGGTTCATTGTCCACTTCATAATAACATCCCAGATTGGCTGAAATTAACTGCAGAGGGCAGATTACAAGAAGCTTATGAACTTTCGCAAAGTACAAATAATATGCCAGAAGTTTGTGGAAGAATATGTCCGCAAGATAGACTTTGCGAAGGCAATTGTGTAATTGAACAATCAGGTCATGAAACAGTTACGATTGGCTCTATTGAAAAATATATTACTGACACAGCTTGGGAAAAAAATTGGATTAAGCCAATAAAAGTAAAAAGAGAAATTAACCAATCTATAGGAATTATAGGAGCTGGACCTGCAGGATTAGCTTGTGCTGAAGAATTAAGAAAACAAGGATATCAGGTCACAATTTACGATAGGTACGATAGACCAGGTGGGCTATTAATATATGGAATACCAAACTTTAAATTAGAAAAATTTGTTGTCGAGAGAAGAACAAACCTTTTAAAAAAAGGAGGCATTAAATTTATTCAAAATTTTGAAGTTGGTAAGAACAAAAGTTTAAATGAATTAAAGAAAGACCACGATGCTATTTTAATAGCAACAGGTGTCTATAAGCCAAGAGAAATAGAAATTCCAGGAAGTGATTTAGAAAATATTTTCCCTGCTATGGATTTTCTAACAGCGTCAAATAGAAAAGGATTAGGAGATAAAGTTGAGCTTTTTGACAACGGGTCATTGAATGCTCAGAATAAAGATGTAGTTGTTATAGGCGGCGGGGATACAGCTATGGATTGCGTAAGAACAGCAACTAGGCAAAAAGCAAAGTCAGTTAAATGTCTCTACAGAAGAGACAGAGAAAACATGCCTGGTTCTGCTAGAGAAGTTGCTAATGCCATAGAAGAAGGAGTTGAGTTTATTTGGCTATCAGGCCCAAAAAAATTTATTGGAAAAAAACAAGTTCAAGAAGTTCAAATTAACACAATGGTACTTGGATCGGCAGATTCATCAGGTAGAAAAAACCTGAGATTCAAGAAAACTCAGAATATAGCATCAAAGCTGACATTGTTATTAAATCTCTAGGTTTTGATCCCGAGAGTCTTCCAGAATTATTCTCAGCAAAGGAACTTATAGTTTCTAGATGGGGAACAGTAAAGATAGATTTAAATACCATGCAAACAAATATTGACGGAGTATTTGCAGCAGGGGATATTGTAAGAGGTGCTTCATTGGTTGTTTGGGCAATCAAAGACGGAAGAGATGCAGCTGTACAAATTCAAAGGTATTTAAAAGAAAAAAACACTCAAAAAGAAAAAGAAAAAGCAGCATAATCATGGGTGATTATATAAAATACTTAAAAAATAAAAAGTTATTGCAGGATAACCTAGCCTACGATCCTAGCACTGAACATGACGCTTGTGGGGTCGGCTTAATAGCTACAACAAATGGGAAAAAGTCACGAAGAATTGTTGAATATGGAATCGAAGCATTAAAAGCCGTTTGGCATAGAGGAGCAGTAGATGCAGATGGTAAATCTGGAGATGGAGCCGGCATGCAACTGGAAATAGCACCAGATTTTTTTAAAGAAAAAATTTTATCAACCGGCCATAAGCATGACTCTAGTAAAAGGATATGTGTTGGAATGATTTTTCTGCCAAAAAATAATTATTCAGACCAAGAAAGGTGTAGAGAAATTATAGAAACAGTTTTATTACAAGAAAATTTTTCTATTTATGGATGGAGACAAGTGCCAGTCAATCCAAAAGTTTTAGGAAAAACTGCAGATCAAAACAGACCAGAAATTGCACAAGTATTATTTAAAAAGAATGTACAGTTGAAAACCAACGACTTGGAAAGAGAATTATTTGTTACTAGAAAAAAAATTGAAAAAATTGCAAGAGAGAGACAGTTAAAAGAATTTTATATTTGTTCATTTAGCTCAAGGTCAATTGTTTACAAAGGTATGTTTTTAGCTGAAGCGCTTGCTGATTTTTATCCAGACTTAAAAGATTCAAAATTTACATCTAGATTTACTATTTTTCATCAAAGATATTCTACAAACACTTTCCCGAGCTGGGACCTTGCACAACCATTTAGAACTCTGGCTCATAACGGAGAAATTAATACCGTTAAAGGGAACATAAATTGGATGAAAATTCATGAACAAGATATGTCAAGTTCATTATTTAAAAATATTGAAGATTTAAAACCAGTTATCACAACAGGTATTTCAGATTCAGGAGCATTGGATAACGTTTTTGAATTGTTAACGCACTCAGGTAAGTTAGCACCATTGATTAAACTTATGATGATCCCAGATGCTTGGTCTAAGAGAAGCAAGACAGTTCCAAAGAACCATCAAGATTTATTTAATTTTTTAAACAGCTCAATAGAACCATGGGATGGTCCTGCAGCAATCTGTGCTACTGATTCAAAGTGGGTTCTAGCGGCGACGGATAGAAATGGTTTACGACCCTTAAGGTATGCTATTACTTCAGATGATCTATTTTATGCCGGTTCCGAATCTGGAATGATAAAACTACCTGAAGAAAAAATTATTTCAAAAGGTAAATTAGGGCCAGGGCAAATTATTGCAATAGATTTAAAATTAGGAAAATTATATCAAGATAAGGAAATTAAAGATTATATTGCCAATGACTATAAAAAATATAACAAACAAATTGTAGATTTAGATAAAAAAATTTTTGCTGAAAAAGAAAAACCAGAATTTACATCTGAAGATTTAAAAAAAAGACAATATTTGTCAGGTCTTAGCATAGAAGACTTAGAACTAATCCTTCATCCAATGGCAGAAGATGGAAAGGAAGCTATAGGTTCAATGGGAGACGATACTCCTGTAGCTGTTTTATCTAATTATTATAGACCTATTGCTCACTATTTTAGACAAAATTTTAGTCAAGTGACCAATCCTCCAATCGATTCTTTAAGGGAAAATAAAGTAATGAGTCTCAAAACTAGATTTGGAAATTTAGGTAATATTTTAGATTTTGATAACTTAACTGAAGAAAATATTTACGTTTTAGAAAGTCCAATTTTAACAAATTCTCAATTCAAAAAGTTTAAAAATTTATTTAAAAATAAAATTAGAGTATTAGATTGTACTTTTAACATTAACTTGTCATTAAAAGAGAGAATAGAAAAAATAAGAGAAGAAGCAGAAATAGCAGTACGTGAAGGAAGTAACAATTTAATATTATCAGATAAAAAAATTAGCTTATCGCATGCGAGTATACCCTCTGTTTTAACAGTTGGTGCAGTTCACTCACATTTAGTAAAATTAGGTTTAAGAGGATACTGTTCAATAAATGTCGAAAGTTCAGATGTTTTAGATACACATTCTTTTGCAGTTTTGATTGGCGTTGGAGCTACTACTATCAATCCCTATTTAGCAATTGATAGTATTCATCAAAGGTTTGAAAAAAAATTATTTAGCAATCTTCATTTTGAGAGTTGCGTAGCTAAGTTCAAAAAATCTATAGATGACGGCTTATTAAAAATTATGTCTAAGATGGGTATCTCAGTAATTAGCTCTTATAGAGGAGGGTGTAATTTTGAAGCCGTCGGCTTAAGCAGAGCTATTGTGTCAGATTATTTTCCCGGTATGAGCTCAAGAATATCAGGCATTGGTATAAGTGGAATTGAAAAAAAAATTAAGAAACATCATCAAAATTTTATTTCAAATAATATACTAACTTTGCCAATTGGAGGTATTTATAGATATAGAAAAACTGGTGAACAACACCAGTTTCAAGGAAACTTAATTCATGTATTACAACATGCAGTTGGAACAGGTTCTTATGATCATTACAAAAAATACTCTAAAGGTATTCAGGACTTACCTCCTATTAGCTTAAGAGATTTATTGGAATTTAAAGAAAAAAAAGATTCTATAAAGATCGATGAAGTAGAACCGTTATCTGAAATTTTAAAAAGGTTTGGAAGTGGAAGCATGTCTCATGGCGCACTTTCAGCAGAAGCTCATGAAACCTTAGCTACTGGAATGAACAGAATAAAAGGAGCTTCTTGCAGCGGAGAAGGAGGAGAAGACTCAAAACGTTTTGTTAAGTTAGCAAATGGAGACTCAGCAAACTCAAGAATAAAACAAATAGCTTCAGCACGATTTGGCGTAACCATTAATTATATTAATAATTGTAATGAGATTGAAATCAAAATGGCTCAAGGTGCAAAACCTGGAGAAGGAGGACAATTGCCTGGATTTAAAGTTACAGAAGAAATAGCCAAGTTAAGACACTCTACACCTGGAGTGACATTGATTTCCCCACCTCCTCATCATGACATTTACTCAATCGAGGATTTGGCTCAGTTAATTTATGACTTAAAACAAATAAATCCTAGAGCTCGCATTGGAGTAAAATTAGTTGCTTCTACAGGAATAGGAACAATAGCAGCCGGCGTGGCAAAAGCTAAAGCAGATGTAATCCTAATTTCTGGTCATTCAGGAGGTACTGGTGCTAGTCCTCAAACAAGTATAAAGTATGCCGGTATTCCTTGGGAAATGGGTTTAACAGAAGCAAATCAAATTTTAACGCTTAATAATTTGAGACACAAAGTAACTCTAAGAACTGACGGCGGACTTAAAACAGGAAAAGATATAGTAATGGCCGCCATGATGGGGGCTGAAGAATATGGAATGGGGACCTCATCACTAGTTGCAATGGGATGTGTATTAGTTAGACAATGTCACTCAAATACTTGTCCAGTTGGAGTTTGTAGTCAAGATAAATCATTAAGAGAAAAATTTACAGGCACGCCAGAAAAAGTTGTAAATTTTTTTACTTTTGTTGCTACCGAGGTTAGAGAAATTCTTGCAACACTGGGATATAAATCTATTAACGAAATTATAGGAAGAACTGATCTTTTAACACAAGTAAATAAAGGTTCACCAAATCTAGATGATTTAGATCTTAACCCTCTTCTTGTTCAAGCCGATTCAGGAGATAATCCAAGATACTGTAAAAATAACCAGATTAACAAAGTATCAGATACTTTAGATGAAAAAATTTGGTCAGACATAAAAGAAAAAATAAACAACAAAGATAAGTTTAATTTTGAATATAATATTGAAAATACACATAGATCAGTTGGGACTAGACTTTCACACTACTTATACAAGACTTATGGTGACAATAAATTAGACGAAGATTCAATTACGGTTAAATTTAATGGCAGCGCCGGACAGTCATTGGGCGCTTTTTTAATTAAGGGATTAAAATTAATAGTTGAAGGGGATACAAACGATTATGTTGGCAAAAGTCTATCAGGAGGTAAAATAGTAATACGTACTTCAAATAAGAGTAATTTAGTTTCTAATGAGAATGTAATTATTGGGAATACAGTTTTATACGGAGCAACAGCAGGAAAATTATATGCTGCAGGGCAAGCAGGTGAACGGTTTGCTGTTAGAAATTCGGGTAGTCTAGCAATAGTAGAAGGATGTGGAGCTCATGGTTGTGAGTATATGACTGGAGGAAACGTAATTATTCTTGGACAAGTAGGGGATAATTTTGGAGCTGGCATGACAGGAGGAATGGCTTTTATCTATGATCCAAAAAACAATTTTGAAAATTTTGTAAATCCAGTCTCGATTATTTGGCAAAAAGTCGAAACTGAATATTGGAAAAAGTTTCTAAAAAACAAACTAGAAGATTTTTTTAAGGAAACAAATTCAAATATCAGTAAAATAATTTTAGATGACTACGAAAAAGAATTATTAAACTTTAAGCAAGTATGTCCGACAGAAATGCTTGATAAGCTAGATAACCCTATTACTTTAAAGCCTACTATTAAAAAGGTTAGCTGAATGGAAACAATGAATATTGTTTGTTTTGGATTTGGCCAGGTAGCAAAAAACTTTATAAAAAAATTAAATAATAATGGTGTCTCCTTTAAATTAACAACAACATCGCGAGAAAGGTCAGATATAAGAATATTTGAAAATACAAATTATGAAAGTTTTCAGCTAACAGAAAAAAGTTTTGATAAAAACTTTATAAAAAAACTTGAGAACGCAGACTATATACTGCTCTCTATAGCACCAATTAATGGAGTTGATGTTGTGATAAAAAATTTTAAAAATCATTTTAAGTTAAACAAAATAAAATGGATGACATATCTTTCAGCAACAAGCGTTTACGGTGATCACAGTGGCAAATGGGTAAGTGAAAAAAGTGAAACTAGCCCAACATCTTCAAATGGTATTTCAAGGCTTAAAGCTGAAAAAGCATGGATAGAATTATCAGGTGAACACAATCTGCCAATTCAAATTTTTAGATTGTCAGGAATTTATTCTAATCAAAATAATATTTTAAAAAGATTGAAGTTAGGGAAAGCTAAGATTGTAAATAAAAAGAATCATTTTTTTTCACGAGTACACGTCGAAGATATTGCAAATGTTTTATGTAACTCTTTAAACAATTTTAAAAAAAATGAAATTTATAATATCTCCGATGATATGCCAGCGGCTGCATCTGAAGTCGCAATGTACGGAGCAAAACTACTAGGTATTAAAATGCCCAAAACCATAGAAATTAGTGAGATAGAAAGTGAAATGCTAAAAAACTTTTATAAAGATTCGAAAAAAGTGAGCAACAAGAAAATGAAAGAATTTTTTAATTACGAATTAAAACATTCTACTTACATTGAAGGCTTAAATTATATCTACAACAATACTATTTAATTCTTTAATTATTTTTTTTAATGCGCTCTTATTTGATAAGCTATGGTCTCCATTTTTAATTACCACTAGTTTCTTTTTTGCACTTAAAAACACTGAAAGAACTTTTTTAGAAAATGATGTAGGAACTAGTTCATCCCTTTTTCCGTGAACCATCGTTACACAAATTTTAGAATTAATTTTTTTTGATAAAACTTTATTTTTTCTTCCATCTTTTATTAATTGATAAGTAATAGGATATTCATATTGTTTTTGTTGAAACTTTGACTGAGTCCGTTTAATTATACTAATACCTTTTTGATTAATTTCTTTCTTTATTTTTTTTGTAAATTTTTTCCACATTAATCTTTCTAGAAATTCGGGAGCAGATCCAATACCCACAAAGCCTTTAATTTGTTTTTTAAAATATTTAAATTGATTTAAAGAAATCCATGCACCCATGCTGGAACCAATTAAAATAAAATTTCTTTTTTTTACAACTTTTTTTATTGATATTTTGGCGTCAACGGACCATTCGCTTATATTTCCTTTTTTAAACTCTCCCGACGATGCACCATGTCCAGAATACTCAATAGCTAAAAATCCAAGTTTATTTTTAATAGCGTATTTTCTGAGCGCTTTGGGTTTTTCTCCATCAATATCGGACATAAATCCTGGAAGAAAAACTATATATAAATTTTTTTTTGAATAATTGACTAAATACCTTAGTTTTTTTGTTTTTGAAATTTTTAAGAATTTATATTTTTTCATATAAAGTTTGTCGCTTAAATCTGATAATATATAAATTAATAGATGTCTTCTACAATAAAAGTTTTACAAGTAATACCCAAACTTGGTTTTGGTGGTGCAGAAACAGGTTGTTATGATCTTGCTCATTTCTTGGCGGAGCAAGAATGTAAATCATTCCTGATTACTAGCGGAGGAGAACTTTTAAAATTTGTAAGAAAAGACAAAGTAAAAGTTATTTACCTACCGGTTCAGTCAAAGAATCCTTTAATTATTTTTATCAATTCTATTATTATTTTTTTTATATTATTGATATATAATATTGACATAGTACACGCGCGTTCTCGCGCACCAGCCTGGTCTTGCCTGTGGGCTTGTTTTTTTTCAAGGAAAAAATTTGTTACTACTTTTCATGGAACCTATAATTTCTCAAATAAATTTAAACTTTTTTATAATAGCGTCATGGTGAGATCTAAATTAATTATTGGAGGGTCAAACTTCATTTTTAATCATATAAGCACTAATTATCATAAATACTTAAATCTCAAGAAAAAAAAATTAATGGTAATTTTTAGAGGGATTAATTTAGAATACTTTAATACAAACAATACATCAGAAAAAAAAACAAATTTTTTAGCATCAAGCTGGCAAATTAACAAAAAAAATTTTACTATTCTTTTTCCTGGACGTCTAACAAAATGGAAAGGTCATGAAATATTCATAGAATCTTTGAGTTTACTTTTGGAGAAGTATAATAAAGAAAATTTTCATGCAATCATTTTAGGTTCTGACCAGGGAAGGAAAGTTTACACCAAAAAACTCATGGGATTAGTTGAAAGATATAGGCTGGGAAAGAAAATAACTTTTATCAAAAACTGCAAAGAAATGCCGCAAGCATACAAATTAAGTGATATTGTCATATCGAGCTCAATCGAACCAGAAGCATTCGGAAGAGTGGCGGTAGAAGCACAGGCTATGAAAAAGCCTATTATTGCAAGTGATATTGGAGGATTCAGAGAAACAGTATTAAATGGCAAGTCAGGTCTGCTATATAAATACAATGACCAGAAAGAATTAGCCAAAGCGATAAATAAAATTATGGAAATGGATATAAACTCTTTGATTTTAATGGGCGAACAAGGAAGAAAAAATGTGGAAAAAAAATTTAATGTTGATCAAATGTGCCAAACAACCTTTACAGAGTATAAGAAACTACTTAAATAAAACTTATGAAACTTGTTACTCAACTTATAGAAAATACAAAAAACTAAATGCCAATAATTAAATTACCAGATGGAAAAAATATAGAGTTTCAAAACAAAGTGACAGGACTAGAGGTTGCTGAAAAAATTAGTAAATCATTAGCGAAACATGCATTAATAATGAGCTTAGATGGTGAATTAAAAGACTTAACCTATGTAATAGAAAAGAATTCATCTGTTAAAATAATTACACACAAAGATAGTGATGGATTAGATGCAATTAGGCACGATACTACACATATTATGGCAATGGCAGTTCAGAAGTTATTTCCTGAAACCAAACTAGCTATTGGTCCCGCTATTAAAGATGGCTTTTATTATGATTTTTCAAGAGAAGAACCTTTTACACCAGTAGATTTAGAAAAAATTGAAAAAAAAATGAAAGAAATTGTTGAGAAAGATGAGCTTACAAGGAAGGAAGTGTGGGAAAGAGAAGAAACTAAAGATCACTATAAAAAACTTGGAGAAAAATATAAAGTAGAACTTGTTGACAGTATTCCAGAGGGAAATGAAATTTCAGTTTATTATCATGGTAAATGGTATGATCTTTGTCGAGGACCACATCTTCTATCAACTGGAAAAATTGGTAAATATTTTAAGCTTACAAAAGTTGCTGGCGCTTATTGGAGAGGTGACTCCAATAACGAAATGCTTCAAAGAATTTATGGTACATCTTGGCCGTCTCAAAAAGAACTAGATGATTATTTAAAACGAATTGAAGAAGCTGAAAAAAGAGATCATCGTAAATTAGGAAAAGAAATGGATTTATTCCATTTCAGAGAAGAAAGTCCAGGAGCTGTTTTTTGGCACGAAAAAGGCTGGATTCTTTTCCAAAGACTCATTGAGTATATGAGAATGAAGCAAAGACTCGCAGGGTATAAAGAAATTAACACACCTGAAGTACTAGACAGAAGTTTGTGGGAGAAATCCGGGCATTGGGAAAAATTTGGTGAACACATGTATACATCAAAAACGCCAGATGAAAAAATATTTGCCATTAAACCTATGAATTGTCCAGGTTGCGTACAAGTGTTTAATCAGGGCTTAAAAAGTTATAGGGACCTACCTTTAAAACTGTCAGAATTTGGGAAAGTCCATAGATATGAACCTTCAGGAGCTTTACATGGATTATTAAGAGTTAGAGCTTTTACACAAGATGATGCACATATCTTTTGTACAGAAGATCAAATAACTGAAGAATCTTTAACAGTAACCAATTTAATTTTGAAAATTTATAAAGACTTAGGTTTTGAAAATGTAATATTGAAATATTCAGACCGACCAGAAAAAAGAGTTGGAGAAGACAGTGTTTGGGATAAGTCTGAAGCAGCACTTCTTTCAGCTATCAAACAATCAAAACTTGAGTACACTATAAACAAAGGCGAAGGAGCATTCTATGGTCCTAAAATTGAATTTGTTTTAAGAGACGCAATCGGTAGAGACTGGCAGTGTGGAACTTTACAAGTAGACCTAAACCTTCCTGGAAGACTAGGAGCATCATATGTTGATAGAGATGGAACAAAAAAAGTTCCAGTAATGTTGCACAGAGCTTTATTTGGGTCACTAGAAAGATTTATTGGAATTTTAATTGAAAATTATGCAGGTAAATTACCTTTTTGGTTGGCCCCAACACAAGTTGTAATTTTACCAATAGCAGAAGAAAATAATAATTATGTAAAAAACCTATTTGAAGATCTATTTAAAGAAGGTATAAAATGCGAAGTGGATTTAAGAAATCAAAAAATTAATTACAAAATTAGAGAACATTCTTTAGCAAAAGTTCCTATGATTTTAGTTTGTGGAAACAAAGAAGTTGCTGAGAACACGGTAACAGTTCGTAGACTTGGATCTGAGAAACAGGAAATTTTTAAAAGAGAAGAATTAATTAAAAATATTCTCATTTCAAATAAACTTCCTTTAAATTAAGTGTCAAATTTTAAACCAAATTATTTTCAAAGAAGAAGTAAACCACAGGGGCCAAAGTCTAATCAACAAATAAGAGCTATTGATGTTCAGGTTATAGGCAGTGATGGAAACAATTTAGGAATTCTACCTTTAAAAAAAGCGATAGAAGCAGCAAAAGAAGAAGGACTAGACCTGATTGAAATTTCACCTAACGCAAATCCACCAGTTTGTAAGATTATGGACATGGGTAAATATAAATATGATTTACAAAAAAAAACCAATATTGCTAAAAAAAAACAAAAAGTGGTTGCGCTAAAAGAAATTAAAATGAGACCTGGTACTGATGTTCATGATTATAATTTTAAAGTAAAAAATGCGAAAAAATTTTTAGGCAATAAAGATAAAGTTAAATTTACAGTTAGGTTTAAAGGAAGAGAAATGCAGCACATTAACCTAGGTAAGGATTTGATGAATAGAATTATTGAAGATACAAAAGAAGTAGGAAAAATTGAGACCCACCCTAAATTTGAGGGTAGACAAATGATAATGATAATTCAGCCTATTTAGCAAAGATAATATCGCCTTGTAAAGAATATTTAATCTATATATAAAACCCCAGTATTTATGCCAAAATTAAAAACTAAAAGTTCAGCAAAAAAAAGATTTAGATTTACCGCTTCTGGAAAAATAAAAAGATCACAAGCTGGCAAAAGGCATGGAATGATTAAAAGAAGTAACGCACAAATTAGAAGACTTAGAGGCTCTACGATAATGTCTGATGCAGACACTAAAATTGTTAAATCGTACATGCCTTACAATAGGTAAAAAAAATGGCTAGAACAAAACGTGGTGTAATTAGTAGAGCAAAGCACAATAAAGTTTTAAAAAGAGTTAAAGGTCAATACGGTAGAAGAAAAAATACTATTCGTGTAGCTCGACAAGCTATGGAAAAAGCTATGCAGTATGCTTACCGAGATAGAAAAACAAAAAAAAGAGAATTTAGATCGTTATGGATTCAAAGAATTAACGCTGGAGCAAGGGAAGAAGGTATGACATATGCTCAGCTTATAAATGGTTTAAATAAGTCAAAAATTAAATTAGATAGAAAAGTATTAGCTGAATTAGCTTACAACAATCCAGAAGTCTTTAAAACTATAGTAAAAAAAGCACAATCCTCCCTTAACTAATTAGGGTCTTTGATTTATCTTATATTAATAAAAGGAATCAAAAAATTCTATGAGTGATTTAGATAATATAAATTCTAGCTTCGAGCAAAAAATTAAATTTGTAAAATCCAAAGAAGAATTACAAATTTTGAAAACTGAATTTTTTGGCAAAAGCAGTCAAATTACAAATCAGTTTAAAAATTTAGGATCAATAGAAGGAGACAAGAGAAAAGAATTAGCATCTTCTCTAAATAGATTAAAAGATAACTTAACACGTCAATTAGAAAAAAAATTTTTAGACCTAGAAACAAAAGAAATTAACGAAAAATTAAAAGATGAAAAGTTAGATGTAACATTACCCGCACGACAATTTCAAAGTGGAAAGATTCATCCTGTTTCTCAAGCAATTGATGAAATCTCATCAATTTTTTCAGAGATAGGATTTTCTGTTGCTGAAGGACCAGATGTAGAAACAGAGTATAACAACTTTACAGCTCTAAATACTCCCGAGGATCATCCTGCAAGAGATATGCATGATACTTTTTATTTAGAAAAAAATAAGAAAATTCTTTTAAGAACTCATACTTCTCCTGTTCAAATTAGAACAATGTTAAATGAAAAACCACCATTCAAGATTATTGTGCCAGGAAGAACATATCGTTGTGACAGCGATCAAACCCATGCGCCAATGTTTCATCAACTAGAAGGCTTACATATAGATAAAAATATTACCATGAGTCACTTAAAGGGTTGTTTGGATTATTTTATTAAAGAATTTTTCGAAGTTAAGAATGTTAAAATGAGATTTAGGCCAAGTTATTTTCCATTTACAGAACCGTCAGCAGAAGTTGATATCGGTTATAGAATTAAAAATGGAAAAATAGTAATTGGCGAAGGAGATAAATGGTTAGAAATACTTGGTTGTGGAATGGTACATCCAAACGTTCTTATAAATGTAAAGATTGATCCAGACAAATATCAAGGTTTTGCTTTCGGTATGGGTATAGATCGTCTTGCGATGCTTAAATATGGTATTAACGATCTCAGAGCTTTTTTTGAAAATGATTTTCGTTGGTTAAGTCATTTTGGTTTTGATCCATTAGATGTTCCCACAAATTATAGAGGCCTAAGTAAATGATCATCACATTTCCATGGCTTAAAGAACACTTAAAAACAAAAGCTAACGAGGCTAAAATTTCAGAACAACTGACCAGCATTGGTTTAGAAGTTGAATCTGTAAAAACCAATTCAGGTGAGCTAAGTGAATTTAAAATTGCTAAAATATTAAAAGCTGAGAAGCATCCAAATGCAGACAAACTTAAAGTTTGCGATGTAAGTCTTGGCCATGGAACGGTTGTAAAAGTCGTATGCGGCGCACCAAATGCACGAAAAGGACTGTTAACAATATACGCTCCACCAGGAGCAATAATTCCAAAATCAAAATTCAAATTAAAAGTGGTTAGTATTAGAGGAGTAGAATCCAGTGGAATGCTCTGCTCTGAAAGTGAGTTAAATCTATCCTCCAAAAACATTGGGATTATAGAATTAAAAAATAAAGAAAATGAAATTGGTAAAAGCTATTTTAATAACAAAGGAGAAAAAATAGTAGACATATCAATAACACCGAATAGAGCTGATTGCTTAGGAGTAAGAGGAATAGCTAGAGATTTAGCAGCTTCTGGTTTTGGAAATTTAATAAAAAAAAAAAAAATATCACTTCAAAAAAGCTTTAAAAAGCCCATTAAAATTTCAATATTAAAAGAAAAAAATCAAGGCTGTTTAGCTTTTGGTAGTTGTTACATTAAAAACATTACAAATAGAGAGAGCCCTTCATGGTTAAAAGATAAAATTACAGCACTAGGTTTGAAGCCAATTTCAGCAGTAGTTGACATTACAAATTATGTAATGTTCGACCTCAACAGACCATTGCATGTATATAATGCAGATAAAATTAATAAAGAAATTATAGTAAGAAATTCGAAGTTAGGAGAAAGTCTAGAGGCATTAGATGATAAAAATTATAAGCTTCAAAACAACATGTGTGTAATTTCTGATAGAAGTGGAGTTCTAGGATTAGGTGGCATAATTGGCGGAACCTCAACTTCAACAGAACTAGATTCTAAAAATATTTTATTAGAATCTGCTTATTTTTTGCCTGCCTCTATAAGAAAAACATCAAAAGTACTCAATATTAATACCGATGCAAAATATCGGTTTGAAAGAGGAATAGATCCCAATTCAATAAAAGAAGGTTTAGAACTTGCAGCAACTTTAATAATAAAAATATGTGGGGGATCAGCCAGTAAATTTTCTATTGTAGGTTCTTCTTTTCAAAAAAATAAAATCATATCTTTAGATATTAAAAAATTTAAAAA
>Ga0115003_10002258_pt1 | contig 16202 bp, 15 predicted proteins | sample ArcticOcean_MG_C_7_FD_88736 | JGI IMG/M metagenome (GOLD analysis project Ga0115003, IMG submission 88736) | Marine microbial communities from western Arctic Ocean - ArcticOcean_MG_CB11_88 | ecosystem: Environmental > Aquatic > Marine > Oceanic | place: Arctic Ocean: Canada Basin | collected... | reverse complement strand
GCGCCTACTTCACCAACTTGAGTGCACCTTTCCTGCCCTGTGCCTTCTGCCGCTCGATGTTCGAAACCGTCGTAGCCGCATCTTGCTCGTAGTACGTCGCTTCAATCATTTTGAGCGAAGTCCCTGCACTACGAGCAACGTCGAACGAACCGATGCCGTCATTGACCTGCCGCGTGATCCAATAGTGGCGAGTGGAGAACAAATTTCGTCTTCGCTTCCCGAACTTCTTGTCGTAGAGCATTCGGTGCTTCTTCAAGAATCGTGCAAAGCTTGCTCCAGCACTCAACAAGACCCGCGGCTCTTGTTGCTTGACGTTTCCTTCCTCATCTGCGAAGACGAGCGACTTCGGCTTCTTGGTTTTGCTGAACGTCAAGTATCGATTGTATGCCTTTCGAACGTCCCAAATCTGATGGTCGATGTACGCAATTCTGTTGGTTCCAGCTTGAGTCTTGCTCTTGCGAATTCGCAGTGTCTTGAAATTGTCGCTCAAATCTTCGTGACGAATCTGTCGCGCCTCATTCAGTCGGCATCCAGTTGCAAAGGCAATCGCGACCAAGAACCGAAAGCGTTCGAGATTGAACAAGCGCCGGTTCGCCGTCCTGCCCGACGCAGAGGAAACGCCGATTTCCTTCTGAATCTCATCCGCGTCTTTGTCGAAGCATTCGCGAATCTCGTCCAGTTCGTGGTCTTGAAACGTCGTGGAGCTAGATTTCAGTTGAATTAGCTTCGACTTTCGAATGCCGATCGAGAGATTGCCTACATCCTCACCGATGCCCGCACTCTCTCGTGCCATCTTGAGCAGCTGCTTCGCTGAGATGATCTCCATCTTGATCGTGGATGCTTTTGCTTGAAGACGCTTGCCCGTCCGCTTGTTGATTACGCGCCGCCGGTACTCCACGTATTTGGACATACGATCATGGAGTCGCTTATCGATGGCAGTCTTTGCCCCGAAAAACTTGGAGAGATGGTTGTCCCAGTCGCGCAAGACCTGCTTGTATCGGGTTTCGCTGAGCAGAGTGTGGGCGTTCTTCCGAAACCAAGTTGTCGCGTCGGCGATGCGAGTTTTTCCCAGGACCGCGCTGACCCCATGAATCTGCAGCTGCTCCTCAGCCTTTGTTAGCGCGCGACGTGCAAGCTTCGCCGCCTCCTGCTCGCTCATGACGCCAAGCGCTTTATAGATCCTCGGAACTCCTTGCAGCTTGAACGCGCAGTACCACCGGTCCGTGCTCTTCACATCATCGCGCTGAAAGATATAGAGTTCGTTCTCCAGGCTTTTCCGGTTCTTCTGCTGCATTTGCGCATCCAATCGTTAATTTGACTGTCTCAACCGATCTACGAGCTGGGTCTTAGCCGTCGCTCATTTCTGTCCATGTCCCGTCCAATTCGTCCGCTCTAGAGTCGCAAGATTCGACGTTACGTGCCCTGAGTCGCTCGTCTGTCCAAAATCCGTCCAACCCAAATTTCGATATAAATGTCTGATTTTGTTGGTGAATTTAGATAATACCAGTTACCGCTACTAACTGGGTACCCGGCAAAAGTTCGGCCCGCTTCGGCACTGCGCTCACGCGAAGTCGAAGCGGGCCGTTTTTTTTGGGGGCGGTTGGTCGCGAGCTAAGCGTTGGCGCGCTTCGAGTCTTCGAGGTCTTGCCGCAACGTTCGCGCGCCCATAAAGAAATGGAAGGCCGACCAAATGTTGACGAAGCCTGCGATGAATAACGCGTAGCGCATCGACTCTTCGGCGTACTGATCCGAGAGGAGGTCGCTCAGGATGCCCACCACCTGCGGGCCGAGTCCCATTCCGATGATGTTGATGATGAAGAGTAAAATCGCAGAAGAGACGGTGCGCATTCGCAACGGCACGAGTGCCTGCACCATGGCAAGGCTTGGCCCAAGATAAATGGTGCCCACCATCGCGGGAATCAAGAAGTAGAGAAGCGTCTCTTGCGCGGTAAATGACAGAAACACGCCAAAGTTAAAGGGAAGGGCGGCGAGGATCGCGATCGCGGGGACCCACAAATTCCAGCGGATGTCTTGCTTCGCGAAGCGATCGGCGAGGTAGCCACCGAGGTAAGTTCCGATTCCTCCTGACAGACCAATGATGAGCGCGAGGTATACGCCGATTTCCCTTCCCGGCATGGAGTACGAGCGATCAAGGAAGGAAGGCAGCCAATTGACTGCGCCGTAGCCGACGAAAGAATTGAGTGCCGCGCCGAGAGCAATGTGTCGCAGTGCAGGAACGCGCAAAAACGTTTTGGCCGCGAGTGCGAAGGACGGAGCTTCGGAATCATCAAGTTCAATTTTGCTTTCTGATGCTCCGCGTACGGGTTCCTTCAGAAAGATCCGAACGAAGATTGCAATGAGAAGACCGGGCGCACCCACCGCCATAAATGCGATTCGCCAGCCGTAGACATCGCGAAGCCAACCTCCGCAAAAGAAGCCGATCATGATCCCGATGTTGACCCCGAGCGCAAAGATCCCCATCGCGGTCGCGCGTTGTTTGGGAGGGAAGAGGTCGGCAATGATCGAATGGGATGGCGGGCTTGTCCCCGCTTCCCCCACCCCGACACCGATTCGCGCGAGTGCGAGTTGGGCGAAGCTGACAACGAAGCCGCACATGGCAGTCATCACGCTGAACACCGTGAGCGCCACGGCGATGATGTTCCGGCGATTGCCGCGGTCGGCACGCATCGCAATTGGAATGCCCAAGGTGGCGTAAAACAGCGCGAAGGAGATACCCGACAGAAAGCCTAGGGAGGTGTCCGAGACATCGAAGGCATCTTTGATGTCGGGCAGCAGGATCGAAAGGATCTGACGATCAACGAAGTTGATAATGTAGACGGCGGTAAGCATCGCGAGCGCGAACCAGCGGTAATTGCTCGACGGCGCTTCAGTGGCTGCAGTTGCGGGAGGCACGTCCGGTTCGACCATCGCCCGAGTATAGAGTTTGCAGTTTCTGAATATCCAGCGATCTCGGGCGGGCTTGCGACCTAGCCGATCCGTGCACTCTGCCCCCCGTCGACCGGCAAAATGACCCCGGTAATGAACGCGGCTTCATCCGATGCCAGAAACGTCGCCGCATAGGCGATGTCCCATGCCGTGCCCATCTTTTTGCCAAGCGGAACGATCGCGTCGCGTTGTTCGATCAACTTTTCGCGGGGTATGTTGCGCGCCGAAGAAATGCCTTCGATCGCCATTGGGGTGTTCATGAGACCGGGCATGATGGCGTTTACCCGGATGCCATACTTCGCGTTGCCCGTTGCCAGCGCGTGGGTGTACGCGTTCAAGCCGGCCTTGGACGTCTTGTATGCGACAATACCGACCGCGCAGACCGCAGCCACAGATGAGATGTTGGTAATGCAACCGCTGCCCTGTTTTCGCATGACTGGGAGTGCGTACTTGCAAGTCAAGAACACGCCCTTGAGGTTGACGTCCATGATTTGATCCCATGCTTCTTCGGTCAAGCGCGTGGGCCCCGCGTCGCCGCTGCCGATGCCGACATTGTTGTGCAAGATGTCGATCGCACCGTAGAGTTCGACGCAGCGATCCGAGATCGACTCGCAATCGGTTGCACTACATACGTCGGCTGCGTGGACTTCGGCGGTTCCGCCTTCGGCATCGATCATGGCTTTGGTCTCTTTGGCCGAATCAAGGTCGCGGTCCACAACGAGCACCCGGGCGCCTTCCCGCGCAAAGAGGATCGACGTCGCGCGGCCGTTCCCGATCGTTGCTCCCGGCGTTTGCCCACCCCCGACGACGATTGCAGCTTTGCCTTCGAGTCGGCCGCTCATCGTTTTGGAAGTCCCTCGAGACCGTCGTCGAGTTGGACACCAAAGGTGTTGAGGGCCATGGAAACCGTGTGGTATTGGCCCACGGTGAATACGAAGTCCATCAGCTGTTTCGTCGAATAGTGCTCCGACAACGTGGCCCATGTCGCGTCGCCGATGAACGAGTCGTTGTGGAGTTCGTCGGTGCCACGAAGGAGTGCGGCTTCGGCATCGGTCCATCCCCCAGCATCGGCGCCCGTGGTGATCCGTTTGACTTCGTCGTCACTCAAGCCAGCGGCTTTGCCAATGACCGCGTGCTGTGCCCATTCATAGCCCGACTGACACAACCATCCGACCCGCAGAATGGCGATCTCACGATCCCGGGGCGAGAGCGTGGATTTCGCAAGGATGTGATTGCCGAACACGAGCCATCGCTTCATCAACTTGGGATGATGAGCGAGGGTTCGAAAAATGTTCAGAACGCGCCCGCCGAGTTGAACCTTGAGTTCGGGGGCGAGCTGTTCGTCGGTCAAGGGTTCAACGCGGGGCTTTTCAAGACGCATAGGAGCTCCGTTGCGGTCGGGGGTTGGCGGGCTGCTCCGAAGCTTAGGCGAAGTGCGTGGCGTTGTTGATAAGAGATGAGGGGGACGCGAATTGCCGGCAGGCGCGTACCCAGCCAGCTCGCGACAACCAGTCGACGCATTGCGTCGCGCGTCTTCGACTCGGTCCCCGATTCATCTCGGTTGATTCACCTCGGCTCTTGAAAGCCCATGCGATCGGCCCGTTTGCCCCGCACGCGGGGTATCATGCGTCCATGCCGGTACAATTCGAAACGCCCAAAGAACATCCCCACGTCGCGCTCGTTACGATCGATCGCCCCGAGCGTGCGAACGCTCTCGACCCCCTCATGAACAGCCAGCTGGCCGGCGCTTGGCGACACATCGCCGAAGATCCGAATATTCGGTGTGCGATTTTGCGCGGGGCCGGTGATCGTGTCTTCTGCTCAGGACAAGACATTGGTGCGACACTTTCGGCATCTCAAAAACTTCACCGCGGCGAACGCGTCACCGAGGCCGAGTTTGAAGGCTTGCGCTCTGTCAGCACCGCACTGCTTGCGGGTTTTGATCTGAAGACACCGCTCATCTGCGCCGTCAATGGCCACGCTCGCGGCGGTGGCTTCGATTTGATGCTGGCCAGCGAAATTCGTTACGCGGTGCCGAACGCGACGTTTGCGCTCGAAGAAGTCGCGCTCGGCCTTTACCCGACGGGCAATGCCACTGTGATGCTGCCGCGCCAGATCGGTTGGGCCTACGCGCATGAAATGATGTTGACGGGCAAACCGATCGACGCAGAGAAGGCCCTGCGCTTTGGGTTGATCAATGAGATCGTCGAACCCGAATCGCTACTCGATCGCGCGTTCGAAACCGCACAGGCGATCGCAGGTAACGCACCTCTCGCGATAACGGCAACTCGTGCTGGCGTTCGCGAGCTGATCAGTATGGACCTCGAGAGCGCATACAAGCGCCAGGAAGAATTGGGCAAGCCGTTGCGCAAGACCGAAGACGCGCGCGAAGCGCAACGTGCCTTTATGGAGAAACGTAAGCCCAAGTTCCAAGGTCGATGATCAAAAACATTCTGACCCTGTCGCCAGTTCATCCAGGCGAACAATGAAAAGACGAGGCCCATGATCGAAGCCAAAGGACCCAATGCGGAACAGATTCACTACTGGAACGAAGTGTCGGGTCCCAAGTGGGTTCGACTCGACAAAACGATTGGCGCGATGATTCGTCCCTTCGGTGTCGAAGCCATGAATGCGGCGAAACTGCAGTCCGGGGAACAGGTGGTTGATGTGGGATGCGGCTGCGGCGAAACATCCTTCGCTTTGGCGGAAGCCGTCGGCGCAACTGGGAGCGTCTTGGGTGTAGACATTTCGAATCCGATGCTCACGCATGCAACAGAAAAACGCGATCGAATGAACAAGCTGAACGTGAAATTCTTGAACGCGGATGCTCAAATATTGGAGTTTGGTGTAGCCACTCAAGACCTCGTCTTCTCGCGGTTTGGCGTGATGTTTTTCGCAGAGCCCGAAGTCGCATTTGCGAATTTGCGCAGTTGTCTCAAGCCCGGCGGTCGTCTCGTGTTTGCGTGTTGGCAGGCGCGAGAGAAGAACCCTTGGATGGCGATGCCCGCAGCGGCCGCCGCGTCGCATTTCAATTTGCCTCCAGGCCCACCTCCAGGGTCGCCTGGGCCATTTTCGATGAGCGATCGACAGCGAACGGTTGAGCTGCTTCAGAGCGCGGGCTACCGAAGTGTCGAGTGTCATTCGGTTGAACGAAAGATTGATGTATCGATTGGGAAGTCGATTGAAGACACGGTTTCGTTCTTGAGCCAGATGGGACCTGCGGGTTCTTTGTTAAAAGACGCGCCACCAGAGAAACGCGAAGCAGCACTTAGGTCAATGCGCGAAGCACTGCTCCTTCATCAAACGTCGAATGGCATTGAACTCGATGCTGCAGCTTGGGTCGTGACCGCAACTAAGGGCTAGCGCACCGTCGATTTGCACGGGTGTTGGCTTAGGAAGCCTGGGTTGCCGGCGCTTCGTTTCGCGGCGTACGCTTCGGCCAGAGCGACCCGCCGGTTCTGCGATTTCCATCGACCCATAGGTATGGAAGCCCGAGCTTCTCAAGCCAGTGCGCACCGCTGTGGCCCTTGAGCATCGCGATCGTTGTCGCCGTACCTGCAACCAAGCATTGGTCGGCCACAACACTCACCGCGGCCATGCCCGTAATGGGCCAGCCCGTTCGTGGGTCGAGCAAGTGGCAGTACCGCTTGCCGTCGATCTCCATGAAGCGTTCGTAGTCGCCACTTGTCGCAAGTGAGCCGCGTGACAAGGGAAGCGATGCCATCGCACGTTCGGGGTCGCGAGGATCGCGAATGCCGACGAGCCATGGGGAACCGTCAGGGTGTGGTCCCACAATGCAGACGTCACCTCCGAGGTCGATCAGTCCCGATGTGATGCCGTGTTGGTGGCAGACTCCGGCCAGACGATCGGCGGCGTACTCTTTCCCGAAGCCACCGAAGTCGATCTCCATGCCCGGGCGCGGCAGGTGGATCTCTTCGCCCCGCATCTCGACGCGCTTCCATCCAACGAGTTTGCATAAGTCGCGCAGTTCGTCGGTGTTGGGGAGGCGTCCACTCTTGAAATCCCACGCGCGTCGAAGCACGCCGGACGTGATGTCGAACAGACCGTCGCTTTGGTCGAAGGCGGTTTGCGCATACGCGAACAAGTTTTTTGTTTCATCGTCGAGACGCGTAAAAGTGCCCGTGCCCGCGGATTGATTGATACGAGTCACGATACTGTCATCGAGATAACGCGAATACTTGGTTTCGATGCGCCCAAGTTCGCTCGCACAAGCGGCTGCGACTTCGTCGAGCTGGTCTTTTGAAGCGCCGTATAGTTGAAACTCGCACGGGCTTCCCAGCGCGGTTAGCCGGGTGTGGAGTTTTGGCACAGGGCTAAAACTTTATGTCTGCGGTGACGTAGACAAAGTGGAAATTGACCAAGCCGGGGTTCTTAACCTTGGCCTTGGACAACGCGAAGTCAGCGTCTGCCAGGTGTCGTTCATAGTTGATCGCGAGGCGCCAGTCGGAGCTTCCCAGCCAGTCTTCCATGCGCATCTGGACCTTCGCTCCGAAGGAAAAGCTTCCGTACGGGGAGAGGCGGTAGTCACTCGATGCCAGTCCGTCACTGCGCTCCGATAGGTAAAAGGGCTCGTAGAAATATGCCTGGCTCTGGCTGTAGTAGCGAAGGGTGGGGACAACTTGAACCAGGTCGTCAAAGAAATTCTGAAACCATTCGACTTCGAAGGTGTGGGACGTGAGCTTCCAGTCGTCGTAGTGAAAGCGGTAGTTGGCATGAAGGCTTGCGTCTATGAATTCGAAATGTTTTCGAACCTGAGTGAGCCATGCAACCTGATTGCGGGTGTCGGGCCGGTTGTCTACCAACAAATCTGTGCATGTGGCATTGGGAGCGATGCACGCCTTCTTGTACGGATCGGACAAGAAGCCTGTGGAGTGTTTGTAGGAAATAGACGTTTGGAGCGTGGTGCTTCGATCGAGAATCTGTGAGAACCCGCCGTTCAAGCTCACCGATTGTTTTTCGTCGCTCTTGATTCGCCCGTCCGTTCCGCCCTCGGTGGGTTTGATTTCGTCGATCGAAAAGCTCAGCCCGCCAGAGAGGGTCGTGTTTTTTTCGTTCAGATGGTATTCGCCGTTTACACCGGAATAGATGGCGAGATAGTCATTTTCACCTGAAACACCGAAGTGCGCTCCAGCTCGGGCGTTGTCGAAGTAGTAGTTGCCGCGCAGCGCGCCGTCGTAACGTTTCTCGGTCACTGTCGCGCCGGACATCGCCTGAACGGGTTGCCCGCCAGATGGATCGGGTTCTACGAACCAAGGGGTCGCCCCGCTCATGGACTCGTAGATGAAGTCAAACGCGACGTCGGAGCGGTCAGTGAGGGGGCCTGCAACGGTGACCTGCTGGGTTTCAATTTCGTAACGGCTGGTGTCGCCGAGACTGGTGTTGCTCTCTTTGATCGAGTCTTCGCTGTAAAACGAAAACGCATACGCAGCCTCGATTTTTTCGACTGGGCCATCGGCGCGGCTGTCCGTCGTTGTCCCGAGAAGTGCAAGCGCTGCGCTCGACAGGGAAGCCAGGATCGTGCGCCGCCTGCCGCGACCGGCGCGCCGTCTTGCTTTGCGGTTGTTAACTCGGACGATCTTCATTCTGGCATCACCCTAGTTGCACCCACATCCACCGCTCGCGCCACCGCCAGCCGAAAGCGATCCCTCTTTACTGAAACGAATGTGTCCTTTGATGGTTGCTAGGCGCGGGTCGTCGTCCCAAGCCATGTCGGGGCGCGCGAGTAAATCCTTATCCCAGGGCTTTACAGCCACGCAGCCAGCCGAAGAAAGTGCAAACCCGAGGAGCGCGGCCAGTATGAGCGCGCGTCGAATCATTTGATGATCTTTCGGACTTCTTCGCGAATTTTATCGAGGTCGCCGTCTCGAAACCCTTTGTGGACGTATCGAACGATACCCTTCTGGTCGATCAAGTAGGCGGTGGGCATCGTCCTGAGGCCGAACTTGTCGGGGACATCGCCCTTCGGATTCATGACGTTCGGGTATCCGATGTTGTTCTTTGAGTGAAACTTCAATGCCTTCTTTGTCTTCTTGTCTAGGTTGACAGCGAGGACCTCGAACTTTGAAGCAGGAAATTCTCCGCGCAATTTTTCAAGAGCGGGGGTGGCTTTCAGGCAGGGCGCACACCACGAAGCCCAGAAATCGAGGTACACCACTTTGCCTCGATAATCGGAAAGCCCGAGGTTTCCCTCGCCGTCGAGGCGCTTCAGCATGAAGTTGGGTGCTTTCTGTCCTGGCTCGATCGCGAGCGACGGCGAGGCACCAACAAGAAAAAAAACGCTGGCCGCGGCGACGAGTTGCCACGGGTTTATTTTGAGGAGCGTTGAAAGAGGTCGTTTCATCGGGTTCGGTCTCCGAGAGAAGAGCTTACGGCGGTGGCGTCTCATCGCCATTACGGCCCAGCGGATTTACGAAATTGTGACGTGAGCCACCGAACGAAATTTCCGCCCAAATTGGCTGGGAGGGACGCGCACGTTGCGTCCGAGTATTGCGAGCTGGCGAGGCTACTGGTTGCCCGCACTTGCAATCGCATCGACCACAAGATCAACGCTTAAAAGCTCGGGCAGGACCTGAGGCTTTTTGGGGTCATTCGGGTTGTAAACGAGGTAGAGGGGGCACTCCTGCGCGGCCGTGTCGCGCAAGTTCAGCGCGAATGGCTTCGTTGCGCTGGGTCCAGTCGCCGCGGAACCACTGAAGACCGTTGGCGTTCAGGGCCGTAAGGACTTCGTCGTCGGCGAGTACCCCGCGTTCGTTGACCTTGCACGGGATGCACCAGTCGGCCGCAAAGCTCACGAACACCGGGTTGCCGGCTTCGATCGCGCTTTCAATTGTAGTCGCGTCGTAATCAACCCAAGGTTCATCCCCCGTCTGATTTGACGCGGCTGCCGCAGTGGCTTCGATCTTGTTGATCGCAACACTTCCGAACAGCACGAGGGCCGCGGCGGCGGCAACAGTGGCGATCGGGCGCGCGGGGGAGTGGCGCATGGATAGTGTCGAAGAGTTTGGCTTCTTCTGATGGGGGTGTAACGGGTGCCACGCGCGACAACGTGAAGTCGACGGGAATGCACTCGTCTTCACAGATTAGAATCGAGCCGGCGACAGAAATGTGAGCGCCGGCCTGATAGCCCGTGAGGGGGCTTGCGAGCAAAACCTGGTCCGCGTCGCCGTAACTTACGAGGTCACCGCCCGAGCTTTCGAAGGCGATGGGCTTGGGCCATTCGATGTTGCCGACGGCGAGCCTGGGTTCGCCGCAGACCCGGCGCTGGAGAATTCTCACTTCTACAACACGGTGCTCAAGAACTACGTGACGCCGTGGACCAACGAAGATCAGACCCACAATTCGAGCTTGATCTCAATGTAAGCGAGCCTGGTTCCGCCCGTTGGTTTTGTGGGGGAGGCGCGCCAATCAGTTCCGGTTTCTCGACTCCGCGCTTGCGGTGAGAATTCCACATTGCGGTCTTACCTCCCGCGTCTCTACTATCGGAGCCTTTCGGGGGACAGAGTTGAAACGCGACCGCCTGCGCACAAGCACGGCTCACGACAACCGCAGCGAAGTCTTGCCTCGCTTTGGTTTCGGCCACATGGGTTCGGAGTAGGGCGCAGTGCATTCCGCCATCGTGACATTCGTGCTGGCGCTTGCCGCCGGCGTTCTTGGTCAGTCGGTTGCGAAGCATCTTCGTATCCCGGGCATCGTTGTCCTACTCGGTCTGGGCGTTGGGCTCGGACCCGACGGCTTGCGGTGGGTTGAACCAGCGACCCTTGGCGATGGCCTGTTCGACATTGTGGAACTCGCCGTTGCGATCATCTTGTTCGAAGGCGGCATGAGTCTCGAGTTGTCTCGGCTCGTCCGTTCGCAAACCGCGATTCGCCGACTGGTTACCTGGGGCGCGTTACTGACCGGTGTTGGCGCAACGTTCGCTTCGCACGAGCTCTTAGGCTGGTCGTGGATGCTCGCGGCGCTGTTCGGAAGTCTCGTCACCGTTACCGGACCGACCGTCGTCGGCCCGCTTGTCAGTGAAATGCGATTGCGTCCGCGGCTCGCAACCGTGCTCGAAGCCGAAGGTGTGCTGATCGATCCCATCGGCGCGATCCTCGCGGTGCTTGTGCTCGAAGTCGCGCTTGTACCCAACACCGACACGCTCGCGCACGGGGGCCAAGCCGTGTTGATGCAGCTTGGTTTCGGAGCGGTTGCCGGCATCGTAGGGGGTCTGATTCTCGCCGGGCTACTGCGTGTTCGTAAGCTCGTGCCCGAGGGCTACGAAAACATCGTGGCGCTCGCCGCGGTGCTGACGCTCTTCGTGTTGAGCAACATCTTGGTTCCCCACAGCGGCATCCTCGCGGTGCCCGTCGCGGGCGTTGTGGTTGGGAATCTGCGCAGTCCTGTCGACCGCGATCTGCGGGAGTTCAAAGACCAACTCAGCGTCTTGTTGATCGGGCTGCTCTTCGTCCTGCTCGCCGCGGATGTTCGCATTTCCGACATCCAAGCGCTGGGGATGCCCGGGGTCTACACCGTGGCTGCGTTGGTCCTGGTTGTACGCCCGATCAACGTTGCGCTCTGCACGTTGGGTTCAGGGCTTTCCGGTCGTGAACGCGTGCTGCTGGCGTGGGTTGCGCCGCGTGGAATCGTTTCGGCCGCAGTCGCGTCAATTTCTGCAGTGGGCCTGGAAAGTCATGGCATGGAAGGCGGAGATCAACTTCGCGCGATGGTTTTTCTTACGATTGCTGGGACGGTTCTGCTCGCAGGCTTCACAGCCAAACCGCTCGCCTATATGTTGGGAGTGCGACTTCCAGGCCGCGACACGATCGCAATCCTGGGGATCCCAGGGCTTGGGCTCAAACTGGGTGAAGTCTTACGGGATGCGGGTCGTTCGGTCGTCTTCCTCGACGCGAACCCTCAGAACTGTCGCATTGCCGAAGAACAGGGCTTTGCTGTCGTATATGGAAACGCGTTGCAGGAGCGCACACTCCAGCGGGCTCGGTTCGAACTGGTGGGCACCGCGATCGGAGTGACGACGAACGATTCGCTCAACCGTCAGTTTGTTACGTACGCATCGGAGCACTACGACGTCCCCGAAGGCCTGGCCGCAATGAAGCGAGAGGACAAGATCAACGAGGTCACGGGGCTCTTCACAGTTTCCCACGACCTGGAACGTTGGGATGTGCGTGTGCGGCACCAAGCGACCGAAGTTCAAACGTGGCAGTACGTAGGCGAACCCGACAATGCGGACGAAAGCCAAGAAGGTGACACCGCCGGAAATCAAAACGGTGGCCAACCGGTGCGATCAAAAGATCGTTTCGTGATGCTTCTGATCACGCGCGGCAAGAATCTCTTCCCCACGTCGTACGACTACAAGCCGAAAGCAGGCGACGTGGCATCCATTATCATCCACATCCCTGACGCAGAAGAAACTCGCGTGGAGCTTGCGGCACTGGGATGGGAACCGGCTCCGGCTGAAGAAGACGTCGTGACCGCAGAAGCGTAAGCCGCTTTTGGCAGGGGCTTAGGTTGCGCGGCGTTCGCACACCGACGCGAATGTGGCCGCCGCGCTTACCCTCGCGGGCGATCCACAAAGATCGGTGATGACCACGCGCGCTGTTCCGTTTCGGCGAGGCAATCGTCTGAATTCGGCTTGTCGTTGCACGGTGAAATACGAATGCAGCGCCCGTTCTCGTCGTACGTGCAGTCGAGCGGATCCGCGCCCACGGCTAGGCTAGGCGCTTCGATCGCACGCACGTAGTAGAGCGTGTCGCGCCCCAGTTTTTCATATTCGGGGTCGGTGAAGGCAACCCGGCAACCGCCACCATCGGCGGGGCAGGGGATCACCTTCCACGGGTCGTCGACCAGGCCCACGATGTCTTCGTTGTCGGTCATCTGCGGTTGAATGCGGACGACTTCGATGCGCGTAATCGGACGGCGCTCGTCGGTCGGGTTGTAACATTCGCCCTGGCACAACCGGTCGAGGCGGGCTTCGCTCATCGCACCCTGTGCGTCCGCGGGGCAGCCGGGCTTCTGTTCGAAGGAGCCGACGGCGCGGACCTGGAAGATCGGTTGCTCGCCGAGTTCGACGCTGCTGCCCATGGGCTTGGGTCGGCCGCCCGGTCCATTTAGCAGGTCGAACCAAAGCAGGATGCGCGGGCCACTCGTGCCGAACACCTCTTTGCGCTGCATTGCGTCCCAGATCTCTTCGCGGCTGCGTCCGTTGCTGTGCACACCGGCGAGGCCGCCGTTCAAGAAGAACGATGAGCCGCGTTCGGTCTCAAAGATCGAAAAGATCGCAGTGCTGAATTCGTCCGATGCTTTGCGCGACATCGCAACCGGCTCTCGCTTGGGCGTATAGCCGAGAGGCGTGTCGATCATCTTGCCGAAGCGCGCTTCAGTGAATTCAGAGCGGGCAACTGCTTTGTAACCGGTACCCGGTCGCGCAGAATGATTGTCGCTGGCTGCGATCATGCCGAAGCGGAATCGGCCCGAGTCGTCGGTGCGACCCTGGCGACCGAGGGCCAGGATGTACTGTGCCGAACTCTTCGGGCGGTAGTTAAAGGAAGGCTGAAAACAGTCCCGGCACTGGCCGGCGTCTTGCCAGTCTTCTTGCTCGGCGCCCGGCACGGTGTTGCCGCCCGAGTTTCGGTACGCGTCGATGAAATTCTGGCGAGCGACGACTGCGCGCTCGTCGCATTCGCCGTCACTCTCGCCATCAGCCTGGCAGCGCGCTTCGATGATCTCTCCCGCGCGCCAGCAAGAAGGCAGGTAGCCATGATTCGGCGCGGGGCACGTTCGCGTGCCGTCGGCCGCGACTTCAACTTCTTTGAATGGGCGAAACTCTTCCGAGTTGCCGTGGCCGCTCATGACTTCGATGATGCGCTGGCGGTTTGGGTCATGCTGGCCGGGTTCGATCTGCTTGTCCCAGCTCGAGCCAAGAGGTGTATAGAAACCCCAAGTCGTGCCGTGGGGGATCACCATGCTCTCGTGGCCCCAATCGTCGAGCTTGTCGAAGAGCTGCTTGGGGGTCGGTGCGTTTTCCTGACAGTCGAGGGGAAGGTCGCGCACCGGGACGTCGTCAGGGCAGGGAACGTTGGTGCCAAGCTCGGCGAGGTAGCGCGCGAGTTCGGGGCCGCCCGATCCGAATTCGTAAAGCGCCATGCCACCGATGAGAAACGGCGAAGGCGTCACTTCTTCGAGCGGAGGTGTGCCGGGCGGGTAGCCTGCTGTGATGGGCCGCGCGGGGATGTTCGCGTCGTCGAGATCACGAATGATGACGTTCTTGTGTCCCCAGTGATCCTCGGGGACCCATCCGACCTGCGTCCATTCCCAACCGAGGTACGCAACGGTGTCGGGGTTGTTGCTGTCTCCCGAAATGGCGTTGCACTGGCGCATGGTGTCGACGGTTTGCGCCCAGCGATCTGGAGTCAGCGCGATGCCGTGATCGTTGATGGACCAGAAGTCGAGGGCCGAGCAGTGACGCGCGTAATCGCAAGCGTCGGCGACGGGATGCGCGCCTTCGCCCTGAGCCATCGGAAGACTCAGTTGAAACGCATCAAAGGAAAAGGTCGAATGAACGTGAAGGTCTCCGAAGAGAATTTGCTTCGGGCGGGCGACGCCAACTTCTACCGCGGCTTCGTGAATCGCTTCGGCGCGCTGTTGCACGACCGCAGCAGAAACTTCGGTCGCCTCTGGCTCTCCAGCGATTGGACCCGACACCATCATCCCTGTACCGAGTACATATAGAACCAGCAAAAGAACGACGACGAGCCCGCCGACGACGGCAAGAATTCGACTACCCATGATCAACCTCGATATAAATCTGAACTTCGTTGTTTTTAAGACGGCGAGTGCGGTCTGCTGTGTTCGAAGCGCGGGAAACGGGGATGCAGCTGAGCGCGAAACCAAGCGTGTTTCGAGCGACATGACCGGAGCCACACTTTGGCACGAACCACGCGCGACGAAAAGGGAGACCTGGCACTTCCTCGAAACTTGATGTCGCAGCAATGTCGCCGTTTCCTGTGGCGCTGCCTTTTGTAAACTGAAGCGCGCGCCAAACCCACCTTCAGAATTATTCGGCCGGTCTGCGAGCCAGGCCCGCCCTTCAAGGAGTGACCCCCATGAAACTTGGAACCTTCGCCAGCGGATTCGGCAAAAAGCACGCCGTCAACATGGAACTCGTCCACCAAGCTGAACGCCTCGGCTACGACTCGGTGTGGACGGCCGAAGCCTACGGCAACGACGCAGTGACGACGGCGACCTGGATCTTGGCCCAGACCCAGACCATCAAGGTCGGCACCGCGATCATGCAGATGCCCGCCCGTACCCCCGCAATGGCTGCGATGACGGCCATGAGCCTCGACCACCTTTCGGGCGGCCGCTTCATTCTGGGCCTTGGCCCATCCGGCCCCCAGGTTTCCGAGGGCTGGCATGGCGTTCCCTATGGCAAGCCCCTCACTCGCACCAAGGAATACATTTCGATTATTCGAAAGATCTTGGCGCGCGAAGAACCGCTCACCCACGAAGGCGAGCATTACACCATCCCCGTGACGGGCGAAGGGACGACGAATCAAGGCAAGGCGCTGAAAAGCATCTTGCACGGGAACCAGCTTCCGATCTACACCGCATCCATTAGCCCCAACGGGCTTCGCTGTGCGGCCGAAGTCGCAGACGGTGTGTTCCCGGTGTTCATGAACCCGGAGACGTACGACACGATCATGAAGCCGTACTTCGACGAAGGCTTTGCGAAGGCGGGCGGAGGCAAGGGGCTCGACAACTTTGCAGTCTGTCCTTCGGTGTCCGTCATCGTGACCGACGACGTCGAGAAAGCACGGATGCCTGTGAAGATGCAGCTCGCCCTCTACATTGGTGGGATGGGTTCGCGCAAGAAGAACTTCTATAACGACTACGCGAAGCGGCTCGGCTATGAAGCGGAAGCGGTTGAGATTCAGAACCTGTTTCTCGACGGAAAGAGGGGCGAGGCGGTGGCGGCGGTTCCGGACGCTCTCGTCGATGATGTCCATCTCATCGGCTCGGCGGAATACATCAAGGATCGTCTCGCGGCCTGGAAGCAAGCGGGCAGCAATGGACAGGTCGACACGATGTTGATCGGTACGAACCAGCCGGAAGCAATCGAGTTGATTGCGAAGGAAATCCTGTAAACGGCGGTCGCACGATGTCGAGGCTCCCAGCAATCGAACCACAACCGCCCTTGGTGTCGGGCAATTTGCCTTGGGTTGGGGCGGGCTTCGGCTTGC
>Ga0115003_10002256_pt1 | contig 16213 bp, 10 predicted proteins | sample ArcticOcean_MG_C_7_FD_88736 | JGI IMG/M metagenome (GOLD analysis project Ga0115003, IMG submission 88736) | Marine microbial communities from western Arctic Ocean - ArcticOcean_MG_CB11_88 | ecosystem: Environmental > Aquatic > Marine > Oceanic | place: Arctic Ocean: Canada Basin | collected... | reverse complement strand
CCAACTACTCTTGGATCCAATATTCTTGATGTAGAATCTAAAGGATCAACCGCTGGATAAATACCTAACTCTGCAATTTGCCTAGAAAGAACAGTTGTGGCGTCCAAATGTGCAAACGATGTGGCTGGTGCTGGGTCTGTTAAATCATCTGCAGGAACATATATTGCTTGAACAGAAGTAATTGATCCATTGCCCGTTGAGGTAATTCTTTCTTGTAAATTTCCCATGTCTGTAGCTAAAGTTGGTTGATAACCTACTGCTGATGGAATTCTACCTAGTAGTGCTGAAACTTCTGAGCCCGCTTGAGTAAATCTAAATATATTATCTATAAAAAAAAGAACATCTTGACCTTCTTTATCTCTAAAATACTCAGCAACCGTAAGTCCTGTAAGTGCTACTCTTGCTCTTGCACCTGGAGGCTCGTTCATTTGGCCATATACTAGAGCTGCTTTTGAACCTTTTCCGTCTGTCTTTATTACGCCTGACTCAATCATCTCATGATAAAGATCATTACCTTCTCTAGTTCTCTCTCCAACTCCTGCGAAAACTGAAAATCCTCCGTGAGCTTTTGCAATGTTGTTAATTAATTCCATAATTGTTACAGTTTTTCCTACGCCCGCTCCACCGAAAAGACCTATTTTTCCGCCTTTTACATAAGGTGCTAAAAGATCCACTACCTTAATTCCAGTAACTAGCATCTCTGTCTCAGTTGATTGATCTGTAAATTTTGGTGCTAATCTATGGATTGGCCAAAGCTCTTTGGTTTTGACTTCTCCTTTATCGTCAATTGGTTCCCCAATTACATTCATTATTCTTCCTAGTGTTTCAGGGCCAACTGGAACACTAATTGGCGCCCCTGTGTTAACAACGACATCACCTCTCTTTAGTCCTTCTGTTGCATCCATTGCAATAGTTCTAACACTGCTTTCACCGAGGTGTTGAGCGACCTCTAATATTAATTTATTACCTTTATTATTGACTTCTAAAGCTGTGTAAATTTCCGGTAGATTGTTCTCAAAACTCACATCCACTACCGCTCCAATTAATTGTGTAATTTTACCGTTTTGACTCATAGTTATAAACTTTCTGCTCCTGAAATTATTTCTATTAATTCTTTAGTGATTGATGCTTGTCTGCTTCTATTATATTTTATTGTTAAATTATCCACTAAATCTCCAGCATTTCTTGTGGCATTATCCATGGCGGTCATGCGAGAGCCTTGCTCGCTTGCAGCATTTTCTAAAAATGCTCTATATATTTGTGTCGAAATATTTTTTGGAAGTAAATCTTCAAGAATTTCATCTTCGTCTGGCTCGAATTCATAAAAATTATCTTCTTTAATTTTTAACTTATCTTCTTTTATTTTTTCCGCTGGAACTATTTGTTGTGCTTGGGGAATTTGAGTAATTACATTTTTAAAATTGTTATAAAATAAAATACATTTATCAAAATCTTTTCTTTCAAATAAATCTATAACAATTTTTCCAACTTCTTCGGCCTCAGTAAATGATATTTTTTTCTTTTCTTTAAAGCTAATTTTTTTGATTATATATTTACCGTATTTTCTTTTAAGTTGATCTAATCCTTTGGTACCAACTGTGATAATTTTCAAGTTTTTTTCCTCTTTTAGTATTTTTTCAAAATAGTTTTTAGCAAGCTTACAAATATTTGAATTAAAACCACCGCATAAACCTTTATCGGCAGTCATTACAACACAAAGATGCGTTTTATCAAGACCAGTCCCAACTAATAGTTTGGGGGCGTTTTCAGGGTCACTAATTGAGTTGGTGAGATTCAAAATAATATTTTTCATTTTTTCACTATATGGCCTTCCTTTTTCAGCATTATCTTGAGCTTTTTTTAATTTAGCCGCTGCAACCATTTTCATTGCTTTTGTAATTTTTTGTGTTGATTTTACACTTGTAATTCTTTTTTTTAAATCATCTAAACTAGGCATTATTTTTTATTTTTTTTATAATCTATTATAATTTCAATCAAAGAGGCCTCGGTTTCTTCTTCAAGTTTTCCTGTAGCTTGTAGGGACTCAATAATTTCTGGTTTTTCATTTTTAATTTTTTCTATAATTTCTGTTTCGAATAGTTTAATTTTGTTAAGATCAATATCGTCCAGGTAGCCTCTTACTCCTGTAAAAACAGAAATTACTTGTTCAGCCACTGTCATTGGAGAATACTGATATTGCTTAAGTAGTTCTGTCAATTTTGCTCCTCTATTCAAGAGTTTTTGAGTTGATGCATCAAGATCTGATCCGAATTGAGCAAAAGCTGCCATCTCTCTGTATTGTGCTAATTCTAATTTTATCGACCCAGCTACTTTTTTCATCGCCTTAGTTTGAGCTGCAGATCCAACTCTCGAAACTGACAAGCCAACATTTACTGCCGGTCTAATACCTTGGTTAAAAAGTTCTGTTTCTAAGAATATTTGACCGTCTGTAATGGATATTACATTGGTAGGAATATAGGCAGAAACGTCACCTGCTTGAGTTTCTATTATTGGAAGGGCCGTTAATGAGCCGCCGCCGTTAGCGTCACTTAATTTTGCTGCTCTTTCTAAAAGTCTACTATGCAAGTAAAAAACATCTCCTGGATATGCTTCACGACCTGGAGGTCTTCTTAGAAGTAGAGACATTTGCCTATAGGCAACTGCCTGCTTAGATAGATCATCATATACTATTAGAGCATGCATACCATTGTCTCTAAAATATTCACCTATAGTACATCCGGTATAAGGAGCTAAAAATTGAAGTGGAGCTGCGTCAGAGGCTGTAGCGGAAACGACAGTTGTATACTTCATTGCACCGGCATCTTCCAAAGTTTTTACTATTTGTGCTACTGTCGATCTCTTTTGACCAATCGCTACATAAATACAATATAATTTTTTCTTTTCATCCTCTGAATCATTTATTTTTTTTTGATTGATGATTGCATCAATAGCAACTGCAGTTTTTCCGGTTTGCCTATCTCCTATGATTAATTCTCTCTGTCCTCTTCCTATGGGAATAAGTGTATCAATTGCTTTTAGACCTGTTTGCATAGGTTCACTAACTGATTGTCTGGGAATTATTCCTGGGGCTTTTACTTCAACTCTCTGCCTTTTTATTTTTTCGCTTAGATTCCCTTTTCCATCAATAGGAACTCCAAGCCCATCGACTACTCTTCCCAATAATTCTTTGCCTACAGGCACATCCACGATTGAACCCGTTCTTTTCACGATGCTTCCTTCTTTAATTCTTCTGTCTTCTCCAAAAATTACAACGCCGACATTGTCGCTTTCTAAATTTAGTGCCATACCTTTTGAACCATCGTCAAATTGAACCATTTCTCCAGCTTCAACATTATCTAATCCGTACACTCTGGCAATTCCATCTCCAACAGATAATACTTTTCCTATTTCTGATACCTCGGCTTTTTCTCCAAAGTTTTTAATTTGTTCTTTTAGTAATTTAGTTATTTCAGAAGGGTTTATTTGCATGCTATTGTTCTAACATAGTTTGTTCGTATTGTTTTAATTTATTTTTTATTGACGAATCGATCATTAGGCTACCAATTTGCATTTTAAATCCACCAATTAAACTTTCATCCACACTATAATCAAAATTGATTTCAGATCCAATAACTTGTGATAATTCTTTACTAATTTTTTTAATTTCTTCCTCCGATAAAATTTTAGAAGAGACTAACTCAGCGGTTAGCTTTCCTTTTTTAATAGACGCTAATTTTAAGAAACTTAAAAGTATCTTTTTTAAAAAAAATATTCTTCTCTTAACAACTAAAATAGATAAAAAATTTTTTAATGTTTTAGAAAAAGTCATGACTTCTGATATTTTATTAATTACATTTAATTGATCTGAAAAAGATTGTGTAGGATTTTTAAAGAAATTTACTAAATTTATATTCTTATTGTATAAATTTAATAGATCATGAATATTTTTTTCAACCGTTTCTAATTCTGAGTTTTCAAGAGCGAGCTCAAAAACAGCACGAGCATACCTGTCTGAAGTTTCTGCTGAAAAAGATTTGTTTGAACTCATTTAATTGTCTAATATTGGTTATTTATCGAGAAAATATAGTGGTTTCGTACCATAAGAGCATATACTGATCAAGACACTTACTAGCCTTAAGTGAAATTTATAGGGTCAACATCAACCATAAGTTTAATTTTTTTTGAAATTTTAAGATTTTCTAATACTTCAAGGACTTTTTTTTGGATTAAATTTTCAATTCCTGCCCTAATTAATAATCGAGTCCTAAATTTCTTTTTTATCTTAAAAATAGGGGCATCTACGGGACCTAATACTTCGATATCTTTTATTTGTAGCAGTTTTTTTTTAATTTCTTGTGCGCCTCTAAAACTATCTTTATCTGAATTCGACAAAATAATAATAGATATTAAACGAGAAAAAGGGGGCAGTTTATTTTTTCTTCTTGTTTCTAATTCGTTCATTAAAAATTTCTCTGGATCGTTAGCTAAGACATCTTTAAGAGTTTCATCCGTAGGGGCAATCGTTTGATAAATTATAAGTGATTTTTTTGAAAATCTTCCCGCTCTTCCACTTAATTGATTGTAAAGTTGTATATTTTTTTCTGTTGTTCTTAGATCATATCCTTTTCCAGAAAAATCAGCATCAACAACAACGATGCAATTAAGTTTTGGAAAATTAAATCCTTTTGAAATCATTTGTGTTCCTACTAATATATTTATTTTATTATTTTCTATCTCAGCTAAAATATTCTTGGCTTTATTTGCTGTTTTCAAAAAATCACTTGAAAATATTTTTATTTTTTTTTCAGGGAATTTTAATTTTAGTTCATCAAATATTTTTTCAACTCCTGGTCCATACATATCAAAATTACATAATTTATTTTTAATTTTGCATTTTTTATCTTTTACATTTTTAAAACCGCAATGATGACAAATTAATTTATCGATTGACTTATGATAGGTTAAGTAGATTGAGCAATTTGGGCATGCGTGTTTAAAGCCACATTCATTACAAATTAAAAAAGGTGCGTAACCTCGTCGATTTAAAAAAAATAATACTTGCTCATCTTTTTTCAAATATTCTTCAATTAATTCTTTTGTTTCATTTGCTATAAACTCATTTTTTTTTAATTTTGATATATTTAAATTAACTATCTTAGCTTCGGGCAGAGGAAAATCGCTATACCTTTGATTTAGCTTAGTCAGATTATATTTTTTATTTTTGATATTATTAAAAGTTTCTATAGATGGAACTGATGTAATTAAATGAATCGGTATGTTTTCAAATGAAGCTCTAGAAATTGCCATGTCTCTTGCATTATATATTAGCCCTTCATCCTGCTTATACGAAGTATCGTGTTCTTCATCCACAATTATAATGCCTAGATTTTTAAAAGGAAGTAATAAGGAAGATCTTGCCCCGATCACTAATTTAATTTTATCATTTATAATTCCTTGCCATAACTCTCTTTTAGTTTTTGGGGTGATTCTAGAGTGCCATATTGCAGGCTCAAAACCAAAATACTCTTCAAATCTAATTTTAAATTGGTTGGTTAAAAAAATTTCTGGCAACAAAACTAAAGCTTGTTTTTTATTATTGTTTATTAGTTCTTTAATTCTTTCAAAATAAACAAGGGTTTTTCCTGACCCAGTGATACCTTGCAGTACAGATACTTTAAAAGTATCTTCTACTTTTTTTAAATCACTTAAAGATTTTTTTTGTTGTTTATTAAGTAAATATTTTTTTTTCTTACAATTATTCTCATTTAATACTTTTTTTTCATCTATCTTTAAAACATTCATTTCATTGCCAATACACATTTTTAAGACCATGCCTTTTGGAGCTAGATTGTATAAAGAAAACCAGTTAATAAATTTTATCAACTTTTTATCTATGGAAATTTTTTCTATTTTTTTTTCTATTTTTTTTATAATAAATTTTTTCCTTGTATTTTGGATTTTATCCCAAACTACCCCTATTTCTCTTTTTTTCCCAAATGGAACCGTAACAATATCTCCAACCTTTAAGGGCTTAATAGATCCCGATTCATAAGTTAATGGATAATTAAAAATTTTAGGTATTAGAACAGGAACTTTCATTATAAGATTTTAATTGATATTATATCAATTAAAAATGAATTGGTCTTTTATCAACAGCTAAGGCAGCTTCTTTTATTGCCTCTGTATGAGTTGGGTGAGCATGACATGTTCTTGCTATATCTTCTGCACTTGCACCAAATTCCATGGCTAAGGCCATTTCTGCGATCATGTCTCCACTGTGTGGACCAATTATGTGAACTCCTAAAACTTTATCTGATTTTGCATCTGCTAGCATTTTTACAAACCCATCTGTTTCATTATTAACTTTTGCTCTGGAGTTTGCTAAAAAAGGAAATTTGCCAACTTTATAATCTATATTTTCTAATTTTAATTGTTCTTCTGTTTTGCCAACTGTAGCTACTTCTGGCGAGGTGTAAACCACACCGGGTATGACATCGTAATTGATGTGGCCTGCTTGACCTGAGAGTGTTTCTGCAACCGCAATGCCCTCTTCCTCTGCTTTATGCGCTAACATAGGTCCACTTATAACATCTCCTATAGCATAAATATTTTCTACAGATGTTTGTAGTTTTTTATTAACTTCAATTCTTCCCTTTGAGTCTTTCTTAACTCCAATTTTTGTAAGATTGAGACCTTCTGTATAAGGTTTTCTTCCTACGGCTATTAATACTTTATCACATTCCAATTTAATTTTTTCTGAAGTCGTGTTGTTTGTAAAGTCTACAACAACTTTATTTTTTACATTTTGAACTGCTGTTACTTTGTTGTTCAATTTAAATTCTATTCCTTGTTTTGTAAGTATTTTTTGAAATTCCTTTGAGATTTCTTTATCCATTCCGGGTGTGATGTGGTCCAGATATTCTACTACAGTCACTTTTGATCCTAGTCTAGACCAAACAGATCCCATTTCCAAACCTATGTAACCTCCTCCTATAACAACAAGATCTTTCGGAACACTTTCTAAAGATAGCGCTCCTGTTGATGATACAATATTTTTTTCATCTATATCTACTCCTGGTAATGAAGTTGGTGATGAGCCAGTTGCAATGACTATATTTTTTGCTTTGTATGTATTTTTCTTACCTTCTTCATAAACAACAACATTATTTTTTGAAAAAATGACCCCTTTCCCTCTTAGGTATGTAATTTTATTTTTTTTAAATAAAAACTCTACTCCCTTAGTTAAAACCTGAACTGATTTATTTTTATTCGACATCATTTTTGAAATATTTAGCTTAATATCTGATATTTCTATGCCTTGATTGTTAAAGTCCTTCTTCGCTTTATGATAGTTTTCGGAAAGGTTAAGAAGGCTTTTTGACGGTATACACCCAACATTTAGACAAGTTCCACCCAAAGTACCTCTGGATTCTACGCATGCAGTTTTTAAGCCAAGTTGTGCGGCTCTTATAGCACAAACATAGCCGCCTGGTCCTCCACCGATTATAATGACGTCAAAATTTTCTTCCATTTTATAAATTTAAAAACAGTCTTTTTGGCTGTTCAAGGCACTCTTTAACTATTTTTAGAAAAGAGACAGCTTCTTTGCCATCTATTATTCTATGATCGTATGATAAAGCTAAATACATTATTGGTCTTACAATTATACTTCCATTTATTGATACCGGTCTTTCTATGATATTATGCATGCCTAGTACGGCAGATTGTGGTGGATTTAATATTGGGGTTGATAACATTGATCCGTAAATACCTCCATTAGTAACAGTAAAGGTGCCGCCTTGAAGATCTTCAATTGTAATTTTACCGTCTCTTGCTTTTGTGCCTAATTCTGAAATTTTATTTTCTATATCTGCAAACGACATTTCGTCTGTATTTCTTAGAACAGGGACCACTAATCCTCTTTCAGTTCCAACAGCAATACCAATGTTATAATAATTTTTGTAGACTATTTCTTCACCTTGTATTTCTGCGTTGATAGCTGGATAATTTTTTAATCCAATAACACACGCTTTCACAAAAAAAGACATGAACCCTAATTTTACTGAATATTTTTTTTGAAATTCATCTTTATAATTATTTCTTAAAGAAATAACTTCATGCATATCAACCTCGTTAAAAGTCGTAAGCATTGCCGCGTTTTCTTGGGCTTCTTTTAATCTTTTTGCAATTGTTAATCTTAATCTTGTCATTTTAATACGCTCTTCAGGCCCATGTGCAATTTTTCTCTCGGAAGGTGCGGGCTTAGTTCCCATTAAACTCATTAAATCTTCTTTTAAAATCAAACCATTTTTTCCAGAACCTGTAATTTCATTTAAATTAGTATTTGATTCTGCCGCCAATTTTCTTGCAGCGGGCGATATTCTAATTTCTTTAGGATTACTAGTGTTATCTTCATGAAAATCATTGAGCACTAGAGGCTCTTCTTTGATTTCTTTGTGAGGCTCAGTTTTTTCTTCGTTGAGAATTAAAGTTTTTGTTTCATCTTGTTTTTCTTTTTCTGAAATTTTTGTTTTAGGTGGAGGAGCATATTTATTTTCTTCTCTAATATTATTCTCTTTTAAGGATAGCGCCACACCTACAGTACCGAGCAGTGCACCGACATTAACTGTTTCCCCTTCTTTCACTGATATTTTTTCTAAAGTTCCGTTGGAAGGGGAAGGAACCTCAACGTTAACCTTATCAGTTTCTAGCTCAACTAATGGCTCATCTGAACTTACCTTATCTCCTTGATTTTTCAGCCATTTTGATACCGTCGCTTCTGTGACGGATTCGCCTAGGGCTGGGACTATTATTTTTTCTGACATTAATTAAATTTTCCTACTACCTTTTCTAATATTTCTTTTTGTTGTGCAAGATGTTTATTTAGGTTTCCAGTCGCAGTCGATGCCGACGGTTTTCTACCAATATATTTTATTATATCGCTTTTTAATTGAATAATTTCTAGTATTCTTTCAATATAGTTTCTAACTGTATTCCATGCCCCCATATTTTTTGGCTCTTCTTGACACCAATAGAACTTAGCTTTTTTATATCTTTTAAGTTCAAAAGCCAAAGTTTTGGCTGGGAAAGGATACAGTTGTTCCACTCTAATAAATACAACCTTATTATTTTTTGCTTTTTCTCTTGCTTCAATTAAATCGAAATATATTTTTCCAGAACAAATTACAACTTTTTCTATTTTTTTATCATCACTTAATTTTATTAGCTTACTATCATTTAAATAAGCGTGGTCCACTAAAACTCTATGGAAGGTATTTTTTTTGGTAAAGTCTTCTATCTTCGAAGTGCACATTTTATGCCTTAATAAAGATTTTGGTGTCATAATTATTAATGGTTTTCTAAAATTTCTATGCATTTGTCTTCTTAGAACATGAAAATAGTTGGCAGGTGTTGTGCAGTTCACTACTTGAATATTTTCTCCGGCACAAAGTTGTAAAAATCTTTCTAGTCTAGCAGATGAGTGCTCCGGTCCTTGCCCTTCGTATCCATGAGGTAACAACATCGTAAGTCCACTTGCTCGACCCCATTTAGATTCACTAGACGTTATAAATTGATCAATTATTACTTGAGCACCATTAGCAAAATCACCGAATTGAGCTTCCCACAATACTAAAGTTTCTGGTTCGGATAAAGAATAACCAAACTCAAATCCTAAAACCGCTAACTCAGATAGCAAACTATCAATTACTTCAAATTTTTTTTGATTTTTAGAAATATTATTTAATGGTACATATCTTTCGTGGCTATCTTGGTTTCTAAGCACTGAATGTCTTTGACTAAATGTTCCTCTTCCTGAATCTTGTCCTGATAGTCTTACTGAAAAGCCTTCTTCTAAAAGAGTTCCGAATGCTAAAATTTCTGCTGTAGACCAATCGATTGGCTTGTTCTCTGTAAACATTTTATATTTGTTATCAAATATTTTTTTTATTGTTTTATGTGCAGAAAAATTATCTGGAATGGAAGATGTTTTTTTTCCAATTTCTAAAAATTTTTTCTTATCGACCCCGCTTACTCCTCTTTTGTCCTTACCTAGCTTTGGTTTGAATCTTGACCAAGTTCCATCGTACCATTTTAAATCTGATTTATAATTTTTAGATATCTCAAATTCTTTTTCTAAATATTTTTTGAAAGTTAATTTTTTTTCTTCCACCTCCTCTAGGGACATTAATCCTTCTTTGGCTATTCTTTTTCCGTATATATCTAATGTTGTTGGTTGAGCTTTTATTTTTTTGTACATCAGAGGCTGTGTAAAAGATGGCTCATCTGCCTCGTTGTGGCCGTACCTTCTATAACAAACTATATCTATAACCACATCTCTATTAAATTTTTGTCTAAACTCTGTAGCAATTTTTGCACAGTGAACAACTGCTTCTGGATCATCTCCATTAACATGAAGTATTGGCGCTTGAGCTGTTTTAGCTACATCTGACGGGTAGGGAGATGATCTTGCAAAACGCGGAGCTGTTGTAAAACCAATTTGATTGTTGACAATTACATGGATTGTCCCGCCTATATTGTGCCCGGGCAATCCAGACATTGCAAAACATTCTGCCACAACTCCTTGCCCGGCAAAAGCTGCATCTCCATGCATTAAAACCGGTATCACTTTTTTTCTATCGGGATCTTTATGAAAAAATTGTTTTGCTCTAACCTGACCTAAAACTACAGGATTTACAGCTTCTAAATGTGATGGGTTGTCAGTTAAACTAATATGAACTTTATTGTTGTCAAATTCTCTATCTGCTGATGCTCCAAGATGATATTTTACGTCTCCTTCAAAATCTTTTTTTGAGGGTACACTTTTTCCAAAAAATTCACTAAAAATTGCCTTGTATGATTTTCCCATAACATTTGCAAGAACATTTAATCTTCCTCTATGCGGCATTCCAATTTTAATTTCTTTTGCACCTAGGCTCCCTCCTTTTTTAATGATTTGTTCCAAAGCCGGTATTAATGATTCCCCGCCATCTAAACCGAATCTTTTTGTTCCAACAAATTTTACATGTAGATACTTTTCAAATCCTTCTGCTTCGACTATCTTGTTAAGAATTGCTTTTTTTCCATTTACTGTAAAACTAACTTCTTTCTCTTTGCCTTCAATTCTATCTCTTATCCAACTTTTTTCGTCTGGGTCACCCATATGCATAAATTCATATCCAATGTTTGCACAATAATTTTTTTTTAATATATTTAAGATTTCATAAAGCGTTGCATGTTGAAGACCTAGAACCCCATCTAAGAATATTTTTCTATTGAAATCATTTTTTGTAAAGCCGTATGTTTCGGGTTTTAACTCAGTATGCTCTTCTCGTTGTTGAATTCCTAACGGATCTAGATTTGCTATCAGGTGCCCTCTAATTCTATAAGCCCTTATAATCATTATAGCTCTAACCGAATCTTTTGCAGTTTGTTCAGTTAAAATTGGTTTTTTTTCTTCTGCTAAGTCGTAGTTTTTTTCTTTTTTAATAGTAATTATTTTTTTTTCTGGGCTCCAACTCGGACCTATTAAACTTTTTGAAATAATATCCTGGCTGTCTTTTAAACCGTCAAAAAACTCTCTCCACCCCTCTGGAAGTTTTTCTGGATTCGATAGATAATCGGAATAAAATTGCTCTATAAAGTCGGAGTTATTACCAGCTAGAAATGATGTTTTTTGGTATGTGTTATTATTTTTTGAGGTAGACATTCTAAATTTTATTTTAACATAAATAATTGAAAATCAACCATTTAGTTTTTGATATAAGGTTTTACCTATATCAGCTGGAGATTTTGAAATAGTGATTCCTGCTGTTTTCATTAGTTCTATCTTATCCTCTGCTCCACCTTTACCTCCTGCAATTATTGCACCAGCGTGACCCATCCGTCTTCCTGGGGGAGCTGTTAGGCCAGCAATAAATCCAACCATAGGTTTTTTGATTTTAGATTTTTTTAAGAATTCAGCAGCTTCTTCTTCTGCTGATCCACCTATTTCACCTATCATCACTATAGAACTTGTGTCCTCATCTTTTAAAAATAAGTCTAAGCAATCAATAAAGTTTGTACCATTGATTGGATCGCCACCGATCCCAATGCAAGTCGATTGCCCCATACCATTTGCTGTCGTTTGGGCAACAGCTTCATATGTTAAGGTTCCTGACCGTGACACAATTCCTACTGATCCCTTCTTATGAATGTTTCCGGGCATAATACCTATTTTACACTCGTCTGGTGTAATAATGCCAGGACAGTTTGGGCCTATTAATCTACTCTTACTGTCTCTTAACTTTTGCTTTACTGTGATCATATCTAAAACTGGAATTCCTTCTGTAATACATACAATCAACTCAATTTTAGAATCAATTGCTTCTATTATTGCTGCTGCAGCAAATTTTGGTGGCACATATATCATTGTAGCATTAGCATTAGTTTTCTTTTTAGCGTCCTCCACTGTATCAAAAACAGGTAAATTTAAATGTTTTTGGCCACCTTTTTTTGGTGTAACGCCGCCAACTAATTGGGTTCCATACATTATTGATTGCTCTGAGTGAAATGTACCATGCTTGCCAGTAAATCCTTGGCAAATTAACTTTGTATTTTTGTTAATAAGAACTGACATCTACTTTATTGCTCCCACAATTTTTTTTGCAGCATCATTTAAGTCCGATGCAGATAATATTTTTAAGCCAGACTTGTCTAAAATTTCTTTTCCTTCTTTAAAATTTGTGCCCGCTAACCTCACAACTAGAGGTACATTTAAATTGGTTTCTTTTGCCGCATCGACCACACCTTGGGCCAATACATCGCATCTCATTATGCCTCCAAATATATTAATCAAAATACCTTTTACATTTTTATCAGAAAGAATTAATTTAAATGCAGCAGTAACTTTTTCTTTAGAAGCTCCTCCACCTACATCTAAAAAATTAGCCGGTTCTTCTCCATATAATTTAATTATATCCATAGTCGCCATAGCCAAGCCTGCTCCATTTACCATACAGCCAATAGAGCCATTTAATTTTATATAGGCTAAATCATGTTTGCTTGCTTCAATCTCTGCTGGCTCTTCCTCATTTAAATCTCTTAGTTCTAGCACCTCTGGTCTTCTAAACATTGCGTTATCATCAAAATTCATTTTTGCATCAAGACAAACTAAATTTTTATTTTTATTTATAATGAGTGGGTTTATCTCTATTAAATTGGCATCCTTTTCTTTTAAAATTTGTAACAATGATTGAACTAATTTTTCAGCTTCTATGCTTTGATTTTCATTAAAATTAAAAGGCTTGATAATTTTTGCCACATCATTTTTTGATACTTTTTGCCCAATTTCAATTTTTGTAGTAATAATCTTATCCGGGCTTTCTGTGGCCACCTTTTCTATATCCATGCCACCTTCTGTGCTGCTTATAAAAGCAATTTTTGAGCTTTCCCTATCAATCAAACAGGAAAGGTATAGCTCTCTTTCAATATCTGAGGCTTCCTCAATATAAAGTCTCTTGACTTCTTTCCCCTGCGGACCAGTTTGATGAGTTATCAAAACTTTACCAAATAATTTTTTTGCTTCTTCCTCTAGTTCCTGAAGATTTTTTATTAGTTTTACTCCTCCAGCCTTACCTCGCCCACCAGCGTGAATTTGGGCTTTTAAAACAAACTCCTTGCTTTTGAGTTGTTTTATCTTTTTTTTTATATCTTCAAGTTTTAAGATGACCACACCATTAGATACAGGCGCACCATATTGTTTTAAAATATTTTTAGCTTGATGTTCGTGAATATTCATTAAGTGTTAATTTATATATATTTTTTATCTAAAATATTCTATTAAATTCTTCACAATTTTTATCTAGTGTATAGCTCGTAATATGATCGGTTTTTTTTCTTTCTTTTACGCATTTTCTGTCAAGGTAACCAAATAATGGTTTTTCTTTTTTTCCTACATTTTTAGTTATATAAATTACCTCTATGTTATTATTTTTTAAAATGTTTAAGAAATATTTTTTGTAGTAATCGTAAAACTCGCTTCCAGCCACAGGATAGGCTGACCCATCTAACACATGCCATCTACTAGGTGCATGAAGGTTTTCATTTAAAATAATAGAAAAAAAAGCATATTGTGTAATTAGCATTTTCTTTCTCTTATCTTTTTTTAAATCTATTATTATGTTCTTTATTATATCCATCTCTTTTATTATTAATTCTGGGCTTGAGTAATCTGGTGAAATCCAATTAAGTCCACTAAATATTCGATTTATACGTTCACCATCAATACTATTATTGAAATTTGTTGTTGGCTTAAAATCATGAAACTTTCTAACAGTATTAATTTGAGTATGATATTTAAAAGTTAAATAAATACAGGCTACAATCAGAAAACTTAAAAATATTTTTTTTCCTTTTAAATTATAAGAGCTTATTTCGAGGTGACCTAGAGCAATGAAAAGTGGAATCATAAAAAATACGAAAGCTTGATTTTTTGTTAACGCTTGATGTATAGTCATGCTTATCGTTACAAAAATTAATAATAAAAATGTTTTAAAATTTATAGTTTTTAGATATTTTTTATTTTTTAAAATATTTTTTAAAGTGATTGCAGCAAAAGGTAATATTGACAAATATACTAATTTATATTTTATGAATACATTGCTAAATGTAAGATGAGTATTAGCTATTCTGTCTTCACCTATTGTTAAAGGGTATAAAAGATACTGATTTACAAAAGATTCTACTTTTGTCTCTGTTATCCAAAATAATAGCATCAGAGTACAGAGAAAAATTAATGAAGATATAAATAATAAAAAAATGATCTTAAAATTTTTTTTTCTATCATTTAAAAAAATTTCATAAACTAAAATTGGCAGCAAAGATAAAAACAAATATGCAGCTGGAACTTGTTTTGAAATAAATGCTAGACCAAAAAAGAATGGACACATTAAATAAAAATAATTTTTCTGTGTTTTAATCCCTAAAATAAAAGAGTAAATGGCTATAAAGGATAGAAAAATAGAGTGCTGCTCTACAAAAGGGGTTCCACTTACCGGATAAGCAAGAATTGCCAAGCATAAGCTATAAAAAAAACTACTCTTACAATCTAAGTTTAATTTTCGTAAAAAAATAAATGTAAAAATTGAAAGCAATCCATTAACTATTGAAGCTTGTAAAATATATGCTTGCCAATTAACACCAAATATAAAAAATAAAAAAGCTTGAAAATAATCAATCAGTGGTCCTGAAACAACCCAATAATCTTTAAATGGAAATTCTTTATTTAAAACTCTAAAACCCGTATCAAAAAAAGCAAAGCTATCTGTGGGGTATACACCTTTATTACCAAAATACTGATTGATTGATAAAGAAACAAAGAAGATGAGTAAAATTAAAAATTTATCATTTAATAATTTAAATTTTTGGGCCATACATCTTTAATTTTCAAAGCGTCTAAATTAAATCTTTATCAATTTTTTTAGCCGCTTCAAACAAATCTTTAACTGCTAAAGTTGATTTTTCAAAATTTATTTTTTCTTCTTGATCTAAATCAAGTTCGACTATTTTTTCGACTCCTTCTTTTCCGATTACTACTGGAACACCTGCATACAAATCTTTAACGCCATATTTACCATCAAGATAAACGGCACAGGGCAATTGTTTTTTCAAATCTTTTAAATAGCTTTCTGCCATTTCAACGCCTGAAGCAGCTGGAGCATAGAAAGCTGAGCCTTTTTCCAAATATTTAACAATTTCAGCACCACCTTTTTTAGTTCTATCAACTATTTCATCAAGTCTAGATTTTTTTATTTTTCCCTCTTTAACGAGGTCTTCTAATTTTTTACCGTCAACTAAAGTATGATTAATCATTGCTACCATCGTGTCGCCATGTCCGCCTAAAACTAAGGATTTTATTTTTTTTACTGGAACTTTAAATTCTTGTGATAAAAAATAAATAAATCTTGATGAGTCTAGTATACCTGCCATACCTACTACTTTATTTTTTGGAAGACCTGAATATTTTTGTAAAGCCATCACAATGACATCGAGAGGATTTGTGATGCAAATTACAAACGCGTTTGGAGAGGTGTTTTTAATTCCTTCTGCTACTTGTTTGATTATTTTTAAATTAATACCCAGTAGATCATCTCTTGTCATCCCTGGTTTTCTTGGAACGCCGGCAGTTATAATTATTACATCAGAATTTTTGGTATCTTCATAATTATTAGTTCCT
>Ga0115003_10002253_pt1 | contig 16223 bp, 10 predicted proteins | sample ArcticOcean_MG_C_7_FD_88736 | JGI IMG/M metagenome (GOLD analysis project Ga0115003, IMG submission 88736) | Marine microbial communities from western Arctic Ocean - ArcticOcean_MG_CB11_88 | ecosystem: Environmental > Aquatic > Marine > Oceanic | place: Arctic Ocean: Canada Basin | collected... | reverse complement strand
GGCAGCCGCGTACAGAAATTCCTATACCAAGGAGTTCGCCCGGTAACAGTAGTAGATCGCGCGCCAACTTGGCCTGCTGACGAGCTGTAAGAAACTCTTCAGAACGTTTTAAATTAAGCCGTATCGAAGCAATTCGATACGGCTTTTTTATGTGCGGTCTATAAGCATCATGTATAAAATACTGGGGCAGGAGAAACGGCAACTCATCTGTACAATTCTTTGCTCGGTTCTCTGGGAAGGGGGTTCTATCCGCGAGTGATTTGAAATATTAAGTTGAGGTGAAACGGCAACGATCTTGACTACTGTCTACTCGGTTCTCATTCTATAGGCACCATCTATAAAATACTGAGCGCAGGAGAACCGGCGGATCATCTTTGCAACTCTTTATTCGGTTCTCCTCTATAAAACACTGAACGCTGGAGAAACGGCAGCTCATCTTTACAATTTTTTATTCGGTTATATTCAGTTCTCATTCATCCCCTATGCTTGATCATGCTTACCATGTCAATTATGCTCGAACCCCTAACCTACAAGGCTAATTAAAAATTTCAATTAGCCACAATAATAAATCAATAAGCGACGAGAGACTCATCTCCATGAAAATTAGAATCCTGATTTCACTATGCGCCGCCTGCATTAGTCTATTCTCCATCCCCGCCTTAGCCACGGAAGATATTGTCATCAACTACGAAAAGACTGGCAACCCGCGCGCCGATCTAAGCAGCATGAAAGTTAGTTTGCGCATTGCCGAATTCACCGATGGTCGTTCAGTAGAAAACCCACGCCTGATTTCAGATGCTCAGCTTTTGGGTGCGGATGGTTTTCAAGCGGAGAAGGCGCTCGCGGAAATAATTCAGGACGCTATGAAAAGCGGCTTCGTGAACGCTAATGCGAATCTGGTAGATGCTGATGGCGATATGTTCCTGCAAGGGAACCTGACGGCCACTGAGGCAAAAATCATCGATCGTGGCGGCGTTGAGACGCTAGAATTGACACTGCGCGCCTCTGTTCAACTAATGAGTGGTAGTCGAACGGTGTGGCAGACAAACCTATTCGGCCGCGGTAGAGCTCCTACCAGCGAAGGCATGACCGTCACTGTAAGTGCTGCTCTGGATAGACTTATCAATGAACTTATTGGCGATGACTATTTTCTAGCTGAGATTCGCTAGACTTCTCACTTAGATACAACCTAGGCTGGCGTCCAACAATCCCGAAACTAGTCTGGGGTTTTCAGAGAAAAACTCTAATCCTGTAGCCTTCTCAATTTCATCAATAGTAGTTCTGCTGTCGCAGTGATGAACGTGTACGGGTAAATCTTGATCGAAGATAAACGCCGTGGCCCGATTGTCTGCCGAGACCACGATCTTGAAAAATGCATCTGGCACCCTGTGCCGAGCTTGTGTTTCTAAACTTGCAGCAACTGGCGTTTCTCTGAAAATAGGACCGGTCAAGATATACACTTCACTCTCCCGGTTAACTAAATTTCTAATTGACCATTCCAAACCATACCAGGCGCCCAGACTCAAATTCCGACTCCGCGCCACAGCATTACTCAAGTAATTCACTTCATTCCAGTAGGGGGTGCCGGCAAAATTAACCAATGGCACTAATAGCGCACGAGTAAGTCCATGTTCTTCAGCATTGATAAAATCTGCCTCACTCAGCGTCTCCTCGACAAAGTCATCGATCATGGCCGCGCGCGATAGACTCGACGCAATTCCTATGGAACCGGACGTAACCCGATAGGCAGCCCAATCGGCCACTTTGTTATGGGTGTTGTATGAAAGCGCATAGATCGGACGAAGAATCAGGTGGCTCTCTGAGCTGCTCCCTACCGGGCAGCCATACAAGCAATGAGCTATACGCAGCTGCGCAGCCTGACTCTGAGACATGAATCCAACCATCAATACTGCCAAAACAGTTATCCGCGATAGACCCAGAAACCCTGCCGAGAACGACAGATGCTCTAAGCGAATGACTAGTTTTATCTGTTCAGAGCATTTTTGAAGCAAACTACCTCCTCACGCAGGGAATGCAAAGACGCAAAATGGAGCTGAATTCTAACGCCTGCTGCCCCCTAAACTCCAGCATCCGTGAAGCATTAATTCGGGCCTGACAATGCCCTGATTTTGCCCATTGAAGCAACTAGAGCCACTTTACCTGAATCCTCTATTACTAATCATTTGGCTGTTTCCTGCAATTAGAATACTGCGCATCCCGCAAAAACACTGAGAAGAAGCTGGAATTTGCGAAAAACAGCTATTCGATTATTAGAATTCACACTAATTTTAATATTCAGGAAGTATTCCTTGAATTTGCACCCTACTATGCACCCTGGGTTAGAAAGAAGTACCTTATATTTATGAAGTTTGAGGAGAGCAAAATGCTTAGATTTTCAACGATTGCCAAAATCGCAACTGCATCACTGATGACAGTATTCGTTGGCATGTCCGCCAACGCCGCTGATCGAATTAGTGATTTTTCACTAACTGATTCCGAAGGCCGATTTTTCCAACTAAGCCGCCATAGCGACGAGCAGGCTATTGTTCTTTTTTCCTACGACCCCCAAAGCAGAGACGCACGTCGTGCCGCTGCTGATCTAGCGGACGTCGCTGAGCAATTCGAAGGTCAGAAGGTCGAATTCTTGATGATCAATTCAACTGGCTCCGCTGACAAGCTGGCCATGCGAGAAGCAGCAGAGAAAGAAGACATCACCCTGCGCATTCTCATGGATGACACTCAATTGGTAGCCGAAGAGCTTGGCCTTAGCCGAGCTGCAGAAGTAGCAATTCTTGACCCTACAGCCAAAGAGGTTGTTTACCGCGGCGCACTTAACGATCGGTTCTCTGAAGGCAGCCGAGCACGACGCGCCAAAGAGCATTATGTTGCAGACGCGCTAACCGCATTTATTGCTGGTCAAAACATCGCTGCCGAGCAGGTAGCGAGCAAAGGCGACGAGATTGACTTCTCCGCTAGTGCCGCTGTTGTCGCTTCAGTTTCCTATGCCAACGACGTTGCACCTATTCTTAAGGAACGTTGTGTTTCATGCCATATGGAAGGCGGCATAGCCCCTTTCGCAATGAGCAGCCACCAGATGGTTCAGGGCTGGTCGCCAATGATTCGTGAGACGCTTTACACTAAGCGCATGCCGCCGGGTCAGATCGGCAATGAATTCGTCGAAAACTTCCACGGTGTAAACCACATCACCATCGAAGAGACTCAGAAGCTGGTTAGCTGGATCAATGCAGGCTCCCCGAACAATGACGACTCAGATCCTCTTGCGGAATATCGTCCGAAAGTTGTTAAGTGGCCTAATGGCACACCGGACATGATCATCCCAATTCCTGAACAACGCATCCCAGCGACTGGCGTTCAAGACTATCGCAACTTAATGCTTCCTCTTGATCTCGATGATGACCTCTGGGTAAAAGCAGTTGCGTTTGCACCAGGTGACACTACTGTACTTCACCACATCATCGCCTTCTCTTATGGCGCAGAGGGAATGAATCAATTTGAAATACTGAATCAGGGCATCGGTCTTGGCGCATACGCTCCGGGCAATTCTCTTAATACCTACCCAGATGGTGCTGGCTATCCGCTAGAAGCTGGTGGTGGCTTGATGCTACAAATGCACTACACCACTTCTGGTAAAGAAGCAGTAGATGCATCAGAAATCGGAATCTACCTTTGGGACGAAGAACCTGATCGCTCTATTCGTGGCGGCTCAGCTGCAGACTTAGAGATCAGCATCGAGCCATTCGAAGCTGATCACGAGATGGTCGCAACTAAGACATTCCGTAAAGATGCCCTCCTAACAATGGTAGGACCGCACATGCACTACCGCGGTTCCGATGCGAACTTCAAACTCGTCTACCCTGATGGCAAGGTAGAGGAAATTCTTAACGTACCTAATTATCAGTTTAACTGGCAGAAGACTTATGACTTTAAAGAGCCTAAGTTCCTACCTGCCGGCACTGAGATGGTGTTCAGGGCCACATTCGACAACTCGGCGAATAACCCATTCAACCCTGACCCATCGTCAACGATCTCGTGGGGGGAACAAACCTGGCAAGAGATGTTCTTCGGCTTCTTCCGCTATGTTGATGCGGAATCAAGCGAAGGTGAATAGTCTTAGCTAGCTGTTTGTAAAAACCCGGTCACTGTAAAGTCACCGGGTTTTTTTTCGTCTAAAACTCTTGAAGCAAATCCATTGAGACCTCACACTGCCCTGAACCGCACTATTTCTAGTGATTATTATTTCAGAGCGTTATGACAGCCTAGTAGGAAATTGCTAGTATCGAGACTCTTCCATCTACTAGATAAGAAACCGAAAACAATGAAGAAGCTATTCCTTTGTGCATTAGCCTTATCACTTGGAGTCACCAATAGTGCCTTCCTTTTCGCTGATACCACCGTTTATATGAACGTCAATGGCTACACACTCAACGCAAATCGCGAGCTACAGCAGTTTAGCGCCATACAATTTACCGATGACAAAGTGGATCGCATTTTCGCTCAAGGCGAGGAATTACCAGAACAGGCAGATCTACTTATCGACGGCGATGGTCAAACTCTAATTCCCGGGCTTATCGATGCCCATGGGCATGTTCTGAGTTACGGCCTAAGTCTGCTGCGGGTCGATTTGGTAGGCGCGCAGACAGAGCAAGAGGCAGTGCTGCGTGTCGTAGACTTCGCTCAGAATAGCGAACAGCTCGAATGGATTCAGGGCCGCGGCTGGAATCAAGTATTGTGGGAGAGCAACGAATTCCCATCGGCAGCGACCCTAGACGCGGCCCTATTAGACAAACCTGTCTGGCTCAGCCGTGTCGACGGCCACGCGGGATGGGCAAACAGCGCGGCTATGGAACTAGCCGGAGTCGACCGCCGGTCCGAAGATCCAGACGGCGGTCAAATTATTCGTGACGAGGACGGAAACCCTACCGGCGTATTCATCGACAATGCTATGGCTATGATTCGATCACAGATTCCAGCAATCAGCATGGAAGAACAAAAATTCGCTCTGCGCACAGCGATGCTCAAATTGGCACAACAAGGCTTAACCAGCGTTCACGATGCGGGTGCAGGAAGCGGAACTATAGAAGCCTATAAGCTGCTGCTAGATGATGGCCCTCTGCCGATACGCGTCAACGTGATGTTATCTGCCTCAGACAGCTTCTTTGAGCAACGCCTCAATGAAGGACACTACCGCAGCGCAGATGACACGCTCACCATGAACAGCGTAAAAATTGCTGCCGACGGAGCATTGGGCAGCCGCGGTGCGGCGATGATAGACGACTATTCTGATCTTTCCGGACACACGGGTCTGTTGTTACACAATCCGGAACGTCTTGAGTATTTTATGCGTGCGGCCATGAACGCTGGCTTTCAGGTCAATACTCATGCGATCGGCGACAGTGCAAATAAGGCCGTGTTGGATAACTATGAACAACTCATCACGGAGACAAGCTCTAGAGGTTTGAGACACCGCGTAGAACACGCACAAATTTTGCGTTATGAAGACATACTACGCTTCGCAGAGCTGGGTGTTATTCCTTCGATGCAAGCAACGCACGCCACCAGCGACAAGAACATGGCAGTAGACAGAATCGGCGAAGTCCGTATTCAGGGCGCGTATGCCTGGCGCAAGCTTATCGACGCTGGCGCGCTAATAGCTAACGGCTCCGACTTCCCTGTGGAGTCACCGAACCCCTTCTTCGGGCTGCACGCATCTATCACTCGTCAGGATAAAAACAACCAACCCCCCGGTGGTTGGTTCCCTGAAGAGAAGATGACCACAATAGAAGCATTCGCCAGCTTCACTATCGACGCTGCCTACTCCGGTCATCAAGAAAATTTACTCGGCACACTAGAGCCGGGCAAGAAGGCTGACTTCATAATTCTTGATAGAGATGTGTTCGCGATCGATGAGACCGAAATCTGGAAGATCGAAGTCGAAGAAACATGGGTTAATGGGCAGCGCGTTACAGACTAGTTCGTCGCCCCAACTTAAGTAAATGCCATTACTGATGCCTCACGGCACGAGTGAACAACCATGAACAATTATCCCCTAGCTCTATTATTACTAACCGCAGTTCTTAATTCCTGTTCGCCGTCTTCACAGGTTGCTGAACCTACAAGCCAGACACGCGAAGCCGCAGCGCAACGCGACCCCGCAGAGTTAGCCCGTTGGGAACAGCAAGCAAGCAACGTAACCATCAGCAGAGACAAGTGGGGTATCGCCCACATATACGGAAAAACTGATGCCGATACCGTCTTCGGCACACTGTACGCACAGGCCGAAGACGATTTTAATAGAGTCGAAACCAACTACATCAATGCCATGGGCCGCTTATCTGAGGCCGAAGGAGAAGCCGAACTGTTTCGCGACCTACGCATGAAGCTGTTCATTGATCCTACTGACATGCAGGCACAGTTCGACGCGAGCCCTGAATGGTTGAAGACATTAATGCACGCCTTCGCAGATGGTCTTAACTATTATCTCTATACGCACCCTGAAGTGACGCCGAAGGTAATCGCCCGCTTCGAACCGTGGATGGCGCTGACGTTTTCTGAAGGCAGCATTGGTGGCGACATAGAACGCGTGAATCTTCAACAACTACAACGCTTCTATGGTGATGGTTCGCTTGTCGCTCAGACCGAGGCACAATCTGACGGTGAGCCGCGAGGGTCAAATGGCTTTGCGATTGCCCCCTCCAATACAGAAAATGGCGACGCGCTGCTGTGGATCAACCCGCATACTTCCTTTTTCTTCCGTTCCGAGCTACATATGGTCAGCGAGGAAGGTTTGAATGCCTACGGCGCAGTAACCTGGGGACAATTTTTCATCTATCAAGGATTCAATGAGAACGCAGGCTGGATGCATACCTCTAGCCGTGCCGACGCGATCGATGAATACTTAGAAACCATCGTGCAAAAAGATGACGGCTACTATTACCTATTTGGTGATGAGGAGCTAAAACTAGAGGAGACAGTAATCAGTCTTTCATATAAGAATGGTGATGATATGACGATGAAAAACTTCACTGTCTATCACAGCCATAACGGCCCAATTATTCGCGAGCAGGATGGCGAATGGGTAAGCATTAAACTCATGCAGGAGCCCATTAAGGCGCTCACACAATCCTTCACTCGCACCAAAGCACAGAACCATGAAGAGTTTTACGCAAGCATGGAGCTGCAAACTAACTCTTCGAATAATACAGTGTACGCGGACTCCGATGGCAACATCGCTTACTACCACGGCAACTTCGTTCCAGTTCGTGACACGGCATTCGATTGGAACAGCCCGCTTGATGGCAGCAATCCAGCTACACAGTGGCAGGGGCTGCATACAGTCGACGAGATAATTCATCTGTTGAACCCGCCCAATGGATGGGTTCAGAACACTAATAACTGGCCGTTCACAGCCGCAGCGCAATATAGCCCTCGAGCTGAGGACTACCCCCCTTATATGGCAAACAATTCGGAGAATCCGCGTGGAATACATGCAGTTCGTGTCTTGGAAGATCGAAACGACTTCACGATAGACAAACTTATCGAGGCAGCTTACGACCCCACACTAACCGCCTTCGAAGAGCTGATTCCTAGCCTTCTACTTACAACGGCAGTAGACAATCAAGGGGAGTTACAGGCTTCTATTCAATCCGGCACCCTTGAGTATATCGACCTGCTTCGGAACTGGGATTACAAATTTTCCCTCGATTCTACCGCCACCACACTCGCCGTATACTGGGGCCAGGCTTTGATGACCGAGGTCGCAACTGACGCCTCCAGTGCCAACATCAATATCTATGAATACATGGCGAACAACGCGACCACCGGACAGAAATTGAGCTCACTGCGAAGCGCAGCAGAACAACTTGAAGCCGATTTTGGCGACTGGCGTGTCCCCTGGGGAGATGTGAATCGCTATCAACGCATCAACGGCGATATCGTGCAGAAATTCAACGACGAAGCTGAGAGCCTTCCCGTAGCTTTCGGTTCAGCTCGCTGGGGTTCGCTAGCATCATTTGGTAGCCGAACCTATCCCGGCACAAAAAAGATGTACGGCACTAGTGGTAACAGCTTCGTCGCCGCTGTGGAATTTGGTGATACTGTTACCGCAAAGGCGATAACGGTCGGCGGGCTACACAATGATCCTGACTCACCCCATTTTGACGATCAGGCGCAGATGTATACTCAGGGCGAATTTAGAGACGTGCTGTTCTACAGAGAAGACATCGAGGCGAATCTGGAAAAAGAGTATTCTCCTGGGAATTAACCTAAAGTAAAAAGAATCTATTTATCAGTCAAATACACAAGTTTATCTGGAGGGTAGTTCTCCTGAAAACGAAAATGCCCCGACAGATGTCGAGGCATTTTATTAGTAGCTTGACGCTAAGAATGCATCAAGCCATCTGGCAATTGCTTGTTAGTAACCTACCGCAGCGCCATCGCCACGGCGAGAATCCGCCGCACCCTCGAACAAACCGTTCTCACGATCATGATAGACAGCCATAGCTGCCCCCTGCCCGCCACGCTCAGTCACTCGATGTCCCTTTTCTTCATACAGTCGAACCGTATCGGGAGATAATCCGCCTGCCTCTATGCTAGTTACATCTGGCAACCACTGGTGGTGTATACGCCCTGCTTCCACAGATTGCGCTATATTCATTTCATGATCGATGACATTTAGTATCACTTGCATTGTGGTGTTGATAATCGTCTTTCCACCCGGGCTACCTGCCGTAAAAACCGGCTTGCCGTCTTTCGCTACAATGGTGGGTGTCATACTAGACAGTGGTCGCTTCTGGGGCTCGACCAGATTGGGGGTAGTGCCGATTAATCCGCGCGCAGTAGTGACACCTGGCACCGCATTAAAATCGCCCATCTCATTGTTGAGTAGATAACCCCCACCCTCAACCACGATTCCGGAACCGTATCCGAATTCCAGCGTATACGTCATGCTGACCATATTGCCTTTTTTATCAACAATTGAGAAATGCGTAGTTTCCTCACTCTCATAGATCTGAGCGAAATCCTCAGGACTACTTTCAGACGCCTCATCCATGTCGATAGAAGCACGTAGAGTCTCTGCGTAGTCTTTATCCATCAAACGTTGCAGCGGCATGCCTTCATTGAAATCAGGGTCGCCCAGGTGTTCGGCGCGATCCGCGTAGGCGCGGCGCATAGTCTCGGTTAGAACGTGTAAGTAGTCAGCGGAATTGTGACCCATGCCAGCCAGATCGAAGCCTTCAAGTATGTTCAACATCTCAACTAGAGCCACACCGCCAGAACTTGGTGGTGGCATGCTCACGATGTCATAGCCCCGATAAGTGCCGCGAATGGGTTCGCGTTCTTGTGACTCATACTTGAGTAAATCTTCCTCTGTGATTATTCCACCAATGTCTGCCATGAAACCCGCCAGGCGTTCAGCGTTCTCACCTTTATAAAACCCGTCAGCGCCATTGTTTTGAATAAGCTCTAAGGTATGAGCTAAGTCTGGCTGACGCCAAGTTTCGCCTAACTCGTAGAGCGAGCCATCGGCCTTAAAGAATTTTGCAGCGGAGGAAGGATACTGATCGAAGCGACCCTTGCTTCTGGCAAACCCAGTATAGAGAGAATAGTTAATTGGTATACCGTCGCGAGCTAGCCTAACTGCTGGAGCAACAAGATCGGCCCAAGGCAGACTGCCAAGCTCTTGATGCGCCTTCCACAAACCAGCAACCGTTCCCGGTACGCCGACTGCTAGGGCCCCGATGTGGTTAGAGTTGTCCACAACATTTCCATCTAGACCGAGATACATGCGCTCGGTAGCAGCAAGTGGCGCCTTCTCTCTGAAATCGAAAGTAGTCGCATGGCCATCATCGCCGTGATAAACCATAAATCCACCACCGCCGATATTACCTGCACTAGGCCAAGTTACCGCTAAGGCGAAGGCAGTTGCAACAGCAGCATCGACTGCGTTACCACCGGCTTTAAGTGTCTCTACACCAACTTCGGACGCCAGTTTCGATGCACTCGTGACAATGCCATTCTTCACTCGCAGTGGCGTTCTACCGCCCTCTGAGAAGGAAGTCGAAACCAGCAGAAAGCTGAGAAAAAATACTACGCCTTTTAGGGACTTGCGACCAATCGGTTGATGACTCATTACAATGTTCTCAAATTGTCCACTAGGCATAATCGCCTTATTGGAATTAGATGGATTCGGAATCTTTTCGGACCTGCATTTCAATTCATTGTTACCGCAGAAACCCAGAATCGGGATTCTGGAAAAGCATAAGAAAGTTTAGCCTTTCGATTTTCACGAGCCCTGTGAAATTGACATGACCCGCAAGGTCGCCCTCAACCTGAAACAATATTCTGAACACACTTCTGTGTTACGGCGCAGTACTCATTACAGTCCCAAGTCGACGGGGGTCGGCTGCTCCTTCCAGACCATTTTCGCTTACTAAGATAACATGCAAACCAGAGTTCTCCCCCTGGCTTTCTCGTACTTGGTAACCATATTCCGTCAATGCGGCTGACAAGGCTGGACCTGGCTCCACCCCGACTTCTACGCGCACGGATTGCCCACGAGCGATGATATTGGGAAAGTTGATCGCTGACTGCACTGACAATTGCCAGTCGACAATACCTAGTAGAGTCTTGGCAGTATAGGCAGGAATGGAATTGCCTCCGGGGGAACCGGTAACCATAAACAAATCATTGTCTGCGTTAAGCACGATGGTTGGTGACATGGAAGAGCGAGGTCGGGCACCAGGCCGCACCATGTTTGCAGCTTCCGGCTCGCTTGAATCATAAACCCTAGCGAAATCTGTCATCTCGTTGTTGAGTACAAAGCCAGCCGCCCAGCGCTTGGATCCAAAGGCTGATTCCACAGTCATGGTGGCTGAGACTGCATTACCCTCATTGTCCACGATAGAAAAATGCGTAGTGCCAGCAGGCTCGCTGGTACTGTCTTCGGCGAATATTGCCGCACTGCCATTTCCCAAGACGAGCATGGGGTCACCATGGACGGGTGCTTCGCCAGGCGCAGTAGGGTTGTTGGCACGAGAGTCTAAATAACGTGAGTCAAGTAACTCCGCCACTGGTACATCTACATGATCCGGATCACCAAAATAATAATCGCGGTCGGCATAGGCCAGTCGCTGAGCGTCCACGAAGGCCTTTACTCGCTGAGCAGTCGTTGGGTTGAGTGGCAATAATTTATCATAGAGGTTGGCTATCATAATCTGTATAGCACCGGATGATGGAGGGGTCGCCGCGCAAATATTCAGTTCCCGCCAGAGGCCACATACAGCAGGCCGCTCTATTACTTTGTAATTGGCCATGTCTTCCATGGTAAGAGTGCCGCCGTCATCTCCTGCCTGTGCAGCTGCGACTATAGACTCTGCAATTTCTCCAGTATAGAAAGCCACTGGACCTTCGGTAGCAATGCGGCGAAGAGTCGCAGCATACTCAGGATTTCGAATCAGTGCTCCGGCTTGAAGTGGCTCGCCACCAGGGTAAAAATATTCAGCAGCACCTTCATTCTCATCAAGACGGCTACGGCTTGCCATAGCAGGAAGATAACCCGCCATTTTGCTTGATACTTCAAAGCCCTGCTCGGCGAGCTGGATTGCTGGCTCGAATAAGTCAGCCCAAGGCAACTTGCCATAAGCGTCGTGCGTGCTTTTATACAGTGCTATGGCGCTGGGTACGCCGATTGCATTGCCACTTTGGTTTGCATCGAAATAACCCATGGGGCGGTCGCCATCCATAAACATATCGGCACGAGCGCCGCTAGGGGCCGCTTCACGTCCGTCAAAAAAACGCACTTCTCGGTCAGACCGTTCGAAGACCAACATAAAGCCTCCACCTCCAAGCCCTGAGCTTTCGGGCTCAAGCAAACCTAATACGGCGTGCGCAGCAATAGCAGCATCGACTGCATGCCCCCCGCGTGACAACATCTGAGCTGCTGCTTCGGTGGCCAACGGGTTAGCCACCGCGGCCATAAAACCATGAGACCACGAGTTTTCCTGTGTTGATTCGCTGCTAATCGTGGTTGTCTGTGAATAGGCAGTGAAGGAACTTACAAGCAATAATAGTATGGCAGATTTTGAAAAAGAGACTCTCATATTAATTCTCAGCACATTTGGCTATTTTCATCATGTTACTAACGATACTTAACTCTCAACGCAAGGACTCACGTTCACGCCATAATACCGTGCCTACTATCGAGAAAACATCGGTTTAGCGGGCAAAAATCTCCTCTTTATTTGGCTTACCCTCTCCGACATATGGAATTTACAGGGCTAAAGACCTGCGAATCGGTCATTTTCCCGCTAATGCATTGTAATCAGGCAATTCTAAGTGCTAGTTTTACTGACTCTATTCATCAGCGATGACTGCGAAGTACTAAGCGCGTTATTCTCCATCGGCTCGCTTTGGTGTATATGGCAGCAAGAATTTTACTTTTAACCTAACTTTCAGCACACCAATGAGACTCTACAACTATGATTTTCCATCTAAGATCACTAAAGCTAGTTACGGCGATTACTTTTTTTGCGACTTTTCTAACCGCTTGCAGTGACGATGCCGCCCCAACTCAGAGCTCCGCACCGGCAGCCGAGCCCATCGCGAGCGCTGCAGTAGAGACCGAACAGCAATTAGTCGAGCGTGCTTTGGGCATCCACGAGAGAGTCATCACACTAGACACTCACGCAGACATCAATACGAGCAATTTTACGCCCGAGCTTAACTACACTTCAGATTTAGATACTCAAGTGAACCTACCTAAAATGGAACAAGGTGGGTTGGATGTGGCTTGGTTTATCGTCTACACCGGCCAATCGACACTCGACGCAGAAGGCTATGCGGCAGCGTACGCGAACGCCATCGACAAGTTCGACGCGATTCATCGCTTAGCGGAAGACATTGCCCCGGAGCTAATAGAGATTGCCTATACCTCAGATGACGTAAGAAGAATCATCGCCCAGGGTAAGAAAGTCGCGATGATCGGTATCGAAAACGCCTACCCCGTTGGCTTAGACATGACCAACATAAAAGATTTTCAGGAACGCGGCGGACGCTACATGTCCTTAGCGCATAACGGACATAGCCAGTTCTCAGATTCGAATACGGGCGAGCGCGACAATATTTGGCTACACGACGGCTTAAGCGAGATGGGAAGAGAAGCCGTTACCGAGATGAACAAGTGGGGAATCATGATCGATGTTTCTCATCCCTCAAAGGAGGCCATCATGCAGATGCTGGATCTCACTCGTGCGCCTCTAGTCGCCTCTCACTCTTCCGCTCGCGCGATGAGCGAACACAGCCGCAACTTGGATGATGAGCAGTTGCTGCGCATCAAGGAGAATGGCGGCGTCGTTCAAACAGTGGCCTTCAGCAGCTACCTGAACGCGGACAAGAATGAGCTATTTAGTGAAACACGAAGTAAGCTGATTGTCGAAATAGCCGCCGAGTTGGATTTTGAAGTTCTCAGCTTTTCAGAAATTAGCGCCTTGAATGAAATACAAAGAACAATATACCGCGGCCTCATGGATCAGGTTAATGCTCTAGCTGCACCTCGTCTGGAAGCCGAAGTTAACGCGATAGCAGCACCGGTTGATGTAGTAGATTTCGTCAATCACATCGACTACATGGTGGAGCTGATCGGGCTAGAGCATGTGGGCATTAGCTCAGACTTCGATGGTGGTGGCGGCATCAGCGGATGGAACGATGCTTCGGAGACAGCGAATGTGACTGTAGAATTGGTGCGCCGCGGCTATAACGAAGAACAGATTGGTCTGCTTTGGAGTGGCAATCTGTTGAGAGTACTTGACGATGTGCAGCGCATAGCAGCCGAGATTCAAGCGGAATAGGTTTCAAAGCCTAAGCAAAATACTAGTTTCATTGGGCAGCAGTAACTGGTACAAAAAAGTCATTGAATTTAGTAAACGACCAAGGGGTAAAAAATGAAAAACTTTACACGATTGATTTCCACATTAGCACTAAGCTGTTGCTGCATTGTAGCTAGCAGTGCCGACGATGGCGGCTCTACTATAATGAGCAAAGCAGAAATCGATGCAACACTGAAACAAGGTCTCGCCAATTTGGCAACAGGCAGGACCGTGAGTGATATCGTCATGCGCCATATTGGTGTTGGCGAAGAAAACATGGGCGTATCAGTTGTGCAGCGTAGCAAGGTAGATGCCAGTGACTCCGAGTCAGGCATCGCGCATACCGACCTCGATGAGATCTATTATATCGTTGCTGGTGAAGGCACGATGGTTACCGGCGGCGAGTTTGTCGACAAGCAGACTAGCGTTAGCTCATTACTTGGACCGATGGAACGCGGAGAGATTCGCGGCGGTGTGCTACAAAAAGTTAAGCCAGGCGATATCGCTATAATTCCGAAAGGCATGCCACACGGCTGGCACGAGATGACAACCGACACGATCAGCTACATCATCTTTCGCGGCGACCCAAACAAAGTCATGGAGATAAAAACTAGCGCAGACTAGGAATTGATCTGAATCAAGAAAGGGATATCGACAGCCGATATCCTTTTTTTTATTGTGATTTATTCCTAACAGACACACCTAGGGCTGAACACTCGGATAAGCGAGCAGAGCCAACGAAACGTGGCGCAAAACTCGAATAGGCTACCAATTGTCTCAATATTCTTCCATTTTAGACCTACTGGTCTGCTAACATCGATGGAACCGACTCTGCTACCGACGATACCTCTGGCAACAATGGTAACGGAAATTCCGGTAATGACGATGGCACTATTATTACTACCACCACTACTGCTGGAATTGGTCTCGGTAACGGAATTTCAGGTGGTAACGGCCAGACCCTGCCAAAACCAGAATTGACCATCGATACACAAGGCATCAGCTGAGGTAGTTGGAATAGCAAAGTCGACGAAAAATTCATGGTTATCAGCCGGGTAAATGATGACCTCGTACTAGTGGCAACCAGCGACTACCTAGCTCAGGTAAATCCAACACCTATCGGTAAACTAACTGGTAGTCATAACTACGCCACCACAATCGCCTCTTCTTTCATAGGCAACGGAAGCGCTGGAGACATATCCAGTCTGATAGCTGGCATGAGTATCGATTTCGAAACAGGTGTAATCGATCAGGGTACTCTAGCTGTTTTAGTCGCAGATCAAACATGGGCTATCGAATTTAGTGGATCTGTTCTCAAAGGCGTAGTCGACTTAAACGCCACTAGTGGGCAGTTACTAGATAGCACTGGCATCATCAGTAATTCCATCGACACAAACCTCGGGGGAGTCTTCAGCGGAAATACTGGCTCGGCATTCGTGGGAGGGTTCGACCTGATAGATGAAATGAATACCTACAATACTGTCAACGGCCTGTTCACTATAGAACGTTAGCAATCAACAGGTGAGGCAACCCTGCCCCACCTGCATTTCACAATCAGTCTAGATTCATTCTGTTCTAACGCGCCGGTCGCGCGTGTGCCGCACCTCTAAATATCGCATTCATCAGCATAACGTTTAGACCATCCAGATAGGCACGTACAGTTGGGTCTTGTGTGAACGCGATAACCTCTCCTGCGCCATAAGACTCCGAGACAACGAAAGGCTTATAAGCAAGCTGCCTGCGATTCTCATCCCAGATATACCCGCTCGCGAGCAGGTCATCGGGACCCTGAAATCGAGCTACGTTAAAGCCATCGTTGAGGCGAACCGGCGTATACACATCGCTGCCTCGAACCAAGACGTTAAGCACAGGTGCTACTCCCGCGCTAAGCCAGTGCTCCTGATCGACATCGGCTCTTACCAGCACACCGGAAACGGCATCTGGATAGTTCTCGAGGGCGTGAGTCTGCGCTTCATATTGGTCTAGTGAAGTTAGGTATTGGCCATCTACCGCAGACTCCTCAGCCTCATCTGCATTTTCGGTTTCGGCAACCTCCTCCTCGAGTACGGCGCGCTCGCGCCGAATGGAAAGTAAATTTACATCTGGGTCCGCCAGAAAGCGCGTTGCATTGCCGAGGCTAATGATGACACCACCCTGTCTCACCCAAGTCTTTAGGTTTTCGATTCCCGATTCGCCAAGCACCGACTTGTAACCCGCGCCATTCATTATGGGCAATATGAGAACCTGGTACCGATTCAGATTTGCCGAGCGTAGATTGTCTACTCGTATTGCTGTAATCGGGAAATCAAATTGACGCTCGATAACGAAACGCGTATTGCC
>Ga0115003_10002251_pt1 | contig 16226 bp, 15 predicted proteins | sample ArcticOcean_MG_C_7_FD_88736 | JGI IMG/M metagenome (GOLD analysis project Ga0115003, IMG submission 88736) | Marine microbial communities from western Arctic Ocean - ArcticOcean_MG_CB11_88 | ecosystem: Environmental > Aquatic > Marine > Oceanic | place: Arctic Ocean: Canada Basin | collected... | reverse complement strand
CGGGCGATACGCCGGTCTGACATCTCGGAATGTCGCATTCTCGCTGTACGTCGAGACCGAGGGGCTGGAAGCGACGGAGTTTCAGGAAGGCGAAGAGTTGATTGCTGCGGTTTTGCGCGCGGCAGTTCGGGGGCGGCGAAGCTTGGCGAACTCGAGGGGATCAATATCTCGTCGAAGTCTTCGGGAGTTTGGGGGCCGCTCAAGAAAATTGCGTACCTCTTGCCGTATGGGTGCCTAGCATTGTCAAGCGTGTTGATCGTCGACAACCTTAAACGTTGAAACGTCTCCCACCAGCGGGCCAGCCAGGGGCGGTTCGTTTAGCCCTGCAAGGCGAACCCGAGAGCGTAGACCGGTTGAATCCGCTGGCTTCTCGTGAAGTCGAAGGAGCTTCGTTGGCGATTGAACTGGTCAAAGGCTCGCCCACAACCCAGGCTTGTCCAATAAATATGCGAAAAAAAATTTGCGAAGCCGAGGGAAAATGTTGGCGATTGAACCGGTCGCCGACACCCCGCAACTCAAGCTTGTCTAGTAAACACGCGATATGATCCGCACTGAATCACAGTCAGCCATGTTGACGACTGAACAGGTAGCCAACGTCTGGCACAGAACCCAATCTGTAGAAGAAAATTGCGATAAAATCTTACATGCTGCAGAGGGAGCCACGTTGATGATTGAGCCTGTCGTAGATATGAGCCAGTCATTTTCTGTCGAGAAAACACGCGAGAAAATTCTGCGCGTGGCCGGGGTCCTATTTGGCCTCAAGGGCTTCTCGGGAACCAACGTTCGTGACATCGCAACGAAAACGGATCTGACTCCGGCGAGCCTGTACAACCATTTTGAGAACAAGGAAGACCTCTACCGCGCGGTGCTATCTGGCGGTGTAAAGCCGCTGATCGACAGGCTAGGTGGATTAGTGGCCAGCGAGAATATGGACGAAGCGCTTCCCGACCTTATCGAAGACGTGATGGAACACCTGGCAGAGCACGCGTACTTGCCCCGCTTAATTTTCATCGAAGTGGCGACCGGCGGCGAACGTTTGGAGGAGCTGGTGCGGGAATGGCTCAAACCGTTGGGCCATCTAGGGAACAATGCTTTCAAAGTTTCGTGGATCGCGTCGGATGGGCAGTCCGCCTTCAGTCTGGAAGAAGCTCCGCTTTCCACTTTGGCGTGGATACGGCTCGTGTTCACTCACTTTGCGTTGGCGCCTATCATGAAAATCGTGCTCGGCAGAGACCCACTTTCGAAAGAGTGCCTGTTAGAGCAAACCCAGCTTTTACTCAAGCTCGCGCGTCGCGCCCGGTTTAGAGGTTGGAACCCAGAAGTTTTTTTGTCATCGCAAGACATCTTGGCACGGTTCGATCATCTGCAGGCAGAAGACAGTGAACTTGAGGGAACCATGTCGACTGTTGAAACGGTCGCAGACACCCGGAAACCAAAGCTTGTCGAAAACACACGCGATCGAATCTTAAATGAAGCCGCAGTGCTATTTGCCGCCCAGGGCTTCGCGGGAACTAGCGTTCGTGACATTGCGACTCAAGCGGGTCTGACTCCGGCTAGCCTGTACAATCATTTTGCGAACAAGGAGGACGTCTACCGAGAGGCGCTAAATCTCAGCTTAGGCGCCGCCCTCCGGTTACATGGTCAATTGGCGACCCGTATGGATGACTACGAAGCGCTTTGCGAGGTGGTTATAGCCACGATGGTAGACCTCGCAGATCGCGCGCACTTACCCTGCTTACTGAGCCTCGAAGTGGCGACCGGCGCGGAAGTTTTGACTGAGATGGCACGGGAATGGAGCAAGCCGTTGCTCGAGCAAGAGGAGCGGGAGTTGAGGACTGTCGGCGTACCGTTGGAGAAGGTTGCACTTAGTGCGGAAGAAGCACCGCTCATCATCATGATGGTTATGCAGCTCGTGTTTGGTCACTTCTCAATGGCGCCGCTCATTCGAATAGCGGTCGGCAGGGATCCGCTTTCGAAACAGTTATTAGCAGAGCATACCGCAGTTACGCTCAAGCTCGTGCGTATGATGTTATCGCCCGGCCCAGGCTGATAGAGCACGAACCTGCGGGCGCCGCGAACCCGCCTAGTCTTTGTAGACGGGCTTGCGCTTTTGCTTCCGCGCGCGAATCGCTTCTGCGAGATTCTCGGTTGTGAGGCGCACCAAGAGTTGATTGCGGTTTTCCGAGTCGATTGCGGCTTCGAGGCTTCCGACTTCGAGGTTGGACCACAAAAGTTTCTTGGTCATCGAAACACCATGGGCGCTATACGACGCGATTTGGCTGGCGAGTTCGAGAGCTTCGTGCATGAGCGCGTCGTCGGCGACCACCCGCGACGCGAGGCCGATCCGTTCGGCTTCCACCGCGTCGACGGCGCGTCCGCTCAGGATGATTTCATTTGAGCGTGATGCGCCAATTAACCGGGGCAAGAGGAAACTCACGCCCAGCTCGGTGCCGGCAAGGCCATTGTTGATCCCCGCACCTCGAAAGTGGGCCGATTGTCCAGCGATGCGAATGTCTGCTCCGAGGCTCAAACAAAAACCGCCCCCAACTGCGGGCCCATTCACCGCCGCGATAACCGGTTGGGGCATGCCACGCAGGGCGGGCACGAGGTTCGACATGTATTCCATCGAACGAATCGCGATACGCGACATCGTCATGCCTTCAATGCCCGGAGGTACGCCGTGGTCGTCGAGGTCGAGTCCGGCACAAAAACCGTCGCCGGCCCCGGTGAGCACGACGACCGATGTGTCGTTGTCTTTGCCCACGGTCTCGATTGCTTCGTAGAGGGGACCGACCGTTTCGAATGACATTGCGTTCATACGTTCCGGACGATTCATCGTGATCACGCTCACGTGAGGGCGGGGCTTTTCGATGACGACGTACGTCATGGGACGATTCCTTCAGCGGCTTTTGATGATTGGCGAAGTAAGCGCGGCGCAGCTGGCAAGGTAGCGCGATCACGGCCATGATTGGGGAAAGGAGCCCCCGTGACTGATCTGGTTAGTCGAGACTTCGTTCCATTTACAAAGAAGACCGCACCCCTTGCCGGGCCCGCACTTGACGACATTGCCGCGGAGCTAGGCGGCAACTGGCAGGTCTTGGAATCACACCATCTTGAGAAGACCTACGCGTTCGAGGACTTCGCAACCGCGTTGGCGTTTACGAATCGCGTAGGTGAGCTCGCCGAAAGCTTGAATCATCATCCCGATTTTGAACTCGGATGGGGCCGAGTCAAACTGACGATCTGGAGTCACGACGCCGGAGGACTTACGGAGTCAGACTTTATCTGGGCGGCAAAGGCCGATGCATTGCTGTAGACGGAGACGAAGCGCTGCTAGCTCTCTTGGTAAGTCGTGTGACTAGGTCGCCCCGCGAGAACGTTTTTCAGTCCCCAGCTCGTCACCTTCTTGAATTGCTCTGAAGCAATGAACGTATTGAAGGCGGTTTCATCCTGCCAACGAGAGGTGATCAGGTACTGCGCTGAATCATCTTGATCGACTCGTCGGAAAATCTGAGATTCGCCGTGGCCGTCTGCATCATTCATGACTTCGAGGACCTTCTTGCATGCCCCTTCGAAGGCTTCTTCTTTGCCGGGGAGTACGTCGTAGTTCATTCCGATTGTGACCATGCGATGGAGGCTAGCGTCAAAAAACAACTCTTGCGAGATGCGATCGGTCGATCCCGATGCGATTCTCTTGTCATGACCCAAGCCGAAGCGCGCGCCCGCTTTCTCGAAACCATTGACAGTCCCGACGAAGAGATCGACCTGGCCGAGGCGTGCTTGTGGATCTCTGCTGAGGCCAATGCGGGACTAACCCCCGAGCCGTATTTCGAAAAGCTTGATGACTTGGCCGAGTCCGTGCGCGCAGAAATCAAACCCACGACTTCGGTCGCGGACCGCACTGCGTTGCTGAACGAACATCTCTTCCTCGAACGCGGCTATCGCGGCAACGAGAACGAATACTACGACCCGCAAAACAGCTACCTCGACTGCGTCATCGATCGAAAAACAGGGATCCCGATCTCACTCGCAATCCTGTGGATGTCGGTGGCCGAACGCGTCGGGATCCCGGCCTACGGCGTCGGTTTTCCGGGACACTTTCTCGTGGGTGTCGAGGCCGACCCGGTGGTCTTTGTAGACGCGTTCTCCGCTGTGGTACTGACTGCGCAAGACTGCGAAGAGCGGCTGCGCGCAATCGCTGGAGACGAGGTGAAGTTCAACCCCGCCATGCTTGCCCCGTCGACCCGCAGGCAGACGCTGGCGCGCGTGCTGCGCAACTTGAAGCAGATCCACATTCAGTCGTCGAACTTGGCCGACGCGGTGGCATGCATCGACCGCATCCTGGCCCTTGATCCAGACAACCCCAACGAACTTCGCGACCGTGGCGTGCTGCACCGATCCCTCGAATGTTGGAGCTTTGCCCGAGAAGATCTCGAGCGGTTCGTCGAGATCGCGCCGACCTCGCCGGACGTCAAGAACATCGAGTTGATCTTGGATGAACTGCGCGTGCGAACCGCGCACATTCACTAGGCGTCTAGATCAAGGCTCCGGATCGGCCGCGCGGGTCAGTACGAATTCGGTGATCTCCGCTTGGGTCCCGAGGCGCATGGGGGGACCCCAAAAGCCTGTACCGCAGCTTACGTAGATCTGCGCATCGCCAGCTCTGTAAATTCCCGCCACCCAGGGAACCGACAATCGGACGAGCCATCCAAACGGCCAGATCTGTCCGCCGTGAGTGTGTCCCGAAATCTGAAGGCCGACAGCAGTTTTGCGAGCACGTCGAAACGTTGCGGGATCATGAGCGAGTAAAACAATCGCGCGTTTCGGGTCGACGGAATCAAGTGCGCGTCCTAAGTCTTCTCCACCTTCGCCCGTGAGCAGCGCGCCGTGCGGGTCGTCAACGCCGACGAGTTCGAAGCCGTCGCCATCTTGTTCGATGGGCACAGATTCGTTGCGCAGTGGACGCCAACCAAATGACGCGACATGAGCGGTCCAGTCCTGAGCCCCGGAGTAGTAGTCATGGTTTCCGGTCACAAAAAAAACGCCATACGGCGCGTCGATCGCAGCGAACGGTGCCACTTCATCAATCAGATGCGACACGCGGCCATCGACCAAGTCTCCCGTGACTGCAACCAGGTCTGGCTCGAGGGCAGTGACGCGTTCGGCGATCAAGCGAGAAAAACGTCGATCGAGAATCGGGCCAATGTGAATGTCCGAGATCTGCACGATTCGAAAACCGTTGAGGGCTTGTGGGAACTTCTTGAGTGCAATCTCGACACGCTTTATTGCAGGGGGCGCGAGGCCACCTCGCAGCGCGAACATTGAAGCCACGGTCGCCAATGTGACGATGACCAGTGCTCGTGCGCGCAAGAATAGAAGCGAATCCACCAGAGCGGCTTGGTCTGGGCCGACTGCGCGGAATATCGTTGTTGCGAGTTCTGTGGCCGCGGTGGATACCAATAGATAGAAGGTGACACCCATCCAGATGTACGCGATCCACGACATCGGTTTTGCCGTGATTCCGAGTCTTCGCCACAAGAGACCGTGGACGACGAGGGAACTAAAGCCAACCAGCATCATCGCGACGAGGATGGCGGCTACGGGTGCAGGCCAGCTTCCGTCCAGCGCGATTCGTTTTAGCAGGTAGTAGTGAGCGCTGGCGAGAGCACCGACAAAGAGGGTGAGAAGGATGAGTCCCGCGAGAAATTTGCGTATCAACAATGGATGCCCCGTGCGAAGTGGGGTGGGCCCGGTTCGTAGGTTGGGGCGTTGGTTTGTGATTGGAGATGGCTTCGCTGTCGGTTCTTGCCGGAGCTAGTCTTCGAGAACTTGAAGAACGAGGTCCGCCGGCCGGCCGATGATTGCGTGTCCATCGCGAAGCGCGATGGGGCGTTGCATGAGCTTTGGATTTTCGAGTAGTAGTGCGATCACGTCTTGGCGATCCGCGGCGTCCGAGTATTTGGTTTCATCGAGCCCAAGCTCTTTGAAGTTCTTGTCTTTTCGCACTAGCTCGCCTGCCGCGGCGCCGGATGCTCCCAGTGCGTCGAGGATGTTCCCGAGCACATCACCAGAAATCGGACTTTTTAAGTACTCGATGATGTCGAACTCAACGTCGCGCTCGCGCAGCAGATCCACCGCGCCACGAGACTTACTTCAGCCAGGGTTGTGAAACAGCTGGACGCGCGACATGAAAAAGCTCCCATTTTGTTTGCGAAAGAATTCAATGGCGCAGGCGCAGCACCTACTTCACGGTGATCGTGATCTTCTCGGACACCACGGCTGGCGCGTGAGGAATGTGTCGATAGTCGCCGAGCAGGAGCTGTAGCGTGTGCGTGCCGGGTTCCAACTCCAACGTGACTTGGGTCTGACCGCCACCGAAGTGTCGATGCTTTGTATCCTTCGGAATTGCGAACTGGACGTTGGGAAGTGGCGAATCGATGATCAAGTGGTGATGGCCTGTATTTTTGGCTTCGATGCCTGCCGGGGCAACCCCCATCCCTGCGAGGCCAAACTTGACCGTCACCGGGCTTGTGACGGTATCGCCGTTGGCCGGCGAGATGATTTCGAGCGAGGCCTGGTTAGGGGCGGCGGTGACGTCGCTTGGCATAGGTACGTTTGCGCTCACAAATGCGGGTGCGAAAACGAGCGCCGCAACCACAGCAATGGTGAGGTGAGCGCTTGAATTTTTGAAAATTGAGCAAGTTCGTCGCTTCATTAATATATTCCTCCACCCTTGAGCATAACGAGTCCAACTTCGAATGTGCAATTGGCACGAGTCGATCGGAGTAAACTTGAGGGCCCGGGCGAGGCCTCGGTCGCCTCAACGAAACCAGTGGTTGCGACAGTTCGTAAGAATTAGATCGCGAACAAGGCAACTTCAACTCACTCAATCAACGGGAGCCGCCCGTGAATCTTCATCTGATCGACGGTACCTATGAACTCTATCGCTCGTATTTCGGCGCACCCAAAACGCGTGGGCCGGGCGGAGTTGAAGTTGGAGCAGTGCGTGGCTTGCTTCGCTCGATGATCGCACTGTTGCGTCAGAAAGAAGTGACCCACGTGGCAATCGCGTTTGATCACGTGATCGAATCGTTTCGCAACGGCATGTTCGACGGCTATAAGACCGGCGAAGGGATCGAGCCCGAGTTGAAGGCGCAGTTTTCCTTGGCGGAACGCGCGGCGGCGGCGCTTGGCCTTGTCGTGTGGCCCATGGTGGACTTCGAAGCCGATGATGCCCTCGCGACCGCGAGCGAGCGCTTCGGCAAACACAAGAGCGTCGAACGGATCTACATCTGTTCTCCAGACAAAGACCTCGCTCAGTGTGTTGAAGGGGAGCGCGTGGTTTTGTTCGACCGCATGCGAGACCGCATCATCGACGAAAAAGGCGTTCATGAAAAATGGGGCGTCGGTCCTGGGAGTATCCCCGACTTGCTTGCCCTCATGGGAGACAGCGCGGACGGTATCCCTGGAATTCCGCGCTGGGGGCAGAAGTCGTGCGCAAGTGTGCTGCGTGTTTTTGAAACGATCGAGCGCATTCCAGAAGAAGTCGAAACGTGGGGCGTAAAGGTGCGGGGGGCCAAGGCGCTCAGCGAAAACTTGAACGTCCAACGTGATGACGCATTGCTCTACAAACAGCTCGCGATCTTGCGTCGGGATGTCCCGCTGGAGGAGACGCTCGACGACCTGAAGTGGAACGGCGCCGACCGAGTTGCACTCAAAGAATTTGTCGCCGAGATCGGCGCGGAACGAGAACTCGATCGAGTCGCAAAATTTCGAGACTAGATCGCCGGGTGAAGCGGCCCTGACGGCCCATAAAAGCGCCTGCGGCCGGGCGGCTTTAGCCGCCCATAGAAAAGCGCCTGCGGCCGGGCGGCTTTAGCCGCCCATAGAAAAGCGCCTGCGGCGGGGTGGCTTTTAGCCGCCCATGAAATTCAGAAACATGTCGAGGGACGAGACCCGAAGCATCGGGTTCGTCGCCTTTTGCTCCCCCATCGTCGACTGCCCGTCTGGCGAGTAGAGGTGCCCAGGGAAGAGCAACGTTTCGTCTGGTAGCGCCTTCAAGGTGTGGTTGAGGCTGTGGTACATCGCTTCGGGGTCGCTTCCTGGAAGGTCCACCCGACCACAACTTCCGAGAAACAAGGTGTCGCCGGACACCAAGTGACCCGGCTCGTTCGACTCTTCAACGAGGAAGCACTGCGAGCCCGGCGTATGTCCGGGGGTATGAATGAGTCGAATCGTAATGCCGCCCAATTCAATCGTATCGCCGGGTTCGTGGGAAACCAGTTCGCTCTCCGCGATGCCGGAGACTTGCGACGTCCCTGGAGCTTCGAGCTTGTTTACATGGACGGGTGCTGGATTGAGCTCGAGGAACTCATTCAGCCCGGGAATCTCGTGCCCGAACAGGCTGCCGCCGATGTGGTCCTGGTGGTAATGGGTTGCGAGCGCGCCCACGATCGTCATGTCGTCCGTCTTGGCCACGTCGAGCAAGCTCGGGATGTCCCAAGCGGGGTCGATGATCACCGCTTCTCGGGTCGAACGACTCCCGATGAGGTAGACAAAATTGGCCATGTCCCCGGCTTGAATCTGACGAAAGTAAAGATCGGAAGTGTCGGTCATGCGGTCGTCCCTTATGCGTTCGAACTGGCGTGTTCGTACGGCGTCAGTCAATACAATGGCGTCTATGTGGAGCGGTCTAGAAGTTGTCCTTGAGCGTGCGCCGTTCGGCAAGTTGAGCCACGTCTTGTGCGCGCATGAAGGGGTTGGTTAATTTTTCTTCAGAGATCGTCGACGGCACGGTCATCTCGTCGTGTGTGGCGTCGTGCCAGTCGGCTGCCGCGTTCTTTCGAATTTTACTCACTCTTTCGAGCTTGTCGGTGATGTCAGAATTGTTGGGCTCGACGTGGGCGGCAAACTTCAAATTGCCCTCGGTGTATTCGTGCCCGCAAAAAACCCGCATGTCGTCGGGGAGCGCGGCGAGCTTCTCGCAGAGCGCCGTGTACATCATCTGCGCGTCGCCTTCGAAGAGTCTTCCGCAGCCTCCCGCGAAGAGCATGTCACCGCTGAAGAGCGCCTTGGCGTCGTCGAACACATAGGCGACGTGGCCCATGGTGTGAGAGGGGATGAAGAGCACCCGAGCCACTTGGTTTCCAACCGAAACGGTATCTCCTTCGTCCACCCCGTTGGTAAAACCCTCAAGGCGACCGGAGTCCGAGTGATGTCCGTATACGGGTGCGTCGTATTCTTTCGCGAGTATCGAGTTCGCCATCGCGTGATCGGCATGATGGTGTGTTGAAAGAATCTTGGTGACCTTTGCGCCGGTTGCATCGACTCTCGCGATGACGGGGTCGGCCTCGGGTGCGTCGACAATCGCGGCGTCCTGGGTTTCGTCGCAGATCAGCAGGTAGGTGTAATTGTCGGTAAAGGTCGGGATTCGTTCGATTTGTAAAGTCATGGAACGAACATTAGCAAGACCGCGACGATTGCGCGGCCCAGACTGGGCCCGATGCGGGACTGCCGATTCGAGCTTTTCTGACCGACGAGGTTTCGGGTGATCCGACGTTAAAAGGTATGTCGCGTGCTGCGTTGATTACGACATTCGATGTTGGTGCGGCGGATCGAGCGACGATCGAAAACAAGTGGACGACGAGTTGGGTAGGTGCGTCGAGGACACCAATCGCCAAGGCTCTGTTCATAGGTGCGTCTAGGCGTGCGATTCGGTGGACACCCCTTGTTGCCGGTTCCGTATCGTTTGGGGTACCGACACCGTGATCTGGAGTCCTATTCGCGGTCCCAATTAATTGATCCGTAACAAGCGGTGCGTTGAGAAATGCGGGCTAGAGTGCGTCGCGCTATGGCGACGAGTCGCGACACGCGTCGAGACAGAACTGGAGATTGATTTCGATGAAGATTTATACGAGACGCGGTGATCGAGGACAGACCGATTTGTTTGGCGGTGCCCGAGTTGCAAAAGACAACCTCCGCGTGAGCGCCTATGGAAACGTCGACGAACTCAATTCAATTGTGGGCGTTGCGGCTGCCGCGACGGACCAAAGCGATCTGCGCGAGTGCTTGACGAAGATCCAAAGCTCGCTGTTTGATCTCGGCTCTCAGCTCGCGACGCCCGATTTGGAGCATCACGCTAAGAACAACGTCCCAAGTGTGGATGCGAGCCAAGTTAAAGAACTCGAAGCCGAGATCGATCGTCTGGAGCATGACATCGAACCGCTCAAGACCTTCGTATTGCCGGGGGGGACTGCTGCCGCTGCGGCTCTCCACCACGCACGCACCGTTTGTCGTCGCGCCGAACGCAGTGTTGTGACGCTTGAGGTGAACGAGCCCGTTGATCCGGCGGTCGTGCAGTACCTCAATCGACTGTCTGATCTGCTGTTTACGATGGCGCGGGTTGCCAATGCGCGCGCGAAGGTGCCCGACGTTCCGTGGGTTGGGCGAGAGCGATAAGAAGCGAGGGGGGCTCTACCCTTTGCGAAGCGTATCCTCAATCGCGAGGGCCAGCCGTTGATACGTGACGGGCGCGGCTTCGCTGACTTCGGCGTCGATCATCGCGTGCAGGGCATCGGGGCCGCCAAGCTTTTCGATCCCATGGGTTCCGTAGCGATCAATGAGAGCGCCGCGCAGCCATTCGGCCTTGCCGCGATTTAGGCGCGTGTTGAGGGTGTCGGTTTCAACGAGATGATCTCGATGCTCGACGATCGCATCCACCACTTCGCAAATTCCCGTGCCGTCCCGGGCACTCGCGAGCAGCGCTGGCGCGGTCCACGCTCCGGCAGGTTCGTCACTCAGACCGACTCCGCCCAGCAATTCGCTCTGGGTGCGCTCCGCGATCGCACCGGTATCGGCTTTGTTAACAACGAAAACGTCGGGCATTTCGATGAGCCCGGCCTTCATGAACTGGACGCTGTCTCCTGCACCGGGCTGGGCCACAAACACAAGCGTGTGGACCAGATTTACGATTTCAGATTCAGACTGGCCAACGCCCACGGTTTCGATCAGCACGACGTCGAATGCGCTTGCGAGAATCTCGATTCCATCACGGCAACTCGCCGAGAGACCTCCGAGCCGATCGCGGGCCGCCATCGAACGCAGGAAGACACCCTCGTCGCTCGCGCTTGATCGCATCCGCAGCCGATCCCCCAGCAGTGCGCCGCCACTCTTCTGACTCGAAGGGTCTACGGCGATGATGCCCACGGTCTTGTCGCGGCTTCGCAGCTCGCGAACCAATGCGTCGATCAGGGTCGACTTGCCGGCACCCGGCGCCCCGGTAATGCCTACCCGGAGTGCCGCGCGATTGTTGCCTTCGAGTTTTTGAAGCAGCGCAGCGCTGGCGTCCCGCTGTGCGCGCCGATCATCTTCGATCAGGTTCAGCGCCTCGGGCACTGCCTTGCGATCGCGCTCAAGTAGTCTGCGCGAAAGCTCAGTCGTCATCGACGCCGTCAGACACAGAGACTCCATCAGACGCATGGACGCTGGCCACGGTCTCCGTGATCTCTGCCATGATGCGGGTCAAGTCGAAGTCGCGGGGCGTATATACGCGGCTTACGCCTGCAGCTCGAAGTTCATCAGCGTCTTCTTCGGGAATGATCCCGCCCACAATCACCGGGAGACCGCCAAGACCGGCTTCTTTGAGGCCATTCAAAACGTCGACGACGAGCACCGAATGTGAACCACTCAAGATGGAAAGCCCGATGGCGTGCACACCTTCGTCTCGCGCCGAAGCGACGAGTTCGGCCGGAGTCAATCGGATGCCGTCGTAAACGACTTCCATGCCGACGTCGCGTGCCTTCACGGCGATCTGCTCGGCGCCGTTACTGTGTCCATCGAGTCCGGGCTTGCCGACCAAGAGTTTGATGCGGCGACCGAGTGCGGTTGAAACGTCGTCGACTCGTTTGCGCACGTCTGCTGTCATGCCAGTTGCCTCCGACGCGTCTCGGATCACGATCCCGGTGGGCGCTCGGTATTCGCCAAAGATGTCCCGCATGGTATCGGTCCATTCTCCGGTGGTCACGCCCGCGCGCGCGGCTTGGATCGAGGGTGGCATGGCATTGCCACCCGCGGTCACGACGTCGCGCAAATTCTGTAATGCGCCGTCGACATCGGCTTGGTTTCGCTTGGCACGGAAGGAATTGAGGCGTTCGATCTGCTCTCGTTCGGCACCTTCATCGACCGAAAGGATCGACCCCAGGCTTCCGCCCGCGGTCAGCGGCGAGTCTTCCCCTTCGGTGAAGGCGTTGACGCCGACCAGGAGTTGCTCGCCCGATTCAATCGCGCGCAGACGGTTGGTGTGGGATTCAACGAGGCGTTGTTTCATATACGCGTTTTCGACCGCGGCAACCGCGCCTCCCATGTCGAGCACCTTCTGCAGTTCGGCCTTCGACTCTTCGATCAATTGTTGGGTTCGCTCTTCGATCACGACGGAGCCTTCGAAGATGTCGGGGTACTCAAGCAGGTCTGTCTCGTAGGCTAGGATCTGTTGAATACGTAGGGACCACTGCTGATCCCAGGGCCGGGGCAAACCGAGGGCTTCGTTCCACGCCGGGAGCTGCATGGCCCGGGCGCGAGCGCTCTTGGAAAGCGTGACGCCGAGCGCTTCGAGGGCGATCCGGATGGCGTTGTTCTCGGGCTGGGCTTCGGTGAGTCCAAGGCTATTGACCTGCACGCCGTATCGGAAACGCAGGAGCTTGGGGTCAGTGATGCCGTAGCGGTTGCGTCCGATCTCTTCCCACAGCTGGGTCATAGCTCGACACTTACAGGTCTCTTCAACGAATCGAATGCTCGAGTTCAGAAAGAACGAAATGCGCCCGAAGACCCGGGGCACTGCTTCTTCGGGGACGTCGTCCCGGGCCGCGACCGAGTCGAGTAGAGCGAGGGCGGTCGCCATCGAATACGCGATCTCTTGAACCGGCGTCGCTCCTGCTTCTTGCAAGTGATACGAGCAAACGTTGACGGGGTTCCAGCCGGGAATCTCGTTGACCGAATACGCGATCATGTCCGAGGTCATGCGCACGGAAGCCTCGGGTGGAAACACGTAGGTGCCGCGCGAGAGATATTCTTTAATGATGTCGTTCTGGGTTGTGCCCTTGAGCTCGCTCGGGGCAACACCTTGTCGTTCGGCGACAACAACCAACAGCGCGAGCAACCAGTTGCTGGTGGCGTTGATGGTCATTGACGTATTCATTTGGTCGAGCGGGATCTCGTTGAAGAGGGTGCTCATGTCGTCGATGTGGCAGATCGGAACGCCGACCTTGCCGACTTCACCCCGGGCCAAGACGTGATCGGAGTCGTATCCCGTCTGGGTTGGGAGATCGAAAGCAACAGACAAACCGGTCTGCCCCTTCGCAAGGTTGCTTCGGTATAGTTCGTTGCTCTTCTCAGCGGACGAATGCCCCGAGTAGGTGCGAATCAACCACGGTCGATCTTTCTTCTGTGCGGACATGCGTGTCTCCGGCCGGCCACTTCGTGTGGGCCTAGTCGCGTGCTTTTGGAGTAGGAGCAAATTGTGCGAGAGTTGCGTCGGCTCGCGTTCGAGCGCGGGACGTAAGTGGCTTAGAAGCCTAACGAAACGTCATTTTGTGGCAACGGGAAGCAGGCGCATGAGCACTTCATCCACCGAATCGAAAGCATCGGCTGCGGAACCCGTTCAGTTGCACGTCGCCCGGACATCGTTGCGGGATGCACTCGCACTCCCGCGTTCGGGAGCCCTGGTTTCGATCGTAGGCGGGGGCGGGAAGAGCGCCTTGCTCTTTGCGCTGGGTGAGACACTTCCCGGGCGAACTATATTGACGACGACGACGCGCATCTTTGCGGCACAAATCGAGCGCGCCACCGCGTCGGTCGAGTCACGAACCGAGAGCGACCCGTATGGTTTAGAATCGAAACTCGCGGACGCCCCGTCTGGACTTTTGATTGTGGGGCGCGTCGAAGGCGAAAAAGCGGTCGGGGTAGATCCCGCGATGCCGGCACAATGGCTTGCGCGCAATGACGTTGACTATGTCGTTGTCGAAGCGGATGGCTCTCGCATGCGTCCGATCAAAGCACCGGCCGCACATGAGCCCGTGATTGCGGCCGGGACGACAGACGTCGTGATTGCGATCGGGATCGATGCCCTAGGTCTTACGATTTCGGAGGCGGCGCATCGACCAGAACGCGTTCAAGAATTGCTGGGTCTAGCGGAAGCGTCTGTCGGCGAGCATACGTTCACCGAAGCGGATGTCGCAAAACTTGCGACGCACCCAGAAGGCGGGCTCAAGGAAGTTCCCATAAGTTGCCGCGTCGTGGTGATGCTCAACAAAGTAGAAACGCAGCTTCAGCGCGAGCAAGCGATGAGCATCGCAGAAGAAGTTTTGCACGAGACACGCGTAGACCGAGTGATCGTTGGAGCCCTCGAGGGTCCAGAACCAGATACTTGGACGTTGGTTCGTCGTCTTTGATTGCGTGTCTCGTGGGGCCTAATTCGGCGCCTAGCCGGGCGCCGGCGCCAAAATCGCGAGCACGAGCAGCCGTTCGTCGCTCGAATTGCGAATGCCGTGAGGCACGCCTTCAGGGGCCACCAGGACGAGGCCCGGTTCCATCGGCTCTTCGCGCCCTTCGAGTAGGAAGGTGCCCGTTCCTTGCACGACTTGGTAGACCTTGTCCATTCCTTCATGCGCGTGCAGCGCATGCTCTTGTCCGGGTTCGAAGGCGTTGAGGCCCACCATCACGCGATCGGAGCGGAAGAGGGTGCTCTTGCCCATTTTTTCGCTCGACCAGTTGGCCAGTTCTTCGGGGCGAATTGCTTTGGGATGATCCATGGCCGCTATCTTAGACCCCGCGTCATGCCTCCACCAGGGTTCGACAAGCTCTTATGGTCTTGCGGGGATTCGGCTAGGCTGGCGAAGCGCAGATCGGACGCGCACTGTTGTCCGGTTGCTTCATGGCACGTTGCTTCGTGTCACGACGAAACGAGACCCGAGTATCAGACTCATGCGAGTGAAATGTTCATGACATCGATGGGTCCAACGACGATCCTACATGCACAACTTGGGCGCAGTCGATGAGTTTACTTTTCGGCGTGATCGCATTTGTTTTGTTGGCGAGTGGATGGCTAGCGGCAGCGCTTGGCCTTCCGGTTTGGGAATTCGAGACGCAGACGCGTTCGAGCTTCGGCGTCCTCGCAGCCGCCTACTTGGCAGCGAGTGTGATGAACCACCTTCGCGCGTCGCGCGATGCGGCCGCCAGCCCACTGTCCTTCGTCATTAATCTTGTCACCGTTGTCGCAGGCGTCGCCTCCGCGATCGTGCTGCTTGGCCTGCGCAACGTTTCACTATCGAAGCAGACGATCGTTTCCGCTCTGTGTGCGTCGGTCTTCGTGGTTGGCGTCACGTTTCTGCTGCGCCATAAACCAAGCTTTCAACGTGCTCTGTTGGTCGGTGTCATTGCTCTGCTTTTGGGTTGGAATATTGCCGCTAGCAACGGGGCGTTTCAGGAGCCCGAGCCTGTCAACCCGGTCGAGTACATCGCCTCTCATCATTACGGAATCGGAGCCACCCACTACCGCCTTCCAGGAATCTTGATTGAAGGAGACGGGATTCCAATTCCGCCTCGGGGGTATCGCGTGGAGCCCGGCGGCGGGATCCGCGAAGGTGGTGGCATCGTTAAGTTGGAAGACGGCTACTTGCTCGTTTCGGGCGCCGGACGCTTCTATACGTTCGACCGCCCGCCGATCGGGCAAGCGATTGCGCCAGTGGAACATGCGCTTCGAGTTCCGATCAATAGCGATGCGTTTCGCGATGCGGTCGGAGGTGACACTGCGGTTCGCTACTGGAACTTTCGAGTCCAAGACATCTACGTGCAATCCGATGGTCCGAACCTGCGCGTGTTTGCCAGCCATCACTATTGGCGCGAGGAAGGCGATTGCTACGTGGTTCGGGTTTCGTCCATTGAGGTCCCTGGTGCAGACTTTTCGCGTACGAAGCGCGATGCCGACTGGGAAACCATCTTCGAGGCGAGTCCATGTCTCGCGATCAAAAAATATATGCGCGGTCAGCGATTCGCCGGCGAAGAGTCCGGGGGCAAGCTTGCGCTGTTGGGGGAGTCAACGCTGCTCGTCACGCTTGGTGACCACGAGCATGACGGTCTCAACTCCGAAACCATTCTGGCTCAGGACCCAGAAGCGTCCTATGGAAAAATTATTGCGATCGAGATCCCAAGCTGGCGGGCATCTATTTTCAGTG
>Ga0115003_10002247_pt1 | contig 16241 bp, 17 predicted proteins | sample ArcticOcean_MG_C_7_FD_88736 | JGI IMG/M metagenome (GOLD analysis project Ga0115003, IMG submission 88736) | Marine microbial communities from western Arctic Ocean - ArcticOcean_MG_CB11_88 | ecosystem: Environmental > Aquatic > Marine > Oceanic | place: Arctic Ocean: Canada Basin | collected... | reverse complement strand
TAGTGCCCCAATCGAATCTAGTGCCCCAATCGAATCTAGTGCCCCAATCGAATCTAGTGCCCCAATCGAATCTAGTGCCCCAATCGAATCTAGTGCCACAAGTTCAGCCTATAATTATACAGCCGGTAATGCAGGCAATTCCAACTATGAGTGTTCCAGATAGTCCTGAATATGTTCCCGATTCTCCGCCATATAAAGAAGCTAACTCGGCTGACATGAGAGATATGGAATTACAAAAAATATCTCAAGAAGGAGAAAGAAAGGATGATGAGGCCAGTTTAATATACGATTTTGTAACTAATACTAAAAATAATGAAGAGAAATCTATATTACAAGATATAGAAGATAATACAGAACAAAAAGACGATGACACTGCTAGAGATGATGGTGCGAAAAAGTCAATAAAGATTGTGTAATATAATATAAAAATTGAACTTAATAATAAAATAATATATATTATTAAGTAAGAATGGATAATACCTCGATACAGGAGATTTATAAATCAAGAAATAATCTCCTTGATATGTTAAAGTTGCAGGGATATGATACAAAAAACTACGAAAATGTAGGCATAAATGAAGTGAATACTTTAATAAATACGAAACAATTAGATATGTTACTTATAAATAAAGAACAGAGAAAATTGTATATAAAATTCCATTTAGGGAAAGTATTACGCGCGGGCAATATTCAGGAGTATATAGAAGATTTATTTACTTTGGAGGAAACATTATCAAAAGAGGATAATTTAATGATTATAGTAAAGGACCAGCCGAATGATACACTAATAAAAGCTATAAATTTAATATGGGAGACGGAACAAATATTAGTATCGGCGTTAAACATAAAAGTATTACAATTTAATATACTAGAACATAATCTAGTACCGGAACATCGTCTACTAAATGAGGAAGAAACAAAAGAGGTTAAAAGGATATATAACATTATAGATGACACTCAGCTGCCGGACATATCCCGACACAGTTCTATCGCGCAGATTATAGGATTACGTCCGGGGAAGATATGTGAGATAACTCGCCCAAGCAAAACGGGAATTAAATCAAAATTTTATAGAATATGTTCTACATAATGTATATATGAATATATTAGGAAATATTATTAAAGATTTTTTTAATGGGGATATGATAGAAGGATTAGATAATAAAGGTCATAAAGATATACTGGATGAACATAGAAATAAATTAATGAACTATAAGGATAGCGTAAAAAGACTATGTTCGTCGGGTACAAAGGGAGACTTGGAAAGATTAGAAGCAAATATAAAACGAGATAGTGAGGAGATAGAGGAGGTGGGTAAACAAGTTACGGACTGTTTAGAGAATGTAAATGGTTCAAATTGTAAATTTATGAAAGACTATCGTTATAAACGAGAGATAAATAGAGAGGTAACATCACAGGGGATAATGATTTATTCTATAAATGATGTAAATAAGATAATAAATGAGAATTTGATATTATTGGGAATAATATCATTGATGATATATTTAATATCAAAACATTCTTCTGTAAAGAATGAAAATATAACAGATAGATTGAATACAACGGGTAGATATTTAAAAGGTTTAACCAAAACGAATTTCTCCACAAGTGATTATTTACATAGTATGGTAAAAAAATATAAATAATAATAAATTATAATATGTCTTTATAATAATATTATGGCAACAAAAAATGTAAGAGATAGGATTAAATACGCACAAAGTATCGCTCATCGTTTTAGTTTAGATGAAGATATGTGTGAGAATGCGTTAGGATTTCTAACCAAATTAAATGATAATGATATAAATTATATAATTAGTTCGTTAAAAAGCGATATAAAAGCGCATACGATTCACGAAAGGTCGCTAATGTTAGGAAATTTAGATGGTATGAAGGTGTTATATGACATAAATAATAAGATAATAAGCAAATTATCACAATGTAATTTAAATAGTGATGGAACAAAACTGAAAAAAGAATTGGAAACACAGCAAGAATTTATAATATTTATATTAAATGATGAAAGGAACAATAAGGACTATAATGATACGCTGAAATTACAAGTAACATCAAATTATTATCATTATATGTTATATATATTTTATTTAGTATTAGTGATATTGGCTTTATTATATTGCTTATTATTTACCGAGAATATATATTTTGTAGATATGTTTATATTTATAGTGGGTGTTATAATGTTTCTTCACCAGATTATATCTTATGTTAGCAATCATATAAAAATAAAAGTATTCTATTAAGAGATGTTATTATATATATCTTTATTATATATAATGACATCAATCGAAAATAACAATTTATTTAACTTTTTAAAGAAAGATAATCAAGAACATAATAATGAAAAACGTATGAGTGAAATAAATACATATTATAGTGAGAAATATAAAGCATATGGTAAATTGGCGTTAAAGATAGTATATAGCTTATTTCCAATCGTGTTGATAAATATATTATTAAAGTATGATATTATTCCAAGAGGTTTAGGACATATATTATTGGCATTCATTGTGGGAATATCCGGATTTTATATATTTTTTGATATACTAAGTATTTCATTTAGAGATAATATGAATTTTGATACATATGATTGGCAGTATGACATAAGGAATATAAAAGCAGCAGAGAATGATAATTCGCTTGAAGATGGAGATGGATATATGAAAATGGATTCTTGTAGGGATGAAGAGTGTTGTGAAAAGGAGACTCAAATATATGATAAGTTGAGGGCGAAATGTATAACAAAAGTGGCGGAGGGATTTATTCCCAGATACATACGTAGTGGAGCGACAGTATGTGATATGAATAGTACACCTAACAGCAAAATAGAATATATGTCGTTGGGTTGTTTGGGAATAAATGAAACAATAGTAAATGAATAATCTATGATATATATAATGATAACAAATACAAATAATATGGACATGTTAGATAATTTAAAGGCACAATTTGGAGACCATAACAATGAAAAATTAAAAGAAGAAGAAAATAAATTAAAGAACGAGAGACGCAAGAATCGTGATTTACAGCGAGATTTAGATAATGAAAAAACGAATTTAGAAGTAACAGAATGTAAAAATAATGTCGAACGTGTTATCGGTAATTATGAAAATAAAATAGAATTGTTGGCGGGGTTAATTGAACTATACAACACAAAATATAAAGATGTTACAGATTATTTTGAGAATATAAAAGATAATACAGAAAGGAATAGTAGAATGGCCCATTTTCAATTTGATAAAATAAAAGAGCAACAAAGTTTATTATCTTTTTTAAGGATAATATATTATATTGTATTTGTATTTTGGGTTTTATTTAGTGATTATATTACGAGTCAAAAATACTTTTCGATAAAATACTGGATTTACATAATAACGTATATACTTATTCCGCTTAAATTACAAACGGTTGTCAATTTCGTTTATTATATATATATCAACTTAAAGAAGTATATTAACATATTCATTTATGAATTACATCCAAGCTCATTTATGTATTCGTCAATATAGAGGCACGCGTTTTAATTTATGAAGGGAAATAATATTTGAGATATCATGGCGGAGAACGTTTTGAGGAAGCCATTTTTTGTATTTTTCAATATAAATACATTCCATATGTTTCACCACGTCATTTTTTAGGAATTTATCTTCATTAATGTTTTGAAATAACTCCTCGTCGTCGCTCTCTTCTAAAAAATCAAGATTAATATTTTCTCTAATATTTCTAAAAATATTATTCATTTCAACACTCTTTTTATATGAGGGTATAAAAGCGATATCATAGAATTCTTCATCTGTATTATTCTTTAAACAGTACAGATTATATATATCGTGCTGTGTTGTCGCCCGGACTATAAAATTCGCATTAATTGGGTTTCTTACTTTTAAATTCCCAATATATTTATTTCTATAACGTTCAATATGTTTTATTTGATAAGGAAGTGTATTTATAATGTCATAAATTATATTATAATTATTTGTAATTACCGGAAGGTTAATTTGAATACTTGAGATTTGTGTATTTTTTATATGTTGAAATAATTTTGTATATAAATATAATTTACATTTTGTCTCTACCTCTTCATATTGTTTATTCTTAAACCATATGATATCTTTTACTGAAAAAACATCTATTCCTTTGTAATTTAATATTGTTCCACTAATTAATGTGTTTATAGATAACGATTTATGAAAAGAAATGTATAATGGTTTTACATCATAAATATTACCATCACGACCCGTTTTTAATAGAACGGCGATATCTTTATTATTAAGTTGCGTAAACCATATATAACAAGGGATTCCTTTCGGGATTAAAACATAATAGTTACTCTGAACTTTTTTATGTAAAATATCTTCATAAAAAAGTTTTATTTGAGGGATGTGTTTAAGTAGATAGTTTCTTTCATTTTTTGATAGCATAGTTTATTATAATTGTTATTTGTTTTTTAAATCATTTAGAAAAGTGCTTAATTCGCTTTTCATATTGGGTTTATTATCGAGGTCTTTTTTCTCGGTGATAACTTCTTCATATGGCAGTCTTTGCTTAATTACAAGGTCTCTAACCTTTGGGACAGTTAATGTATTTTGAAAGTAACTAAATAAATAATGAATTAGATATATTAAAACGAATGAGCCTAAAGTATTTTTTAATATTAAAAACAGCATATATTTTAATATTAGGTAAATAAAGTCAATAAATAACTTATATCATTTTCAATAGTATCGATATCATTTCCCGTATCTAAATATAAATTTACAAGATGTCCGTCCTCTTTTTCGAGCACTATTTTGGTATTATAACATAATTGATACTCTATAAATACTTTATCCACTAAAATATGCTCTAATGGAATTTGATATGTTTCTCTAAAAAATGTAATATTATCGTCAATTAATATATCTTTAAAATCATTGGTAATATTCTTATTACTTGGGTTGATTTTCTCATAATATTTTTCTAACTTGTTTCCGTCAAATCTAAATATTCCATCAGGTGAGAAGATATAAATATAATTATTTTCGGTAACCTTTTTAAACTTATTATTTATTTTATTTTCAATATAACTATTTGGGAAATTTATATTAGTAAAATGTATATGCATATAATATATTTTATAAACTATTTAAACCATTTATGGTTATTAAATCATGACATCCGTTTTAATTATAAATAAAGGTGGAGATATAAAAGTTACTAAAATTAAAGATTTAAAAAGGGAATTATTATATAAGAAGGCGGGTTTTAAGACCGAAGATAATTTTATAAAACAAACTACTTGGACTGTAAATTTAACTGGAAAAATATATCGGGTTGAATTATGGGCTAGGGATTATGGTAAAGCTAATACCGAGAATAAATATGATTTCCCACCACCGGTAGATACAAACTTATATTTTGGTTCTTGTATATTATTAAATTGTAATCCGCAAACGGGTGAGGCGATAGATATGAGTAGTGATTTATGGAAAAGTATTTATAATAAATTATTTAATGGTTTTTATGATATTAATGACAATGATAGTGTACCAAGTGAGGATGAATTAGAACAAATACCTGAAATTTATAAATCAAGGGATGGATATTTAAAAGAGGGATTTATTGTAGATGACGAGGATGATAATTCATTAGATGAAAGTGATGAGGAGTCAATTAATGAATTAAATGTAGAGAACGAGATAATAGTTACAGAACCGAGTAAGGATATTGATATTGAGAATGATGAAGAGGGTGATATGAATTTTGAGTTAATGAAGTCAGATAATGACTTACTTGAAGATGATTATAGTTATACCACCGAAAGCGAAAGCGAAAGCGAGGGTGAAAATGATTATACAAAATAAAGATAAAATTGATATAATATAAATAGTAATTTATATAATAAATAATGTATAGCATTCAAGAACCAGAACTGTTTCGCAATAATATTCGTTCAAAAATTAACAATATTCTAAATAATGAAAATCACTCCAAGAATATAGAGCTAGGTATTTATAATGTTTCTTTACAATTCGCAAAGGAATATAATATCGTTCGGCGTTGGGATAACAAGTTATTCGTCCAATTATATTATGATAAGCTAAAAACGACCATTTATAATTTAAAGAATGGTAATATGTTAGATAAGATTTTGTCAAAGAAAATTAAGGCACACCAGATCGCATTTATGACACATCAAGAAATGTGTCCCGAACGATGGTGCGAATTGATAGAAAAGAAGAAAATGATTGATGAAAATAAATATGCTCCTAAATTGGAGGCTTCTACGGACAATTTCACCTGTTGGAAATGTAAATCTAAAAAGTGCACTTATTATCAGTTACAAACACGAAGTGGCGACGAGCCCATGACAACTTTTGTAACATGTCTTGCGTGTGGTAATCGGTGGAAATGTTAAAATAATATGTAATAGTATTCGATTTGAAATTAATATAAGTATAAAAAATACGAGTATAAAAAATACGAGTATAAAAAATACGAGTATAAAAAATACGAGATTTGATTTGATTGTTTTTGATAAAATTAAAATAGCCCAAATATAAGAAAATTAAATAATTAAATAATTATATTATTTTCTTTATGACCGAATTTAATTTCGCAATTAAATATTATTAGTAATTAAATATTATTAGTAATTAAATATTATTAATAATGTTTCTAATTTATGATCTCTAAATCTTCAAGTCTCCAATATTCGCACCCCTTATTGGGTAAGGGTCTCCTAACTATAAAAGGAATTTTCTTCTCTTTCAATTCCATTTCGGCAATAATAGTTGCATCAATAATATTACTTTGAAGATCTATAAAGATCTTATCACCACTTTCAATTTGGGAAGCTCTTTGTCCTAATATTCGGGTTCTTTCATATTTTGAAAGAATAGGAAGGGTTTTATGTAATGCATCATTTATATTGCCATCTTTATCCCTAACTATATTACAAAGTGCCTTAACTTCTTCCAAATTATGGACATTTGATAATGGATGATAGTCATTTATGATATTTTCTCGTAAATTACTATCTAACTTTCGTAAATATTCATCGTCATAATCATCATCGTCATAATCATCCTCGTCATCGTCATCGTCATCGACATTGACATTGACATTGTCATTGACATCGCCGAGCATATTATCCTCATCTAAATCAACTCCTTCTCCTAAACCAGGTTCACCCTCGCCTTCAGAATCAGTATCAACCTCCACATCAGATATATCATCATTGGAATCGTCGGCCAATGTATCATCTAATTTATCATCATGCTCACTATCACTATTATTATCTAATAATCCTTTGTCTTTATCGTTGTCGTTGTCGTTGTCGTTGTCGTTGTCGTTGTCGTTGTCTTTATTATTGTCTTCTTCTTCTAAACTCATTCTTTATATATATTTAAATAAAGTTTTAAATATCTTCAATTTTATATTTAATTCGTATAATTGGTTTTCCAAGTGGTATCACAATGAGAACATATATAGATATATTTCATATCATTATCATTATATCTTAAATAAATGACTTCATTTTCGGGGGGGCTTTCTCCTTCACTCGCGGATTTTAGGTTAGTAACACATTCTTGATTTGGACAATGTATAGTAGAACTTCTTGGCAAGGTTACATCATATTTGGTATATTTGTTGATAATACGTGAATTGTCTATATCGGCCCCGCCTATTTGTGTATTTAATACGCAGTTATCGTGAGCATTTAAATTGGTATCTTCGCCACCACAATTACGACAATAGTAAATTAAACTGTTCATATCAATAGGATTTAATTTTAAATAATACATATTGTCGCAGATTTTACAGAAGTGCATTTTATATGATTATAACAATATTATTTTATTTCAATTTTACATATAAAACTTTTAAAATAGATAAAAGTTGATTATAGTCTATCAATTGAGTTAATCCGTATGTGGAACAGCATACGACATGCGGTTTTTTATAGATATTATTCGTAGAGATGATATGATTGATAATATGGATTATATTATCATAATTTTTTAAATACAATTCTTTCATAGTATCTAAATGATGATTATTTTCTGTTGGGAAATCATTAATCATATAATAGATCGCGGTTTGAAAATTCTTATAAGTAATGATTTCATTATAATGTTTATGAGCCGGGTCATTATCTTTAATTCCCGGTTCATTTGTTAATGGTTTATTATGTAATATTGTAACCAGAGTTAGCAATATTGTAGATATTGTCTGACAACCGGTCCAGCTATCACCCCGCCACGTATTTAAAATGGATAAACATACTTTACCACTTATATATAAATTTGGATTAAATCGGGTGACACCATCGTTCGTTAAATATGTAACTTTGGGTGGGCTATGAGGATAATCTGTAGGGAATTTAAAATTAAATAAATAGAACCCGAATTGATAGGGTGTATCCTGTGGACCGATTATTAAAGCTTGTCCCTTTAGAATATCATTCTCATCATGTTTGTAGTATATACCGTGTTCTTTAAGGGGGTGTTTTCTAAGTTCTTTTATATCTTTTATTAATCTTTTTATCGTATGTTGATTAATATTTATAGATTCACTTGGGTTCATATAATATTATATAGTAAACCATATATGGGTTTATATTATTTATTAATATATAATTATATAATTATTTCAAAAATTGAAATAGAAAAATATACATATATATAAGTAACAATGGTTGGGGTTGAGAACACTATACTAACATTTTTAAAAACGCAAAATACGCCGCCGGATAAAACCCATACGCATACACGGATCGGGTCAAAACAGAATGCGATTTCAGGTGGGTCCTATTTTGTAGATAACAGTGATATGAAGACCTTTTGGCAGAAATATTATGATAGTGTATGTGTGAATGGTATGCTTGAATATCTAACCGAAAAGCAGTTAGTCGAAGATGGACCAATTATGATAGATTTGGATTTAAGATATGATAGCTCAATAAAAACGAGACAACATAAAGAGCAGCATGTAGTTGATTTTATACATAAATATCTTGAAATGTGCAATGATGTATTAGATATAAATACGGAGAGTGAGAATGATATATCGGCATTCGTGATGGAAAAAGATTTTGTAAATTGTTTGGAGGACAAGACCAAAGATGGGGTTCATATAATTATTGGAATAAAATGTCATAAGGCGGTTCAAATCTTATTAAGAGAGAAAATGTTGAAGGAGATCGAAGAAATTTGGGATGATTTGCCGATAACGAATGATTGGAAGGAAGTATTTGACGAGGGGGTAACAAGGGGAACGGTAAATTGGCAATTGTATGGTTCCCGAAAGCCACTACACGACCCGTATAAGGTACGGAAATATTATTCTTTTAAAAAGGACGAGAATGATTTGTGGGGATGTACTGAATATAATTTAGATACATTTAATAAAAATTTGAAGAAAAATATTGTTTTATTATCAGCACGTAATAACACGTGGGAAGCATTTAATATTAGGGATAAATATGTTGATATTGTGGAGAATCATAAGAATAAAAGTAACAGAAAGAATACCGGTAAGTTGGTGCCAAGAAAGGCAGATGATAAACTAAATATGATGTCATATTTAAATTTACTAAAAATAAATAAGGCCCCGATAATAGACGAAAAGGTATTGGATAGGATGTTTAATGACTATTTTGATGATATCATAGAAAGAAAAGATGTATGTAATTATAAGATAAAGGAGATTCACGAATATACACTGTCACTACCAGATACCTATTATGGAAAGGGTAGTTATTATAATTGGATCAGAGTAGGATGGGCGTTGAAAAATGCGGATGAGCGTTTATTTATGACCTGGCTGAAATTTAGTAGTCGCGAAATTTGTCGCGATAGTTTGAAATCGGGTGGAAAATTTGATTGGTCTAGGGTGAGCGAATTATATGATTTTTGGGAAGAATTTGATATAGATACGCAGTTTGGATTAACAGAGCGTTCAATCATGTATTGGTGTAAAAAAGATGCCCCAGAGAAATATGACGTGATTCATAAAGACACCGTCAATTATTTTATTGATCGAACACTAGATTATCAAGTAAGCGATAAAGGGAAGGGGTGTCCGGCAGAGTTTGATATCGCAAAGGTATTGTGGCATGTCTATAAAGATAGATATGTTTGCGTTAGTGTAAAAAATAATTTGTGGTATGAATTTCGTCAAAATAGGTGGCACGAATTAGATTCCGGAACAAATTTGCGCGAATCGATGTCTACCGAACTATACCAGTTTTATATGGACTTAACGCAAGAGAATGTGGCCCAAACATCTAATTCTTCTCAATCCACAAATGATGAAGGAAGAAATAGAAGTAGTCGGTTGGCAAATGTCGCCCAATTATTAAAACGCACAAATTGGAAGAATAATATTATGAGGGAAGCAAGAGAAACCTTTTATGACTCGACCTTTTATGAGAACTTGGACGCAAATCCTCATTTGCTATGTTTTAATAATTATGTAATTGATTTCAAAGAAAATAAACCAGAAAATCGTTACAGAAGAGGTCGCCCAGATGACTATATATCTAAATCTACCAATATTGATTATATTGATTATTCTGTTTTGAAATCAGCACATAAAGATATTGAGGACCAAATTGATACATTTATGTCACAATTATTTCCCGACGAACGATTGCGAAGATATGTATGGGAACATCTGGCGTCGTCTCTTATTGGCACAAATGAAAATCAAACATTTAATTGTTATTTGGGTACGGGTAGAAACGGTAAATCAAAGCTCGTTGACCTTATGTCAAAATGTATGGGTGATTATAAACATACCGTTCCCGTAACTTTAGTTACAACCAAGAGACCTACTCTGGGCGGTACATCTTCAGAAATAGCTCAACTAAAGGGTATTAGATATGCCGTAATGCAGGAACCTTCAGAACTAGATGTTCTTAATGAGGGCGTCTTAAAAGAACTCACTGGTGGTGACCCGGTTCAAGGTAGGGCTTTATATAAAGATATGGACACATTCATCCCACAATTTACACTTGTTGTATGTGCAAATGAGAGAATTAAGATTAATGCTACGGATGATGGCACTTGGCGAAGAGTAAAAGAGGTTCCGTTTGATGCTAAATTCTTGGATTATCCAAATACGAAAGAGAACCCAAATAATAATGACGACTTCCCATATGGTACTGATGTGGACCAGGGTGAATGTGCATTTCAATTTAAAATTGATAGAAAATTGGATCAAAAGTTTGATTCTTGGGCTCCGGTATTTATTGCCAAACTTGTAGATAAAGCATTCAAAACGGGTGGTGCCGTTGATAGTCACGATTGCGATAAGGTAAATAACGCAAGCAACGACTATAGGGAGAGTCAAGATATCGTAAAACTTTTCTTAAAAGAAAAGATTATTAAGGGCAATGACGACGACTTTATTAAAAAGTCAGAAATCACCGAGGAATGGAGTGAATGGTGTTCACAGAACAATATCGACCGAAAGACTAAACCTAAAAATGAAAAACTTTATAAAAAATTACAAAATAAAATTAAGATAAAATATAATAAAAACGACGGTTGGAAGGGTTGGAAGATTTGTTACAATGAACACGCGGGTAATGGTTCCGACGATGAATAGCCTTAAAAAGTATTTTAATTTATTCAATAAAATAAATTATATTTAATAATCTTTATATAATTTATTATTCTACTTACATTGATACCATACATACGACCTCTTTCTTCTTTTTTTCCACCTTTATTTCCTTATCATATATTGTTTCCCAGCTATCATTTTTATAATTATCATTGGTCGTTTTAATGACTTTATATTTATTCTTTTTATAAAATGCTAATCTTTTTTCCCATTGTCTTTTAAATACATCATGGCTATCTATGATATCTACCACTAATGGTCGTTCATGTTTCACCCTTAAAATTCTGCCTACCGATTGTGTTATATCTGTTCTTGGTGATGCTAATATCATAGACGTTAATGTTTTTATATCTAATCCTTCTGCCGCCATCGCATAAGTTGCCAAAACGATTGTTTTATTTTCTGTCTCCTTTAAATCTTTTTCTTTCATCCCACCTACATAAAATCCTACACTAGCTATATTATGAAATCTTATTGCCTTATCTAAATATATTAGTATATTCTTTTGTTGTGCTAACACCATTATTTGTTGCCCCGATTTTTCTGACAATTCCTGCTTTATTACCGATAATATAAATTCCGTTCTATCACTATATCCACATACTTTTGAAATCATCGAACTATATAATGGATTTCCTTTCCAATCATATTTTACTTCATTGTATTCTTGGTCTTCTACATTATATATTATTCCTTTTACTAAAACATTATCCTCACTTTCTCTTTTCATTTTATACACTATTTCACCTAGAAACATCTTAAATACGCGCGTTAATCCATCTTTACGTTGCATTGTTGCACTTAATCCCAACGTCACCGGTGTGACTATCTTTTGTAATGCTTGGCCAAAAACTTCGCTTCCTATATGATGACAGTTGCTTACAATAAATCCATCTGTATAATGTGGTTGTTTAGCGTCGTCGACCGAAGACCCAACTATAAAATTATGATTGTCTTTTACTTCAATGTCATAAACCATGCCCGTTTTATTATTTACATATTTCTTTTTAGTAATACGCAATGTACCATAATTTAAAAATTTATTGTTCCATTTATATTTATTACTACTGATATTTTCTAATTTATTTTCTAAATTAGGATGAATATAATCTTTAATTAAATTTACTAACTTACTGCTATTCATTTTATCAAACGCCAGATAATAATATTTATCTTTGCTTTTCAATATACCACATTCAATATCAAATCTTTGAAACATCCTTTGTAATTTTATATTGTTTTCATAATCAAAATTATTTGAATGTATGCGCACACTATTATTCATATCGCCATTTTTTACCGGATATTTTTGATTTGAACCATCATCCATAAACCATATAGCAATGCCTCGTTCATCTATTTTATTAATTAACCATTCTGGAACAATTTTAGAATTGGTTAAATTATCTTTTAAATCAAAACATTTACTACAAAATTTATATGCTCTGGTTTTGGCATATCCATTTTCTTCTACTATATCTAATTCATCGATACCAAACATATTTGCTTTCCATTGACAGTAATCTTTTTGTTTTTCACCATGAATAATTCCTAGTCTTTGTCTTCCAGATTTAATATTATCAATGAACCCATCACCCAAAAATGAACCATAAATAACCTGTAGTTGGTCATCATTTAACCCTTTACATATTTGAGTTGCTCCATGCGACGTATCATCATATTTACATTTAATAATATCTCCAATTTCTAATTTATCAGCTTCAATATATCCATCCATTGATAAAATTTTATGATTTAAGGTGCATTTAATTTGTCTTTTAGAACACGATATTTTTATTAAATTATCATTCTTTTTTTGCCAAGCGTGTGTTAAAGATTTATATTCAAAACATTCATTATTTATATTATAACTTAAAATTTGAATATCATTGTCCTGTTTTTCTTTGCCCCATATCTTATATAAATTATGAATAGTTATTTTACCTTTATTAGTATGAATAAAGGTATTTGCTGGGAAACATTCGTCAATAACAGTTAAACCAAAACAACTAAATAAGTCACTCGGATAAGATTTCATAGATAATGATTGCAACATTCCAATTACTATATCTTTGCCTTCAATATCTATTACCTGTCCTTGTATAGAACCTACCTTTGCGTCTGGAAGAAATTCCTCAATACGTTCAATCCATTGATTTAACAAAAATGTTTTATGAACAATTATCAGTGTCTTTTTTTTAATTTTAGAGATTATATTAATACCCATTACAGTATTATGTGTAACCGTAAAATCTCCTAGTAAATAACGATGATTTCCATCTAATTCAAAACCATAGTAATCATCTACGCCCACCGGTTCAATTTTTATTCTTGTTACTAAAGCATCTTTTATTTGTTTTCGTGGTTCAACCTTTTTTCTTTCACATTTAACTGGAATTTCTTCGAGACCTTTGCCGTGAATAGTGGTTCTATAATACGTTCCTTCTTTTTTTTCTCCTTTATACATACAACTTTTCTTACATTCCTTTTTATATGCGGCAAATCCCAATGAACGAACTAAATATATGATATCATCCATTAGCGTCTCATTTTTTTGTATAAGGTCATAACTATTATGGGTTGCACTACCATCACTATCTATAATTCCTGCTAACAATTCTAATCTGACTTTGCGAGAATTATATTTAAAATCATCAGGAATATGTTTATTTTTTATTAAATCATATCCTTGTAACATTTTTAACATTTTATTTGGTAGTCTTTTGCCTTCAATCATTTTGCCTACAATATTATAATGTAGAGAGGCTCTACTATGAAGACTATCTTTTCCCTGTGTTACACTACATCCAATTGTATCAGCATAATCCTTAAAATATTTTACAACACAATCTTCTTCGGTCGTTATTTGAGAATTAGCACAAGTGCCATCCCCCAACCAATAACCAAGTGCGTAGGGCTCTAGTTCAATCATTCGTGGTTCAAATTCTACACCAACTCTATATCCCAATAATGGACCACCACGACCATGATAAGATTTTGGCAAATCTAAATAGTCTAGCAAAGGTATATCATATACTTCGCCCTTCCTGTATTTTTTATTAAAATTTGTAGAACATTTTAAAGATAATATATGAGATTGATTTACCGTATATGTATCGCCTTTATTTGGAATAACATCATACATCATTTCTCGTCCTCTTGCCAAACTTAAAACATTTCTAGGAGTAGAATCATCTCCCATTAATTGGTCGCCAACTTTGACATCTTGAACCATCATAATTGTTCCATCATACATAATAATAGGTGTGTCCAAACCGTTGCATTTACCCCCACCACAAAAAACGTCAATTAATCCCCCACCACAACCAGTGTCATCATCGACACTTTTTAAAAATTTATTCACTACATCTTTTTGAAAATCTCTAAGTTCGCCTTTAAATTCGAGACTAATATCATCGCCTTCCCCAATGCGATATTCGTCGGGTTTACCATATAATTCTTCGCCAAAATATCTAGGAACATATAACTTTTTAGGAGATTCTAGATATATTGGAAATGAAGGGGGTTGAACAGGTGCTTTAGGAACATAAGGACGCACCGTAAGTTGGTCTCGGATATATTGTTGTTCTTTTACACTAATTTTATCTTTATAAATAGAATAACCTTTTGAACCTAAATAGGTCTTACATTCGTCTACAGACATAAATACTATAATTAATTAGCGATATTATTTTATGTCAATTTTACTAATATTATAAAGATATAATCTATCTTTATGATATATATGAAAGGATTCAAACAACTAATGTCATCCAAAAACCCTATTGAATGTGTATTATTATTGTTAATAGTTATTTATATTATCGGTGATTTTAAAACGCCGTCGTGTGTTGTAACATTAATTAATTCTCTATTTGGTAGAGTTTTATTAATAGTTGTAGCAATTTATTGTCTTTGCCACGTGAATCCTATTATAGCTGTTTTAATGGTTTATGCTCTCTACGAATTAAATAATAGAACGAATGATGCGTACGGAATGAGATTAGTCCCATCAGAACAATGTAAGTTTAAAAATATAGAAACTGATAATTCATTTAAGGATACTTTAGAAGAAGACATCATAAATAATTCCTTGCCGCTGCGGGACAGGCATGGAGCACCGGATAGCTCGATCAATTACGAACCAACAATGACGTATGACGGTAATGCTTCCCCTATTTAAATATTTACGTATGACTACCCGGCGCAGATACATTACTTGGGAAAAATTTGTGATATATAAAATAAATGAAAAAATATACTATAAATATGGCAATTAGAGCAATAAATATATATAGATAGATTTCATTAAAGACAGGTTTTGATATACTTGTATTATTCTCATCATTGGATACTTTATCTTTTGCTACTTTCTCCCATACTTGGCTGCTGTTGTCTTTATCATAAATATAGTAAGGGTCACATTGTACTTCAAAATTATTTTCTAAATTATTTTCTAATAAATGTTCCATATTTTCTTCTTCAGCCTCCTCTTCTTTTTCTTTTTTTAAGGCCTCTTTAGATAATTCCATACCTTCACACGGTGAAATAACCTTTCTCTTATCGCCAGTCTTTACTCTTAATACCTCACTATATTTATCAATATCTAC
>Ga0115003_10002244_pt1 | contig 16250 bp, 16 predicted proteins | sample ArcticOcean_MG_C_7_FD_88736 | JGI IMG/M metagenome (GOLD analysis project Ga0115003, IMG submission 88736) | Marine microbial communities from western Arctic Ocean - ArcticOcean_MG_CB11_88 | ecosystem: Environmental > Aquatic > Marine > Oceanic | place: Arctic Ocean: Canada Basin | collected... | reverse complement strand
ATTAAATTATGGCAGTATTAACATCACAACAAATATCACAAGCTGGAATTAAACCTACAACGGTTACTCCCGCTGCAAGTGGTGATACACTTGCAAACACAGCAATTCAATTTTTTCATGTAGCAAATGGCAGTGGTGTAGCTATTACAGCAACTGTTGTACCGGTAGTAACTACAGTAGTAGATCCATTGCTAGGAACATTAAAGAAAGAAAATGCAGTACTCAGTTTAGCAGCTGGAGAAGAAGGGTTTTTAGGGCCTTTTGAAGTTGATGCTTTTAATGATGTTAATGGTAACATAACAATAACATGCTCTGCACAGACAAGTATTAAGTTGTCTGCATTGTATTTATAAATAAAAAACTATGAGTATATTTATACAAGAAGTCTTAGGACTTATTTCAAGAAATAAAAAAGAAAAAACATTAAGGGATACAGTAGATTATTTAGAAATTGGTCGTCTTAGTACTACAAGTTCATTAAATAATGCAGGTATATATGGACCAAGGATGGAACCACTTGCTGTTAAATTTATTGATTTTAAGTGTAATATACTTACTAACGTAGTTTTACAAAATGGAACATCTACAGTAAAAAATATTCCAATGTATGCTCCAGTGTCTGGATCTTGTGCAACACAAAATACATCTATAGAAGATAGTATTATGAGCCAAAATGCTGCTAACGACACAATCACTATATCTGGTAATTTAGATGTAAATAAAAATGCTATTCTTAAGGAAAGTATAGATTTAGGTACATTTGGAGATACAGTACATGCTACGTCACTCTTTAACAGAGTTATTGATTCTGCAGGTGCAGTAGCCGGTACAGCTAATAGAATATTAAGATCTACAGCAGATGGTAGAGTTGTGTGGTCAGATGATGACCCGGTTGTATCTCTTACATACGGAAGTATTTGGAGAGGTAGTGCAGCAAATGTTAAGGAAGAGTTAGCTATAGGAACTGCAAATCAAATACTAACGTCAAACGGTACTACTGCTGATTGGGCAACTTTCAACGGTTTAACCGGTACAGGAACAGCTAATCATATGGCTATGTGGACAGATACCACAACCCTTGGTAATGCTGCACCAATAACTATGATTCAAACGGGATCAGGAGCTACTGCAGTACTAACAATAGGAGATGGTTCTGATCAAACTATAGCTATAGACGGTATATTCTATCTTAATGGGCCTGTAAAAGATAGAAGTGGTAATTTAGGAACAAATGGTCAAGTATTAAGTGCAATTAGTGGTAGTGAAGTACAATGGACAACAGCACCTGATAATAATACAACTTATGCTCTTGGTGGTGGAGTATCTGGTGGAACCGACTATGCTATCTCTTTAACAGGTAGTGATAGTTCTTTAACTAAAACACTTATTCAGGCAGGAGCAAACATTACTTTAACAGATAATGGATCAAACCAAGTTACAATTGCTGCTTCAGGCGGAGCATTTGCTAGTTTAACAACCAGTGGAACTACAGGTGCAGCAACTTTAACTGGAGGAGTATTAAATATTCCTAATTATTCTATTGCTGCAGGTGGCGGCACAGTAACACAAGTATCATCTACCTTTGCAGGAACAGCATTTACATCAACTGTTACTTCAGCTACATCAACTCCAGCAATTGCAATAACTGCAAATGGAGCAAGTACTGATTATGTAAACGGTGAAGGAAATTTTATTGCTTTTCCAACAATACCAGCAGCTAATGTTGCAATGACATCTTCTGTATTAGGATTAGGTAAATTATCTAGTGATACAGTACAAACAGTAGCCGCTAGTGCTATAACTACTACAGCTAGTAGAACATATGGTAGTCAATTTAACGCAGCGGGTCAATTAGTAGTTAACGTACCTTGGGTAGATACTAACACCCAATACACAGCCGGCACAGGTTTAACTTTAAGTGGTACAGTGTTTAATGCTAATGTTGACGGCAACCAAGCAGTAACTCCTAACGCATCAAGCACAACTATTCTGCGAACGTATAAAGTTCAAGTTGATTCAGGTGACAATCTTGTAGTTAACGTTCCTTGGACGGATAACAATACTACTTACTCTATGATGACCTCTACCGTTTTAGGTTTAGGTAAGTTATTTTCAGATACAACTCAAACAGTTGCTGGAACAGCAGTAAGTGCTACCGCTTCTAGAACGTATGGAATCCAAAAGAATTCTAGTAATCAACTAGTAGTTAATGTTCCTTGGATTCAAGGAGCTGGAATGACAAGTTGGAATTTAGAAGGAGATACAGGAACTCCTGAAGCAATAATTAATGGTGAAAATGCAAAAATAGAAGGAGGAACTGCTATAAGTACAAGTACTGTTGCGGCTAATACACTGCTAGTTCAATTAGATAATACTGCTGTAACCGCAGGTGCATATACTAATGCAGATGTAACAATAGATGCACAAGGTAGAATTACTGCTGCTGCTAATGGAACTGCTGCGGTTGGTTATACTACTTTAGTGGGATATGCAAGCGTTTCAGGAGGAAGTTGGACTACTGTAATTTTACAAAATACTACAGGTTTAACTTATGCATTTACAGGTCCTGGAAGTCAAAATGAGTTTGTCATTACTCCAAACACAGCCTGGGCAGATAAAGATAAATTATTTGCTACATTTAATGGTGATATCACAGCAACTGATACTTATTCAAAGTTATTTAACCTAACCACTACTAATATTCAGTTTAAGGTGTATGATACAGGTAGTAGTTCAGATGCAAGTGCATTCCAAAGAGTGATGTTTGAAATAAGAATATATCCATAGACAATAATAAAAAACAAAATAAAATAAAATGGTAACACAATATAATAATTCAGAATCATCAAGTCTTAATTCAGACTATCCTAAAACTATGTCAATGCCAAACGAATATGGTTTTGGTGCTTTAGAAACATATATGGTTTTATCATTAGCAACAACTAATGAAGCATTTATAAAAAAAGGAGGAGGTACTTTCTATGGTATATCATTAACTAATACTGGTACATCAGATGCTTTTATAAGAATATTTGATAAAGCTAGCATTCCTGTTTCTGGTAGTGACACATCAATTGCAACATTTGCATTACAAGCAGATAGTGTATATAATTTAGTTCTACCTATTGGTGTAGGTCTGGTAAATGGTTTAGGTGTTAATATTACCGGTGCCGCTACTATAGGAGATGCTACAGCAATTGGAGTTAATCAAGTTGTTGGTTCAGTTTTTTGGAAATAAAGATTCTACTTAGAAAGAATTGATATAAACCTATATACTTCATGTGATAATTTATATTTGTCACATGAGGTACAATAACTTGAATAACATTCTTTCTTCATATTTTTAACATCATTACCACACTGGTGACATCTATAATAATTCATAAGGAGTTTTGTTTATTTACAATTTATTTCAGCAAAGGAGATGGGCCCAAGAATGCACAAACTTAGACCCGTTGGTTTCCCCTAGCTTATTTAGTATTATTCATATGAAAACATATGTAATAACATACACATAGTATACCCAATAAAATTAGGTTTAATATCATAGATTTCCTCTATAAAATTGATCTTTTACTTGTATTTCAGTTACAGTATCAGAAGTAACATCTACGTCTATATCAATCTCATTAGCATATGTTATATCTAAATCAAAATCATCAGTATTTACAGTTGGATTATGCCAGCTATTTACATCATCTAAGTTTACGTCTGCAGGGTTAATTACATCATAGTTAGAAACAATTTCTTCTTCTATGCCGCTTTGAGGATTACTAAGACATAATGCAGTAATAAAATCATGAAACTGTTGTGAATCATTCAGCCAATCTCTTGGGTGAGCTTTCTTCAAAGCATATGTAACATGATTATAAAATGACCACACAGTATCTGGTGTAGTATCATATTGGTATGTTGGTTTATGCATTTCATTTTTAATACAACTAAGTTGTGTAGTGTCAAGTATTTTTTCTTCAATAAATAATCTACCAACTAATTCTGCTTGTTCTTTAGAATTTAATGCAACACTTTTCATAAGATTACGGTCTTGTATTATACGAGTATAGTATTTTTCTGCATTCTTAATTTGATTGCTTAATTGCATTTTTGCATCATGATCAGCTGATCCAGTATGCTTTCTTTTATAATTCATCATGTCTCCTGCAATCATACCATTAAAACAGACTTTAACATATCCTCCAACAGCACATTGAAATCTTGTACTTTTATCATATGAATTAGTCCATGCAAACATCATCCCTAATTCATTTTCTGTAGATATTATATCATTTGTTGTGCTGGTAGGGTATATGTAATAAATACCCTGAGCTACATTAGCATTCATGCTAGATCTATAATGTGATTTTTGTATAACAAAGCCACTATCACTAAGTAACTTCATGGTGCTCTCTATCACTGTTTTATGTGATATAACTGTATAGCTTTTACCATGGTTAGGTAAAGGCGCATTTTCTAAATGCCATCTGGTGGTTTCTTTTGGTTTATTATAACCCATAGTATTAAACTTTTGAAGTGTAAATATAGTAAATTAATCTGACTCAGACAAGGGTTCTTCAATTAATTCAACTCTTGTCCATCCAGGAACTTTAACTTTGTTACCTTTACTATCTGTACAGATAGCATACATACCATCTTTAAGATCATATGTAAGTATATCATTATCTATAAGACTTACTGATGCTGATAGAGTTCCTAGATAGTGTTTGCGTATAATAACCTTAACTTTGCTTCCTACAGCAACATCATGTAATTCACCAATACTAATCATTATCTTTTACAAATTGACCATTAATCATTTTACCTGTACGTTTTGAGATTACGTTATAAGCTGATTCAAGACAGTATTCTAAAGATACATTCTGCATCTTAGCCTGAATAATCAAGGTAACCATAATATCACCCATAGCATCAATAATCTCTTCACGGTCATCACTATTGATAGCTGTGCAAAGCTCAGTTGTTTCTTCTAGTGTCTTCAATGCTTGAGCCATTGGTGTGGCCACTTTATCTGGTCCTTGAGTTTTATCAAGGATACCTTTTTCTTCTGCCCAGTTTTCAACTGCACATTCTAATTCAAAATAATCCATACTTTATATTTATTTTATTGTTAGTCTTCCATTTGTCTTGCTATGTAGAATAGTATTACTGCTATCACTATACATACTGCTGCTGCTTCTTCCATTGCATTCATAATTTATTAAAAAGGCATTCCCGGCATACTTCCCATTCCAGGTACAGCTCCCATTGGATCTACTTCTGTTTTAATTAATGCACACTCTGTAGTTAAGATCATACCAGCAACAGAGGCTGCATTTTCTAGTGCAATTCTTGTTACTTTTTTAGGGTCAATAATCCCAGCTTTAAACATGTCAACGTATTCATCAGTTTTAGCATTATATCCAAAACCATCTGTTCTTGATAAAACACCTTCTAATTTTACATCAGCACTAACTCCTGCATTTTCACATATAGTTCTAAATGGTGATTCAATAGCTCTAGATACAATATCTATACCCGTACTTTCATCATTAAAAGTATCAGTAGTTAGGTTTAGTATTTTACTAGCTTTAAGTAATGCAACACCACCTCCAATAACAACACCTTCTTCAACAGCAGCTTTAGTTGCAGCAAGTGCATCATCTACTCTATCTTTTTTCTCTCTCATTTCTACTTCAGATGCGGCACCAACATAAAGAACTGCAACACCTCCAGACAACTTAGCCAAACGTTGTTGAAAGACTTCTTTGTCATTATCATTATCACAAGTATCAATTTGAAACTTAAGATTCAAAACTCTTTCTTCAAGATAGTCAGCATCACCTAAACCATTTACAATAGTTGTATTTTCTTTATCTATAGTGATTGTTTCAGCTCTACCTAATTCATTTAGTGTAGTATTTTCAAGAGCCACACCACTTTCTTCAGAAATAACTACTCCACCGGTTAAAATTGCTATGTCTTCTAACATACCTTTTCTTTTTTCACCAAAACCAGGAGCTTTAACTGCAGCAATTTTTAAACCACCACGTAATTTGTTTACAACTAAAGTAGCCAATGCTTCACCATCTACATCTTCAGCTATAATTAATAAAGATTTACCTGCTTGAGCTACTAACTCTAAGACAGGTAATAGGTCATTCATTATAGAAATCTTTTTATTAATTATTAGAATGTATGGATTTTCTAAATCAACAGTCATTTTTTCCTGATTGGTAACAAAGTGGGGACTTAAATATCCTCTGTCAAACTGCATACCTTCTACAACATTGACATATGTTTCCATACCTTTGGCCTCTTCTACAGTGATAACTCCTTCTTTACCAACTCTTTCAAAAGCAACTGCAATTAAATCTCCTATAACATGATCATTATTAGCAGAAATGCTTGCAACTTGTCTAATCATATCAGAAGACTTGTCAACCGAAATAGTCATATTTTCTAAATGACTAACAATAAGACTTACTGCTTTATCTATTCCACGTTTTAAATCCATAGGGTTAGCACCTGCAGCAACGTTCTTTAATCCTTCTGAAACAATTGCCTGTGCTAATACTGTAGCTGTAGTTGTTCCGTCCCCAGCCAAGTCATTAGTTTTAGAAGCTACTTCTTTAACCATTTGAGCTCCCATATTTTCTAAAGGATCTTCTAACTCTACTTCTTTTGCTACAGTAACACCATCTTTAGTTACTTGAGGTGCACCGTAAGATTTTGAAATAATTACATTTCTACCTTTGGGGCCAAGGGTTACCTTAACTGCATTAGCTAAGGCATCCACACCATTTTTTAAACCATTTCTGGCTTCTACGTTAAATTTTATTTCTTTTGACATATTTTAAAATAATTTTAATTGATTTGTATTTATTGATAATATATTATTGATCTCTGATTCAATGGCTTGAAGATAATACAACTTATCTATATTGTATAGTTCCCATTTAGGTTTTACATCCATCTTATTAAAGACTGTTTGTACCCACCTGCCTGCTTCTAATTGTATTTCTCTTGCATCATCTTTATTGACTTTTATAATTTTAACTCCTTGCTTAGATATAAAGTATCTGTTAATTTTCTGAAGCTTTTCTTCTTTAAAAGATCCATTTTCAATACTACGTGCAACTTGTTGCCATTGTCCTTTAGATTTCCCACCAATACAATAGTCCAGAATATTTTTATTTTCTTCTAGATACTCTTCAGGTAGTACATCATTAACAAAATACTGATATAATGCTTTAGGAATTACCAATTTAGACTTATTTTTATGTAATTGTAAATCTTGAAAATCAAAACGTCCTTTAAGTTTAACAGGAGCAAAGCTAAACTTGTCATTATCTACCTTAAATAGGTAATGAGGCTGTTTTTGTTTAACTTCTCTCCACTTAGTAATGTCAACATTAACATAGTTATTTACACCAATATAATTATTAACATCTGAAAGTACCAATTTTTGGTATTGATCATGTTCTAAGTTTAAACTTGTAGTATGTTCCCACTCTTCACATATTTCCATATACAATTCATAGTACTGTTTAGGTATTATAGTTTCTACACCGTCAGTATTCTGAAGTAAAGCTATAGCACCTGGTATTCTCTCCATTATTTGCTCATACAACATCATCAAGGTTAATTGACCATTAATTGTAATACGCATACATAATTCAGGATCATAAAAGAAACTATTTACATCATTGCTAAGACCAAATGTTGAGTTAAGTATAATCTTATATACATAATTCATTGGATTGCTCTTAGGAATCTTCTTACGCTCTTCAAAAAACCATTCATATTGATCACTAAAAGCTTCTTTTGGAAAATGTCCAGGAGACCACTGATTCTTAATAGCCAAATTAGGGTAAAAAGATGTTACATCTGAACTCATAATTAACATATCATCTGTACTTTCATAAATACCTTTAGCCGTAGCACCGTGTGCACCTCCTAAACCAAAGTGAGTCTTCACATCTTTATAGTTAATATGGTATTTAAAACTACCTTTTAACTTAGATGCATCTATCTCAAGAGATTTAAATCTTTCATGTAAAAGTTTAAACTCAGGAGATGTAAATGAAACATATGGTAATATTATATCTTTTACTTTTATAGTATCCCTATAAGTTCTCATTTGTTTGAGATCTCTTTTAGGAATATTTAAATTTTTAGATAAGTAATAACCAAATATTTCTTTACTGATTCTTGGTTCTGAAGCACTAAACATATTAATATCATATGTCTTGGTCAACTCTTTTCTTAAACCTACTTGAGATTTAGATCTGTTATAGATTTCTTTAGTTGACTTGACATCATTAATACAGTATTCTAATATAGTGTCTAGATCTTCTTGAGTTCTAATTTCAGTTTCATGATGAATAGGCATATCCAATATGTTTTGCCAATCCATACTATACTGTATCCATTTAAGACTAGAACGTTTAGCAGGGTTGTCCCAGTGATGAAGTTTAAATACGTCTATTTGACCCATTTTCATTTTCCAAGCTGGATAGTCACTAAATTCTTTATTGTTTGATCTCTGTATACATCTTTGTGCATACTTATAAATAATATTAGCAACTAAATGACCATCAAGATCTAAACCTTCTTTATCTTTCCAATTGTTAACATTATCTAGTATATAGTGAGTGACTTGTGCATCAAATGCTAAACCATTATAAGATATATGCCACTCTTTATTTTTAATGTTTTCTTTTAAAAAACTTATGAACTCTGTCTGATCATTTCTTAACCTTGATATTACAAATATCTTAGTTTCTGTTGTTTTATAATTTTCAAAAACACCAGTAAAACAATCATAAAGAGTTTCATAATCCATTACCCAATGTCTCATGTCTATATTTTAAATATTAGTGCCAAAAAAAGCCCAAATCAATGAGCTTTCTTTTTTTTAGTCAATAAGGTGTTATTCTCTCAAAACTATTGACCAGGTAATATGACTTTTGAAACTGTTGTTTCTTTAACATCAACTTCTGTAAACTTTGAATAATCAAATGTTTCTACATTAACTGCAAACATGTGAATAAAAGTATCAATGTCAGCTTTTTCAGTTAAATAAAATTCAGAAAATGTATCTACCAATCTTCTTTCTTCTTTTACAGTTTTTCCTGTTTGTTGATTAGGAGTTTTTAATCTCATAGGTTCTCCGTCATCATTTAACTTAGGAACCATATGATATGATTGCTTCATTACTTTACTGATGACTGCTAAAATGCCTGACGCAGGGTCAAACATAGCTTCTGTATACGGTGAGTCCATGCTCACTGGAATTAATGTAAATGATTTAGCATTTCTAAACGTAGAATTTACTAACATCATGTTTTGACCTATTTGTGTCATTTTATTTTTATTTTGATTTAGACAAATATATGGAACTTCTTTTTAATAATTGATGTAATGTATGATTATTATCAATTAATGTTTCTTTCTTAAGATCTGGTTTAGAACACAATTCTCCTATGGCTTCTATAGTTTTAATATCAACTTTTAAGTGATATGCATATGCTTCAAAACCATCATCAGGTGTTAAAAATGTATGTATGTATTCTGCCGCCTTACCTTGATCCCCAAAGAAATCTAATATAGTTATTTTAGTATCTAAACTGAACTGAGAGAACATGCCTTGTATGAAACGTTCCATGTCCGGTTTAAATGATTCTAAATTAAAAATGTATAAATATTTATTATTTGATAGCTCTACATGATCTTCATATAAAGGATGATTTTGAAGATAATCCAAAGAAAATCTTTTAAACCCTATATCCATTTTAGTTTTGTATTCACATAGTAGTCTACAAGAATTCAAAGAGTAAACATTATCCCAAGCAATATATGTTTGCTGTGGGACATGTTTTACACCTTGTCTAAACCCTAATAAAGGATATAAAAAGACTTTACTCTTTTGAAAATAATCTGTGTAAACTTTAGCCATATTATAAAGTTACTTTATTTGTTAAAAACTCTATAGGTAATGAAAAATTTCTACTGTTGTAATGAAATTCAGCAGTTTTTATAGCACCACCAAAACCATCAGCCCATCTACCCATAGTTTCTCTTGATACATCAAACACATAAACTTGGTTATATGTATCAATTACAATAAACTTAAACAGCATATCATATTCATCTGCATCAACACCTAAAGTATCATAAACTAACTTCATATAAATAGCAGCTTGTAGCCAGTAATTATAAAAGTCTATAGTATCTTTAAAATCAGAAATAGTCTTACCTGTTGTTTTAAGATCACATATAGTAACCTGCTTTTTATCACTATCTACTTTATAATAATCAATATATCCATGTAAACCAAAAGATGAATCATTTAGCTTAGATTTAAGATATTTTTCACTATGTGTTTCAATAGGATCTAAATCAAAATCTGTAGTTACTTCTTCAAATAAAGACATAACATCTTTATTATTTTTAAGAATTTCAACTCTTTCTTCACACCTTAATAAAGTATCTTGGTCAATAACATCAACATTACTATTACTTATAAATTTCCAATATGGTTCATTATCTTCATTAACTACTTTTTTTAATCTTTGCTCATCTGTTTTAAGAGACTGAAAAAGATTTAAAGTTTTTAGTGATGCTAAAGCTTGAAATTCACAAAACTCTAATGTTTCTGCATCAGTATGAAGAGACATATCTTTCATTACTTTTCTGATATTATCACTTGGACTTTTACCAGGTGCAACATTAAACTTTTCGTTAACATTTTCAGGTTCAAACAACAAGCAATGTACAAGCTTTCCTTCTACAAGGTGTTTATCTGTTCTAAGCTCACGGTCCCACAATATATAGTCCTTATAAAACAAGGATGGTGAAAATAATAATTTGTTTAAAGAAGAATAACTAAAGTTAAAATCTTTAGCATAAAACTCTTCTTCTTTCTGTTTATTCTGTTTCATTAAATTTTATTTTATTAAATTCTTCAGGTCTAAGTGTAAGATCTATTTCTTTAACAGTCCACATTTCAGAACCAGGCCCTACCATTTGATTTATTAATTTAGTATATAATCTTTTTCTTGTATTCTCAAATACAAACTTAGTCAATTTACCTCTATTAATCATTTTTGATATAAACTGATTGTATTGGTATATACTATGGTTTTCATGATTAACACCTCCAAACTCTTTTAATGCTTGACGAAGTGCTTTAACATTCACAGTATTCCAATTATTTGAATTTTTAAACCAATCATAATGCCAATAAAATAATGTAGCAACTACATCAAAAGATTCATTAACATTGCAGTTAGCTATCATTTCTACACACAAACTTCTTGTTTCTTGATCAGTACTAGTAAGCATAGAATGTATAGTATTATACTCATCATTTGGTATAATTGCTAATCCTTCATTAGTAAGATTCATAACATCTTCATCTAATATTATTGTACGTGAGTTATCTTGTAAAAATAACCATTGTTCAAAATCAGATTCTGACTCTATTACAACATCTCTTAAATCATTTGCAGATGGTAGAAGGTTTTTATTTATATCTTCTTTCCATTTATGTACTATATCTTCTCTCTTTGCTTCTATTACACCCTTAGTTGAATGATAACCAGCATATGAAAAACAAACATCAATTCTTGAGCCAGGTATAAACTTTTCAGGATCCTGAAAGAAATCATTAAATTTATTTACAGCACATTCACTTAGTAGATCTGACTGTTTCAATGAAGTTAAAAGTTTAAAATATTGATTAAGATCACGTGACCTGTGATAATTTGTCTTTACTAAACTATTTACATACTTTGGAGAAACAATTAAAATCTCAGCTTTTTCCTTATTTCTTATTACTTTACAGTTATATTTTTCTTTTAACAATTCAAATTTTTGTCTAGGAAGATTTAACTTAGGAAATCTATATACAGTTTTATCTTGTAGATTTATAGTTTTTTTATCTTCCAATACTAAGCCAAACTCTTTTAAATCATTTGCATCAAGACCATCATATCTATATGACAATGTTGTTCCAATAAAATATCCTACGTGATCTATTTCTATATCACTTGCATTATATTTTTTTTTATTATCTACTAATTGGGGTAATGTTATTTTATAAATCATTTTTCATATATTTTTGATATTCTTTTTTAACAGCTACTTTAAATGTATAAAGGTCCCTATTATTAATTGATATTTCTTTTCTTACCATTGGCTCTAGATATCTAAAGGTAGTTTTGCATAAGTTTCCATTTTCTTCTAACCATAATATCATACTCTGAGCACTTTTTCTTTCAAAAGATACAAAGTTAGATTCACTTAACCAGTATTGCAAGTCTTTATCTCTATTGTTAGCATAAGTTATATTACTACAATTTTGCGCAAACTGCCACAGTAAATGATAGTTTTGTTTATAATCTATAGTAGGTATAATTTTAAGAGCCAAAGCTTTATCATCACCATGAGAATTTAATTGTACTTGTAAATCACTAAGAAGTTGTTCATCAAGAACCGTTTTATTAGCAGAACTATATAATACTGTTTCAGGATCAATTACACTTACACTAGTTGTATCAATAAGATATGCTAAGTTTATAGCCATCCCTGTTAACATCCACTCATCATAAAGACTATTTTCAATATCCAAATCATAATACCTTACACTTTCTGTAAGCTTAGGAGTTAATAAAACTTCAAGGCCTGAATTAGCTATTGCTATTTCTTTAGGATGTGTTGCAGTGTTTCTACCTTTTGTAGTTTCATAGTTCCATATCTTATTCATCATTATGGTAGAAGGTATATTCTCTGCATTTTCTAAACGGTAAGTTGATATATCTTCATGTCCTATAATTAAATCTGCCAATGTATAATCATTTGTTACAGTTATATTGTGCTCTCTAAGAGCTGCTTTTAATCTATCTTGAGATACATTACACTTAGGTAATATAAAAGCTTTCTTTTTGGTTCTAAAAGTAATACCATCTTCTGTTGGTACTGTTAATATAGTTTGTAGTTTTTCATATGTTGTTTGATCTTGAGTACATAATACTTTATCAACTACCCCGGAACTAGAAAGGACACCATAAATAGTGTCCTTCTCTAATCCAAAGTAAGTTAAAGCATCAGCATCAAAATCTTGATATACTGATTTATTTGCCATTTTATTTCATTGTCATTTTAATGATTGCTGGATTCATCATCATTTTGTTAAACTTCTGTTTATTACCATTAAAGATAGTACGTACAATTAAATACTTAAGATCATTAGTAAAATAATCTTTAGTACATAAAGATATTAATCTATCAGTAATTTTCTGAGTCACTGAACTTTCTTTAGAATATACAACTGAAAAATTACCAAGTCTTGTAGCTAACGTTGCAGCAATATCTGCACGGTAAGTATCATCTTGCCCTACACAACTTCTAAGTTCACCAAGAATATATGATTCATTTTCATGAGTCAATAAATCTTTTGGTGTTACTAATTTGTCCAGTTTATTATTAATAAAAGTAGTAAACATAGATGCAAATGTATCACCTACAGAACCTTCACCAATCATTTGAATTAATGATAAGTTATCTTCAAAGCTATCAAAACTAGATATTGCATTAAAGAATGTTGTAATAGATCTTGCATTAGTTTCTTGTGTTACTAGCTCAGGATGTAATAATAAAAAGTTAATACATCTTGTATCTATACTTGCACTTTCCGCCCACTCAGCCCATACGTTAACATCAAATTTAAGATTTGCAGTTACATATCTAGTCTTCTGTGCACTATCTACACTGTTAACCATATAGTCACCATTATCCGGGTTAGCTGTTAATATAATATGCCAATCTTTAGGAAGGGACCATGAAATATAAGTTTGTCTATCTATTAATTCCATAACTGCTTGAATAAACCTTGTATCAGCTCTATTCCAATCATCTAATAATAGTATACCACCTTCTTTAGCATCTGCAATCCATTCTGGTGCACAGTAAGACATTCTATTCTTCCCTGTCATCTTGTATCCTGTTTTAAGATATTCCTGTACAGCAAGTTCATCAACCCACATACCAACTTTTTTAGTTATTGTTGCAGGCATGTTAGCTAAATCTGCTGAAGCGGCAGATCTTTGTGCTGCAGTATATGACAAGTCATCTAATTTCTTAGTTGGGACGTTAACTATTTTTTCTTTATACATCTGAAATTGACGTACAGGAAAACCCACTAGGTCACCTAACTCTTCTATCTGAGCTAAGTTTAATTTAACAAATTTTAGATTATTATCTTGTGCTAATTCTACAATAGTAGATGTTTTACCAATACCTGATTCACCTACTACTTCAACTGATACTGGACTTTTTCCATTGGATTGTAAGTACCTGTTATTTGTAATTATATGATTTACAAATCCTTTTAATTCCGTTACATTTAAATTTACTTGTGCCATTTTTATTTTTAATTTAATTTAATTACTTGTCCTGGTAAATCATCATTTACATCAGATATACTACTAAGTACCCATAAGGCATTATTAGGACATTTTTCTGGAGCATATGCTTCACCATCTGTTAAATATATCAATGCGGTATAAATACCTTTTTCATTGTAGTGATCAATAACTGGTTGGAAACTTGTCCCACCACGACCATGTATTTCCCAATCTTTCTTAGGTTTAAATTCTTCTACTGTTCTAAGTTGTGTATCACACTGTGCAACTGTAATTTTATGACCTGTTTTATGCATATGAGTTAATTCACTAAAAAACTCTTTAAGCTCATCATTATTTACAGATCCGCTTGTGTCAACACCAACAAGTATATGATTCTTAAATTTAATCTTTAATCCTGGACTTGCAGCATAACGTTTATTATATTTACGTCTTAGTTTTTTAGTATATACAACACTAGAATTACCTGCAAATCTTCTTAAGTAAGCTCTCCAATTAAACTTAGGTGGATCAATATGCATAAGTCTACTTATTAAATCAGAAAGTTCTCCTGGTATATCACCACATTTCTTTTCAGTTTGTTCTGTAGCTTCTTTAAGTTGATGATCAATTTGTTTTTGAACTAACTTTTTATCCGCTTCAGGTAACTCTTCAAAATCATTCCATGTGCTATGACAATATGGGCTATCACCTTTCATCTGGTCCATTAAGCTATCTAATGATGGGCATTCCCCACTTCCTTGTGCTTCTTCTAATAATTCATAGTACTTTTTAGTACCTGCTTTAACAGGAAGATTTAATTCAGGAAAACTTGATAATAATAAACCACCTTCAGGTAATTTACTTTCCAGTATGTACTGGTTTATTTCTAGATCAGCGGCTATATTAAATAGTTTATGATCAGAATACAGATCTCTTAATAATAAATGACCAAATGCAATATGCAATAGCTCATGTTTTATTAATCCATATCTATGGTCCTCACTTAAGTTCATAAAGAACTCAGGGTTTATTGTCAACTGCATACCAATACCATTTTTACTTACACCTGCTGTAGGTATACGTTCAGTGTATTCTTTATTGATACCAATTAAAAAGAGCCCGTAAAAGGGCTCTGTAAATATTAAACTTTTGGTTGTCCTAGCAACCTTTTCTTGTACTATCATGTTATTTCTTTTAAAATAGATAAATATAAATTTGTTGCTGATTTAGAATTTTTTATAAGAGTAGTTAAGTTACATGTCAATAATTCTTTATAGGTATATGTAGTATCAATACTACTATAAAAGGTTGCCCTTTTATCAAAGACTAATGCTTTTGCAATTAATCTATTAGTAATATTTCTATCTGCTATATCTAAATTTTTGTAAAGTGTCAGAGCTAATTCAACATCTTCATTGTTTTTGCTTTTGATCATCTGTACTATCTGTAATAATTCCTGACTTGATATTATTTTCATCTTCTAGTATTTCAATCCATACTCCTGGATTAGATTTATCATATGTATATTGTTCAAAGACAGGTAGAATAAATTCCGCATTATCATCTTCAATCCAACCTGCTTTAACCATGTCATCTTGCACGGTCTGTGCAGGATTAATATAATCAAATTTATGACGTGTACCTCTTATAAATTCAAAAGATATTTTAGCTGGTAAATCATGTTTAGCTAGTTCAGCCTTAAATTCATCATGATATTTTGCATAATAATCTTTAGCTTTTTTTCTATAATTCATTACTGTTTTGCTAGCAATAAAGTATTTACCTGTCCATCTACGGCCATTCTTACTACTTGGTACTGATCCTGGTATAAACCATTTTTTATTT
>Ga0115003_10002241_pt1 | contig 16271 bp, 23 predicted proteins | sample ArcticOcean_MG_C_7_FD_88736 | JGI IMG/M metagenome (GOLD analysis project Ga0115003, IMG submission 88736) | Marine microbial communities from western Arctic Ocean - ArcticOcean_MG_CB11_88 | ecosystem: Environmental > Aquatic > Marine > Oceanic | place: Arctic Ocean: Canada Basin | collected... | reverse complement strand
CCGGTTGTAAGCATTCAAGGAGAATTTTCTAATTCAAAAGAAGTTTTTATGAGAGACTATAACGGAGATTCTTATCAGGTTACTGGATCCGTAAGTATGCCAATTTTTGCTGGTGGCCTAAATTGGTCTAATATCAGGAAGGCTCAAGAAATTAATAATCGGGATAAGTATTTTGTAGTTGAATCCAAAAGACGCCTAAAAAAACAAATTAAGACAGCATTTGCTCAATATACATCGTCTTTATCAAAAATTGAATCCACTCTAAAACAAGTTGAGGCTAATAAAATAGCTCTCGAAGGTGTAAAGATTGAATTTGAGTTGGGAACTAGAACAAATTTAGATGTCTTAGACGCTGAGAGAGAATATTTAGATTCTCAAGTTTCATTAATTAGCGCTAGAAACGATTCAATGCTATCAAGATTTTTTTTACTCCTAAATATCGGAGAATTAACTCCCAAAAAGCTTTCTTTATCAGTAGATACTTACAATCCAATTAAAAACTATAATAAAGTACGTAATTTTAAACTTGGGTGGAAGAGATTTAAAGATATTAAAAATGTTGATTGAAATATAGCTACTATCTTGTAAGGTGGGCTCATTATGGTATCTGAAGAAAATAGTCAAGAAATGTCCGTTAATGAAATTCTTTCATCTATTAAGGAAGTAATTTCCAATGAGAAGATTTCTAAAAGTGATGAAGTTGAAGATGAAGTCCTTGAGTTAACCGATGTTATTTCAGATGATGATGAATCAATTCTTTTGGATGATGTTGTAGAGACAAATGATATTCCCATTGAGCAACCTATTGAGGGAGATCTCGCCGAGGACTTAAGAAAGAATCTTAATTTAGACGATGGTAATTTTCTATCTGACCTATCAATCGATGATATTATAAAAGAAACTGTTAGAGAAACACTTAACGAATGGTTTGCTAATAATTTAAAACCGATTGTAGAAGAATCTGTTAAAGAAGAAGTAGCAAAATTATTTAAAAAACGTAACTAATATGATTGATAAAAAATATGATCCCTCTAAATCTGAGAGGCGCATTTATAACATTTGGGAATCCGAAGGATTTTTTAAGCCATCCAGGGATGGGTCTGAGAAATTCTCTATTGTTATGCCTCCTCCAAACGTTACTGGAAGTTTGCATATGGGTCATGCATTAAATACAACACTCCAGGATATAATAGTTCGCTATCAAAGAATGAAGGGCAAGGATGTTTTATGGCAACCCGGAACAGATCATGCCGGAATAGCCACTCAAATGGTTGTAGAAAGAAATTTAGCAAAGGATAAGAATATTGATAGAAAAACCTTTGGAAGAGAACCTTTTATTGAAGAGATATGGAAATGGAAAGAAAAATCCGGAGGAACAATTACAGAGCAACTGAGAAGGTTAGGGGCTTCATGTGACTGGAGTAGGGAGAGATTTACAATGGATGATGGTCTTTCTGATGCGGTTATTAAGGTTTTTGTTGATCTTTATAATGATGGTCTGATTTATAAAGATAAAAGACTTGTTAACTGGGATCCAGGATTAAAAACTGCTATTTCCGATCTTGAGGTCATCCAAAAGGAAACCGATGGTTATCTTTGGTATATTAGATATCCCTTTGAAGAAGATTCAAAAAAATCAATAATAATTGCAACCACAAGACCAGAAACAATGTTTGGAGATACTGCAATTGCTGTTCATCCAGATGACGTACGGTATAAAAAATTAATAGGAAAGAAAATTATTATACCAATAGTTAATAGAGTTATTCCAATTATCGAAGATGAATATGCCGATCCAGAACAGGGCAGTGGAGCAGTTAAAATAACACCTGCCCATGATTTTAATGATTTTGAAGTTGGTAAAAGAAATAATCTTGAAATGATATCTATTTTAGATATTGATGGTGCTTTAAATGAAAATACACCAAAAGAGTGGCAGGGTCTTGATAGGTTTAAGGCTAGGGAAATATTACTTGAAAAGCTAGAAGGTAGTGGAAACCTAGTTAAGGCTGAGCCTTATTTAAATACGATACCGCATGGTGATAGGTCTGATGTAGTCATAGAGCCTTATCTTACAGATCAATGGTATGTTGACGCCAAGACATTGGCAAAGCCTGCCATTGATAGTGTTAAAAATGGTGAAACAAAATTTGTTCCTGAAAATTGGTCTAAAACATATTTTGAGTGGATGAATAATATTCAGCCCTGGTGTATATCAAGACAATTATGGTGGGGGCACCGTATTCCTGCCTGGTATACTGATAATGATGAAATTATTGTTGCCAAATCTGAACTGGAAGCTAAGGAGATAGCAAAAGAAAAATTCAATACAGATACTATAACACGTGACGAGGATGTTCTAGATACTTGGTTTTCATCAGCTTTATGGCCTTTTAGCACCCTCGACTGGCCTAATGATAAAAATGACCTTGATAGATACTATCCCACCAGCCTTTTAATAACTGGTTTTGATATAATATTTTTCTGGGTAGCTCGAATGATGATGATGGGGCATTATTTTCAAAAGAAAATACCTTTTTCAGAAGTTTATATTCACGCATTAGTACGTGATGAAAATGGTCAAAAAATGTCTAAATCAAAGGGTAATGTTGTTGATCCACTGGACCTCATTGATGAGTATGGCGCTGATTCCCTAAGGTTTACCCTTGCCTCAATGGCCTCTCAAGGAAGAGATATTAAATTATCCAAATCAAGGGTTGAGGGTTATAGGAATTTTGGAACTAAACTCTGGAATGCCTCACGTTTTTGTGAAATGAATGACTGTCTTAAACATAAAAAAATTGATTTAGATAACTTAGATTGCATATTAACAAATTGGATTTTAGGCGAGATTATAAAAACTGATAAAAAAATTAATATTTATCTAAGCGAGTATAAATTTAACGAAGCATCAAATGAGATTTACCATTTTATCTGGCATGTATTTTGTGATTGGTATCTGGAATTAATCAAACCTTATTTTGACTCACCAGATCTTGAGCATACTCAAGAAGTAAGAGCTATGACAGCTTTTTCACTAAAATTTATTCTAACTAAACTCCATCCATTTATGCCTTTTATAACTGAAGAATTATGGGATAGCTTAGGTTTTAAGGGAAAGCCATTAATCCTTAGTGACTGGGATTTTAATCTACCAGAGGGCAAGGATCAGGGTCTCTCTTTAAATACAGATCGCTTAATTGAAATAATATCATCAATAAGATCAATAAGGTCGGAGCTAAATATACCAGCTAAAGCTAACTTATCTTTAGAAGTAATGGAAAAGGACTATAAAGAATTAAGTAAAATTGAAAATATTAATATGTTTTTAAAAAAGTTAGTTAGAATAGAAACTATTGAGAGTGTAAAAGGATTTTCTGATAGGGCGGCTTATTTCTCAGTATCAGATATAGATTTTTCTCTTGTTATTGACGAATCCATTGATTTATCAATGGAATTAGTAAGAATAGAGAAAGAAGAAGAAAAAATATCTAATGATATATATTCATTAAAAAAGAAATTGGATAATAAAAGTTTTGTTGAGAGGGCTCCCAGTGAAGTTGTTCAAGAAAATTTTGATAGACTAGAGGAACTTTCCTTGGGCCTTAAGAAAATTAAAGAATCGAAATCATTTATAGGTAAGTTTGTTTCCAATGACTGAAAATTCCAAAATTAAAAAAAGACTTTGTCCTTTATGTAGTAAATCTATTAATAACAATAACTTAAATTACTATTCTAAACCATGGACCCTTGTTAAATGCGATTGTTCATTTGTTTACATGCCTGAAGTCCCTGTGTATGAAAGAATGAAAAAAGAGTTCTCGTGGGAAAGAAATTTTAATGAAGGGGAGGTCATTACTACAAAAAAAAGAGTTAGACGCTTCATTAAGGGCATTTTAAAAAGAGATAAGCTTAAATATTTGTTGAATAAATTTTGTAAAAAGGGTGAAATTTTAGATATTGGCTGCGGATCTGGTGCGAAATTTAATAATATTTCAAATGAATATATACCTTATGGGATTGATATATCTGAAGATTCTGCAAAAGAGGCTGATAAGGTTTTTAAAAAAAGAGGGGGTGAGGCAGTCTGCGCGCCTTCTACAGAAGTCTTGGATAGGTTTGGTGAAAATAAATTTTCCGGTGCTATTTTAAGGGCTTATCTTGAGCACGAGCATGACCCATTTGAGGTCTTGAAGAATTTAAAATTTACTCTTAAGCCGGATGCACATGCAATTATTAAAGTCCCAAACTATAATAGCGTTAACAGAAGGGTAAGGGGAAATAATTGGTGTGGCTTTAGGTTCCCAGATCATGTTAATCAATTTACTCCAAAAACTTTGTTAACTATGGTAAGAAATGCTAATTATGAAGTGGTTAAATTTAATTTTTTTGATTATTTACCAACAAGTGACAATATGTGGATGGTTGTTAAGCCGAAGCAAGATTTATAGGGTGCTTTAATGTCTAGGAAAAAATTTGATAAAAGTAAGCTTCCAAGCCGTCACGTTAGTGTTGGTCCTGAGCGAGCCCCGCATAGATCATATTATTATGCAATGGGAATGACAGAGGAGGATATTGCTAAACCTTTTGTTGGTGTTGTTTCAACTTGGAATGAGGCTGCTCCTTGTAATATAGCTTTAATGCGTCAAGCTCAGTCTGTGAAGAAGGGTGTAAAGGATGCTGATGGAACGCCAAGAGAGTTTTGTACTATTACTGTGACTGATGGAATTGCCATGGGACACCAGGGTATGAAATCTTCACTTGTTTCAAGAGAGATTATTGCGGACTCAACTGAATTAACTGTTCGAGGACACTCTTACGACGCGCTTGTTGGTTTAGCAGGCTGTGACAAGTCTTTGCCGGGCCTTATGATGGCAATGTGCCGCTTAAATGTACCAAGTGTATTTATGTATGGTGGTTCTATTTTACCAGGAAGATATAAGGGTAATGATGTAACGGTCGTGGATGTTTTTGAGGCAGTAGGTAAGTATGCTGCCGGTGGCGCTACCGAAGAGGACTTACAAGAACTTGAGAAGGTTGCGTGCCCAAGTGCTGGAGCCTGTGGAGGTCAATTTACAGCTAATACAATGGCTTGTGTGTCTGAGGTTATCGGGTTGGCTTTACCATACTCCTCTGGAGCCCCAGCTCCCTATGAAGAGCGCGATAAGTATGCATATGAATCTGGTAAGCAAATAATGAATTTGATTGAAAAAAATATTAGACCAAGAGATATTGTAACAAGAAAATCCCTTGAGAATGCAGCGACAATAGTTGCAGCAACTGGTGGATCAACAAATGCTGGGTTGCATTTACCCGCGATTGCTAATGAATGTGGCATTGAATTTAATCTAGATGATGTTGTTGAAATTTTTAAAAGAACTCCATATATCGCTGATTTAAAACCAGGTGGTCAGTATGTTGCAAAAGATGTTTATGAAGCTGGCGGAGTTCCTATTATCATTAAGACTTTATTTGAAGGTGGTTATATCCATGGTGATTGCTTAACAGTTACCGGTAAAACTTTAGAGGAAAACTTAGAATCTGTTGAATTTAATAAAGATCAAAAGGTGATAAGGCCTTATAACAATCCTCTAAGCCCAACCGGAGGTGTCGTAGGATTGAAGGGTAATTTAGCTCCAGATGGTGCCATAGTAAAAGTTGCAGGAATGGAAAATACATCCTTCGAAGGAATCGCAAGATGTTTTGATTGTGAAGAAGATGCTTTTAAATGTGTTTCTAATGAAGGCTACGATGAGGGTGATGTTATAGTCATAAGGTACGAAGGTCCTAAAGGTGGTCCGGGTATGAGGGAAATGCTATCTACCACTGCAGCCTTGTCTGGACAAGGTATGGGTGGCAAAGTTGCACTTATTACTGACGGAAGATTTAGCGGTGGGACAAGAGGCTTATGTGTTGGTCATGTAGGTCCCGAAGCAGCTGTAGGCGGTCCAATAGCTTTGATAAAAGATGGTGATAGAATTACAATAGATGGAGATAAAGGAATTCTTAGTGTTGATGTAACAGAAGAGGAGTTTTCAAAAAGAAAAGCTTCTTGGAAACCTAGGGGCACAGACTATAATAGCGGTACGCTATGGAAGTATTCTCAAACAGTTGGTTCTGCTCAAAAAGGTGCAATTACCCATCCAGGCGCTGATGAAGAAACTCACATTTATGCAGATATCTAATTCTTAGATAATTTATTCTATCTCAATTATGATTGGAACATGGTCAGAGGGTTTTTCTTTGTCTCTAACCGTTTTGTCAATATAAACATTGTTCATTTTGTCGGTAGCCAGTGGGGATGTTAGGATGTGATCAATTCTTATGCCATTATTTCTCTGCCACGCACCTCTTTGATAGTCCCAAAAAGTATAATTACCTGGATCGTTATTAAACTGTCTAAAGGAATCTAGAAAACCAAGAGATAATATTTCTCGATAAGCTTTTTTTGTTTCTATTTTAAACAATGCGTCATCTTTCCATGCATCAGGATTATGAACATCAGCTTCTTCGGGAATAACATTAAAGTCCCCTAAAACAATAAATATTTCTTCATTAAGAAGGGTTTCTCTTAAATGCGACTTTAGCCTTTCCATCCATTCGAGCTTATAGTCATATTTTGGTCCTGGCGCAGGATTACCATTTGGAAGGTAGATATTCGCTAATCTTACCATGCCTGAATCAGTTGAATGAACTGTTTCAATATACCTTGCTTGTTCATCGTTATAGTTCGGAATTCCTTTGAATGTTTCTTCAATAAGATATTTTGATAAAACGGCAACACCATTATAGCTTTTTTGACCATGTATTTGAACGTTGTAGCCCATTTCCTCAAAAGAACTGATTGGAAAATCTTTATCAATAACTTTTGTTTCTTGGAGGCATAAAATATCTGGATTTTCAAGCTTTAGCCAATCTAAAATATTATTAATTCTTGATCTTACAGAGTTTACATTCCAGCTTGCGATTTTCACGATAGTTACATTGAGAATGATGTACCGCAGCCACAAGAAGAAGTCGCATTCGGATTTTGTATTTCAAAAGATTGGCCAATTAAATCATTCTTATAATCAATAACCGAGCCTTCAAGGTAGGGGATTGAAACTTCATCAATTAACACCTTAGCCCCATTCTCTTCGAGCAAAACATCACCCTTATCAAGATTTTTTACTAAATCAAATTGATAAGAAAACCCAGCACATCCGCCCCCTAGGACTGATATTTTAAGAATTACATCCTTTTCTTGTGAAGAAATGATATTTTTAATTTTTTCTGCAGCATTTTTGCTGATTGATATGTTATTTTTATTATCCATTAGTTACCCGGTAAACTTCCCGCTCCTAACCTTCCAAGGTTTCCAAAGAGCTGTTGAATTACTGTGAGCTCTCTTCCTCTTGTAGGTGTTTGTCTATCTACATATGATATAACTTTTCCATCCTCAAGACTATAGTATTTTAGATTATTAACTTTATTTTCATTATTAAATGAAATTGCCAATACCCTTCTATCTGTTATTTCTGGATGATAAAATGCAGTTGTTTCAGCTTTACTGTAAATGTAATACCAAGTTGATGCGTCAATAGATGATGTTGTTGACGGAGATCCAAGGAGATCAATAACATCGCTAGCAATACTTTGGTCCAGCACAACCTTATTCAAAAGTTCATCATCAAAAACATAACCTCTATTCTCTACTATAGGAGATACTAATGATGAACACGAGGTTGTAAAAATGCATAAAAAGACAAATATATATTTTTTAATTACATAATTCATGAGATAAAAGCTAAACCTTTATTAATATAAGTTATAGAAATGATCTGTTCTTTGATATTTGTCAATCTTAGTGAAAAGAAATGTTAAAAAAAATTAAAAATATTATATCGTCGTTAATGAATTCAGGCCCTGATTATTCTTTGCCTCATGGCTTAATATACAAAAGAATCCTTAAATCCTCATACGATAAATTTTTTTATGTTGATTTAAAAGTACCTGATACAATTGATGGTAGATTTGATATTATTATATTGCATATCTTTGTTTTTATAAAAATTTTTAAAGAATCTGGTGAAAAAGAGAAAAATTTTACACAAAAGCTCTTTGATATATTTATGATTGAAGTAGAGTCATCCTATCGAGAGTTAGGAATTAGTGATCAATCATTCGGTAAAAAAATGAAAATTGTAATCGAATCTTTTTATGGAAGAACAAGAATGTATGATCAGTATTTTTATGATGAAGAAAAGTTTTGCGAATGTTTGCAAAGGAATATTTGGTCAAACAACAAAGAAATGAAAAAAGAGTCTAAAAAATTATATCATTTTGTTTATCAAAAAGTTAATAAGTATAATGGTAAAACTTTAGAGAGTATCTTAACAACGTCCTCTAATGGGTTTTAATTTTCTTATTTAGCTTATACATGCGGGGCTTTGGTTTGAGTTTAAATAAAGTTATATCAATAGATGCAATGGGTGGCGATAATAGCCCAGGCGTTTCCATAGAAGGTCTTTCCATAGCCTTAAAGAATTTAGATAACTTTTCAGCCATTCTCTATGGCGATGAAAAGAAGATTAAGACGGAAGTTGAAAAAAATTCTATTAATAAAAATAAAATTGATATTATTCACTGTAATAAAGTTGTCCCGATGGATGCAAAACCAATTGATGCTATTAGAAGGATAGGCAAGGAATCATCAATGTGGGGGTGTATCAAATCTGTTAGTGATAATAATTCAGAAATAGCTATATCTGCAGGAAATACTGGTGCGTTAATGGGTCTGTCTGTAATTATACTTAAAAAGCTTGATGGAATTGAAAGGCCGGCTATAGCAAGCTACTGGCCAAATAAAAATGGACGTTCAGTTGTATTAGACCTAGGTGCTAATGTTGAGGTTTCTTCAAATCAATTGGTTCAGTTTGGAATACTTGGCTATGCCTACGCTCTTACAGTTTTGGAAAAAGAAAATCCCTCCGTTGGTTTGTTAAATATTGGTCACGAAGAGATGAAGGGCACAGAGAGCATCCAAGAAGCATCACAAAAAATGAAAAAACTTTTTGAGAATAACTATATTGGCTATGTAGAAGGTGATGATATTTCACTTGGTAAATCAGACGTTGTTGTGACAGACGGATTTACTGGTAATATAGCATTAAAAACCGCTGAGGGGACTGCAAAGCTTATTGGTCATTTTATGTCAGATGCATTTAAGAAATCTTTTTTAGGTCGCTTGAGTTATTTAATTGGTATAAATTCATTTAAAGAACTCAAGGATAAAATGGATCCAAGGGAGCTCAATGGGGGAGTATTTCTTGGATTAAATGGTTTAGTTGTAAAAAGCCATGGAGGAACTGATGCTATTGGTTTTTCTAAGGCAATTGAATTTAGTTTGAAATTATCGCACTCTAAAATGTCGAAAACTATTAAAAAATTGGTAAGTAAAAATATTTAATTATGAATAATGATAGCAAAATATTTAGATCTATTGTTAAGGGTGTTGGAGCTTCTTTACCTAAGAAAATCGTAACAAATAAAGATTTGACTATGATGGTGGATACATCTGAAGAGTGGATTGAGGAAAGAACGGGTATCAAAGAAAGAAGAATAGCCTCTGAGGGAGAAACAACATCTTCACTTGGCGCTGAGGCGGCTCAGAAAGCCATTAATAATTCGGGACTAGAGAATTCAGATATTGATCTAATTATCTTGGCTACATCAACTCCAGATAATACATTTCCAGCCTCAGCAACAGCTATTCAATCATCATTGGGAATAAGAAAAGGTTATGCTTACGATATGCAGGCAGTTTGTTCAGGTTTTGTTTTTGCCATAGAAGCTGCAGACAATGCGATAAAGGTTGGTAATGCTAAAAATGCTCTTGTTATAGGGTCTGAAACTTTTAGTAGAATAATTGATTGGGATGATAGGGGGACTTGTGTTCTTTTTGGAGACGGTGCTGGTGCTATAGTTTTATCTGCATCAGATGATGCTTCCAATAGAGGCGTTTTAAGTAATCATTTACATTCTGATGGTCGCTATGGGGATCTTTTATATGTTGATGGAGGGCCTTCGACATCTAGTCAGGTTGGGTTTTTAAGGATGGATGGTAAAGGCGTTTTTAAGCATGCTGTTCACAACTTATCCTCTGCAATAATTGAGGCAATAGAATACAATAATCTAAAGATTAATGATATTGATTGGTTTGTTCCTCATCAGGCAAATAAAAGAATTCTTGAGGCGGTTTCAAAAAAAGTTGGACTTAGTAAAGATAAGGTAATAATTACAGTTGATAAGCACGCTAATACTTCTGCCGCCTCTATTCCACTTGCTATAAATGATGCAGTTGAGGAAGGTAAAATTAAGCCAGGTGATTTAGTTTTATTGGAAGCAATGGGGGGAGGATTTAGCTGGGGTTCTACATTAATTAGATGGTAGAAGTCCTTGATTTTTTTTACAAAAGAGTTTTTTATATAAGAAGAGGAAAATAAAATGAGTGAAACTTTAACAAGAGCTGATTTGTCTGAGGCAATTTATTCTGAAATAGGTATATCTAAAGTTGAGTCCTCTCAAATAGTCGATCAAATTTTTGAAGAAATGATTTTAGAGCTAATAGATGGTAAAAGTGTAAAATTATCATCATTCGGCAGCTTTATGGTTAGGCAGAAGAATGAAAGAATTGGCCGTAATCCAAAAACTAAAGAAGAAGCAGTGATTGATGCAAGGCGAGTTGTTGTTTTTAGGGCAAGTAAGGAACTTAAAAATAAAATTATTAACGAATAAAAGAATGTGAAATATGGTTGAAAAAAGTCCTGAGGCATATAGAACGATTGGAGAAGCTTCCAAGGAAGTTGGAGAGCCATCTTATGTTTTAAGATTTTGGGAAACTAAATTTAAACAAATTAAGCTAATCAAAAGACCTGGTGGAAGAAGATTTTATCGGCCAGAAGACATAAGTCTTCTTTTAAAAATAAAAAATTTTTTAAGGAATGATGGCTTAAGCATTAAAGATGTTAACTCTAAGCTTAACGATTCCAAGGCATCAAGCTTAAGCCCTATTAATAATTTGGATAAACAAAAGTCTTCTATTGCAACTGAGCTAAATATAAACTCTTCTTTAAAATCCAATAAAGGTGAGTTATTAAAAAAATTAAATGAGATTCTTGAAACATTATCTTAATTTTTATTTTACTCGACAATAATATTTTCTTAGATAAATTTTTTTATATAGTTAATTAGCTTTGTAAATTTAGAGACTCGGTTAACTTTAGGATATAATAAAAAAAAGAGGGGGCTGAGATGAACAAGATTATTGAAGCAGGAAAGCATATTATTGAAGAGTGGTGGTCTGAAGACGATATAGAAAATGATTTTTATAAGATTGATGATTTAGGGGCTGAGTTTTCAGTAAGTCATGTTCTTAATAAAAGTAAAATCGATAATTAAATTCTACCTTTCTATGTGACTACATATTTTTTCTAATTCTTCGAATCCTATTGATTCAAAAATAGGGGTAGTAAAACTACTTTCTTTATAATTCTCATCTATTAAAGCAACTCCCTTAGACATCTCTTTTTCATACAAAATTATTTGTACAGCACTAGTCCTAAATCTTTTACAATCTGTCTGTTTGTATACTTTTTTTGATGAATATTTTTTAGAGACAAGAGGAATTTCTTGGGGATTAAAATAATTTGTTAAAACCCAATAATATACATACTTATCATCAGATCCCGTTTCATTTAAATCGATATAATGAACTCCAGAATCAGTTTCGCCAAATTCTATCCAATTAGCGAAAGCCATACCACCTAAAAAGGTTATTAATAATAATGTGACTATAAATTTTCTAAGCATTTTGTAATTTTAAATAATATGATTTTGAATGTCTATTAACTCTTGGTTTCTTTTTTAGTAATTTTTATCCTATTATAAAAAAATGGCAGATAAAGAACCTTTTTGGGAAACTAAATCATTAAATGAAATGTCAAAGCTTGAGTGGGAATCTTTGTGTGATGGCTGTGGTAAGTGCTGCTTGCATAAACTTGAGGATATCGATACTGGAGAAATATCAGTATCAAATGTATCCTGTGCATATCTGGATGAGAAAACATGTAAATGTAAGGATTATATAAATCGTCAAGATAACGTTCCTGACTGTATTGAATTAGATTTAAAAAAATTAAAAAAACTTGAGTGGCTTCCACCAACATGTGCTTATCGTCTGATTGATGAGGGAAAAAAGCTATATGACTGGCATCATCTTATTTCTGGAAGCTCCAAAAGTATTCACGAGCATGGCATGTCCGTTCGTGATTATGCTGTAAATGAAAATAAAATAAGTGATATAGAGGAATACATTCTTGAATGGTTTAATAAAAATGGTAGTCTTTTTTAAAATAAAAAAACTATAAGATTAATTAATTTTATAATAGTAGGGGTAAAAATATTCATGGTTGTCACTATAAAAAAAATATTATTAACTTTATTATTACCTATTTTCATACTTGGAGGAACTATGGCGGATGAATTAACCACAAGCGACCGGCTAGATATTATTGATGTAATGAGCTCTTACGCAAGAGGGATTGATACAAAAGATTTTGATTTTTATGCAACAATTTTTTCTGATGATGTAGAGGTTAATATTATTTATGATCCTAATTTTAGATCAGGAGGAAAAGTTACTCTAAAAGGAAAGGATGAGTGGGTAACATATGTAAAGGAAGCGGTTAGCAAATATCAAAGTAGTCAACATATGATGGGAAACCCATTAATAGTTTATGAAAATGGGATTGCAAAAGTAAGGACTGATATTCAGGCAACTCATTATTACAAAGGCGCTGAACAAAAAAAATCAACTCTTTGGGGTAATTATAATACTCATATGCAAAAAGAAAATGGTAAATGGAAGGTTATTAAACATACCTTGACTAGTATTGGCTCAGATTAGAATTATTTTATTCATTAAAAAGATTGAGGGTTGCCCATGTCAGTTTATCAAAAAGTAACAGCAGATTTTTATAATGGTATAGCTGCTGGCGATATTGAGGTTGTTGAAGCCTTGATAGATGATGATTTTGAATTAATTGTTCCTATGTCCAGCGGAGTTTTGTCAGGAATCTACAAAGGAAAAAAAAGATTTTTGGAAGGTGTCATACCTCTAGTTTTTTCTTGTGTTGATCCTGAGCAAATGATTTTTTGTAAAAATTTTAAAATTATAAGTATCTTTGGTAATATGGTAATTGCAATGGCCCAAAATGATGGAATAGCATTAAGTGGAAAGCCATATAATCAAACTTACTTTCATATTATGACAATTGTTTCAGGGAAAATTACCCGACTTATTGAGTCATTTGATAGCGCTTTGGCAAATGAGGCTCTTTGGATGGAGAATACAGAAGACTTAAGGCCAGATATACCCTTTTCATTGGATGAGATGGACTCCAATATCTAGACCGACTGACGTTTTTCAGTATTTTTAAGGTACTTATAATATATTCTTGGTATCGCCCATTTCTCTAGGGCATGTTTTTTATCCCTTCCGATCTTATCAACTTCATAAAAAAGAAAGCGTTTATTTTTGGCAATATTCCAATCACCTCTCTTAAAGTTTTTTCCTGTCTTGGGGTTAGGTCTTTTGGGATATTCCTTCATAACGTTAAAATATCTCAAACAGTTGTAATGTTAAGTTAATTTTAATTAAAAATTAACATACTGCATTATGATTGCAATCACCGGTCCAAATAGAAAAAAAAGAATCCCTATTATCCATTGAATATCATTTCTCATATAATTCTCCATTATTGTTATTATTAAGAATTTTACTGAAAGCAGTATAACCGCATTTCATAATGAACCAATTAAATTAATTATTAATCTTAAAGGTTGCAATCAGTCTCTAATGATCTTTTTATATCGACAATGTTATATTTTCTAAAATCTCTATTTAAATTTTTTTTGATTTCTTTGAAGTTTTTAGCAGATGGCATATCAAATTTTATAATTATAATTATTTTTTTGATTTTTTTAGGGTGGGGCATCATTTCTTTTAGTATTTGGTATTTCCTATAATTTTTAAGTAAGGAGTAGGGTATGGAAGATTTTGTAAAGTATGGACAGTGGATTGTTGTTGTTATTAGTCTTCTAGGAATTACACTGGTTAGCTCAACTAAGCCAAAAACACGTTTAAGTGGTTATATTGTAACCGCTCTTGGAAGACTGAGTGGAGCCATTCTGTTTGTTTTTTTAGACTTATACGCTTTTGTCATTGTAAATATTATTCATACCTTTATTGGAATTAGAGGCTATTTAAAAAATAAAAGAGAAGGTATACAATAAAAAATATTTAAAATTTTATAAGTGTCGGAGCGTGGCGCAGCCTGGTAGCGCACTTCGCTGGGGGTGAAGGGGTCGGAGGTTCGAATCCTCTCGCTCCGACCATTTAAAATACTAGAAAATAGCCATTATAAAAAACTATTATCTTTTAACTATTAAAACTGCCCGAATGTTTGGACATTCTTTGGACTTATTGACTTTATAGGCTTGTTTTAAGTAATTGTTTATTATCAAATACAAAAATGAAAACAATAATAATAATTATAAGAAATTTCTTTTCCTTGTTTAATTTACCCTCCGGTTTGTGGAAGAATTTTGTTCTATTTAGCTTAGCTATCTTTTTTACCTATACCGGGGTAGATCACTTTGTTAATGCAGATTTTTACCTATCTATTATGCCACCTTGGTTACCCCTTCATGAAGAAGCTGTCTATATTAGTGGTTTTTTTGAAGTTGCGGGTGGTTTAGGAGTTTTAATTCCCCGCTTTCGTAAAATTGCTGGATTGGGTTTAGTGGCTCTTCTTGTTTGTGTCTATCCTGCTAATATTTATATGGCTATAACACCAGAGGCATTTCCCGAAATACCAATTTTATTATTATATTTTCGACTTTTACTTCAGTTCTTATTTTTCTATTGGGCTTATACAGTGACACGACCATCTTATAATCCCGTTAATGAATATAAATAATAAGAAAGTGATGAAAAATAATTTTTATTTTTTAATCATACGGAGTGACGAATTACCACATGCCATTCAAACAGATTTTTGTTAATGTAATTTTATGAAAAATTTATTCTTTATCTTAATATTATTAATTTCAACAAGTGGAAATGTCTTTGCTAGTAAACGCGCTGAATGTTTAGAGGCGGTAAGTAAGGGTAAAGAGGTGATGGATATCAATGATATGAAGATTTATTCATACAAGGGAAAAACTTATACCTTTCGTGATAAATCTAATAGATGTTTCGAAAGAGCTCTTCGATAGCTTAAATAGGTAAATTTATTAAATTCCTAGTTCTAATTATTTTATAATAGTTTTGTTATTTTGAGAGATAGTTAAGGTTTAAAATATTGATAAATCAAAAGATTAATTTGTGAATATAGTTTTGGAAAATAATATTATGACAAATTTTGAAATAACTAATTTTCTTGAAAATTTATTCGTCTATAGTTGGACATCTTCAAAGAGTGATTTGGAGAACTTAATAGACTCAGTAACACCTGGCGTTGAGATAGAGTTGCACGAAGATGAGGATGGAAAAGTTCTTTTTAATAAGTACACAAAATTGTTAAAGCAAATGGATTTTACAGAAATGAATTCTTCTCACTCAGTTTCTGTGCTACCTGAAGTATCTGCAGTTATGCTTTTAAGATCGGTTATAATAGAAATTAATGAAACTGGCATTAATCAGCTCGAAGAGATGAGTTTTGAGCAACTTAAAAGTGAATATGCGCATTTAAGAGTTAAGCTCTTAAATAATATAAAAAGACAGGTTACCGAAGAGGCTGAGAAATCAGAAGCCTCTTCATCTGAAATCGAAGATACCGCCCAAAAAATAGTCGATCAATATGAGGATAAATTTCATGAGATTGCAAATGAGCTTGGCTATCAGTTCCTTCGTTATAAGACTAGTGCTTTAATTAAATGGACTTCTTCTGATAGGATCCCTTTATTAATTAATTTACAAAAACTAGATTTTCAAGAAGTTCCTGTCGACCCTGTCGATGTTAACTAATAGCCGTTAATTTTTTATCGTATTATTTAATAATAAATGATTAAACGTGTGTTAAAGTTACTTCCAATCATCAAAATTTACAAACTCTTCTTTATCGCTAAATAATTTTTTTGTTTCAACTAGAGCCGTTGTTAATGCCTCATATTCTTTGCTTTCTAGCTTGGACCTTGCAATATGATCTAAGATTATAGTTTGATATTTT
>Ga0115003_10002238_pt1 | contig 16277 bp, 11 predicted proteins | sample ArcticOcean_MG_C_7_FD_88736 | JGI IMG/M metagenome (GOLD analysis project Ga0115003, IMG submission 88736) | Marine microbial communities from western Arctic Ocean - ArcticOcean_MG_CB11_88 | ecosystem: Environmental > Aquatic > Marine > Oceanic | place: Arctic Ocean: Canada Basin | collected... | reverse complement strand
GGAGGGCGCGGCGCAGCGCGCCACGGCACAGAGCTGGGGCACCTGGGCGTGGAAGGGGGTTAAAGGCTGGGTAGCAGGCCCGTGGAACATTGGAAGCTGGGTAGGCCTCGCAGTGCTGCTGGGAGGGCTGGGCTTTCAAATCGGGTTTGTGTCGTGGTTTAGCAACTCGCGGCCGCGAGGTCCAGAGGACATCCATGGCGTCTATTCGTTCTGGGCGTGGGTGGTCATGTCGCTGCTGATCACCGCAATGGCTCTGCCGTACGTCCTCTTCCTTGAGCCGTTCCTTAGTAGGTTTCTCGGCGGCTCGTCCATCGTCGGCTTCGCGGGTCGCAAGCCCTTGCTCATTGTGCTCAATGTGGTGGCCACAACCGTGCTGCTTCTCAACTCCGTGCTGCCTGCGGTGGACGGCAACTACGCGGACCACAAGCCCTACATGTACATTGTGGCGGAGAGCGCCTTCCTGACAGGCTGGCTGGTTGGTATGGTGTACTCCATTGTGGTGGCCATGGCCAACCCTGGCTTCCCACTGGCACACATTGGGTTGACACCGGCCGTCATCGCCGTCATGTTCTTGTTAACAGGGATGTCGGGAGCAGGCATGATCAAGGACTGGCAGATCCGGTGCAACACGGGCGAGGACGGCGGTAAGCCATGGGACGGCTGCACTGCCACGGTCGCCTCGTCGGGATCGAGCAGCGGGAGCTCGGGGACGACAACCGCGCCTACCGATAGCTGTCCATGTCCCAATGGCGCGGGGACGAGCTGCAATTGCCCCTTTGCAGACGATTGTAGCACGCACAACGCGTGCTACAGCCCAAGCGGCGGCAGCATACCGTCAGGGTGTAAACACGGCTGTATGCCATTTGGTTAACAGTACGTCATAAAAGCGCACCCGCGCCACTAGACCAAAGAATATCGTAGCATGCCACCTTACATTCTGCTTCACCTTCCTCGAGACGCAGCCGAATACAATGCAAAGCTCGCGACAGCTGCTCTAAAACCTGCTGTAGAGCGATTGGGTCTCAAGCTGTCGCGCGTCCCCACGCACGTCATCCCAGCGGCCATGCGCGACCTTCAGAGCGACGAGGCGCTCTGCGCAGATAGCTCACGTGGACTGTCTAAAGAGTCAGTGCGCTGTCTCCAGTGGGCTGTGCACAAGCGGCACAGCAAGGATGTCGCGCGTGTGCACCGCCAACTCATGTGTGATTTGAACAATGGTGACGAATCGAGGGTAAAGAGGAAGCCGAAGCGAGACAAGCCCTTCAGGCGATAACTTGTGGCGGGCTGCACCGCTAAGTGGACGCGCTCGGTGCCCAGTATAATAATTACCAAACATCGGAACGCCCGCACCCCTGGATGTCTCGTCGGTTTTTACCCTTGCTGTCCTACGCTCAGCATGAGGTAGATCCTGGACTGGATGCCTCGCGCAACGAGGGCGAGGCGCGGCTACGCCGGATACGCGCACTGCTGCGTATTACCACAAAGACGCCCGGTATGGAGAGCTTCCTCGATCCGTCCAACAAGGCCTCGCTCCCGGCCATGTTGGGACCGCGGCTCAAGGATCCACCCTGCCAATGGGAGCTTGCGGAGCGGCAAGGGGTGCTCGACTCTCTCTTGAGCAGCAACCACAAGGAGGCCCCCACAGCGACCCGCGTCGCGCCCACGGTGCGCACCTGCACCGTCGAGGAGGCGGATGGGTTTGACGAGGTGACCCGGCAACAGTGCGTGTTGCTGAAGCGCGAGAAGCTGCTCGCGCTGCCGAGCTCCCCTCCAATGCGGGAACCGCAGCCGCGCATCGTCATCCGCTGGCCAAAGGCGATGTTCAAGATCATCAAGGGCGCTACGCAGCGCTCCACCCTGACCATCGAGAATATGGGCCCTGGAAGGGTGCGGTTCACCATCGAGAATGCCATGGGCGACAAGTTCGAAAACTTGTTTGCGTGCGACATCCCCGACGTGATCTTGAACAGCGCCTTTGCCATGGACAGTGCCGCGCCGAGCGCATCTCCCAGCACACCGCCGGAGATGCGCGTGCCCTACTCTGAGGGTGAGTTGCCGGAGCACCTGCAGCTTCAGCTTGCCGCCTTTGCACAAGTGCGCATGCGCGCGCACGTCCTCGTGGCCGCCGCGGGGCCCGCGGCGGCCAACCGCCCCCTCGGTTTCGAGAACATGAAGCTTTCGTGGAAGCAACCCGGTGGCAAAGCCAAGCGACCAGGCATGCAGGTGAAGGCCTACCTGCACCCAACCTCCGCCACCCGCCTGTGCAGCGCCCACCTGCTACAACCTGTGGAGAAGCGGTGCCCGAACATCGAGTTCACAGGCAAGGAATACGTGACCATGACCATGGAGATGTGTGGCGACACGCTCGACCCCGCGCGCGACATGGGTTGTCCGACGCATGGCGCCAAGTGCCAGCGTAACCCGTTCGCGCCCGGCATCTGCTGCTCGAACATCAGCATCTCCTTCTCTTCCAACCACGAGCAAAAGGGCGAGTGGAAGCCGGCGGGGCTCTGGATACCAGGCGGTGACCTGGGCCAGTATGGACGGGAGGAGCTCGGGATGCTTCTTGGCACATGCGTCGAGTACTACAACCACGCCAAGCCGCTGTTCGCGGCGGGCCACGACGGCAAGGAGAAGCTCTGCCGTCTTGTCACCGAGTGCTCGCGCGTCTTGGAGGAGCGCGTGGAGCGCTTCGATACCCATGCGCTGGGCGACAAGACCCGTGGCACAGACGCGGACCTGCTGAAGCTCGACCTGCTCGCGCTCGAGTCGCTGCGCATGGGAGGGATGGTGCAGGCCAAGCTCAATGGGCACCAGAAGGTGCCAAAGCTGCACCGTCCGCACGGCGCGGAGCTGAACGCGGAGGAGAAGAAGCTTGCCAAGACGCACCACTGGATGTTCCCGCGTCAGGGCCAGCCCTTTGGCGTGCGCACGCTTGAGACCGTGCAGCTGCCTGCGACGGGCGCTGCGCCTGGGTCGCCATCGTCGGGTGACACGGAGCAGACGCAGAACCCGCAGCCCGAGCATCCCGATGCCAAGCGGCAACGCACGGGAGAGAACAAGAACTACGATTACGAGGGCATGACAGAGTACATTGATCCGGAGGGCATGAAGGAGCTGTCGCGGCAGATCAACGATCTATTGGCCGACCCCGAGCTGCCAGCGCAGCAGCGTGCGCGCGGTCAGTACTTCCTGCAGTACATCGCAGTGTGCGACAACGAGTACGGCACAGAGACCGATGGGCCGCTGGGTTGGACCGCCCGGCCGCTGTACTGCAAGTACCGCTCCCGTAACGACGGCGGGCGTCTGTACCCTACGGGCATGCCCAAGGCTCCCGGTTGGCACAAGGGCGAGGCGCGGAGCGTGTGCATCCAGGCGGCGCCACGGGAGGTGCGTCCGTTTATGTGCTGCCGCTGGGCGCACGACTACGACATGAAGAATGCGCAGCCGCAGATGCTCCGGCAGATGGCCAAGATGCTGACGTGGCCCGATGGCCGGGAGCCGCCCGACATGCCCCAGCTACGGCGCTGGTGTCGCGACCGCGACGAGTTCATCACGCACGTGGCGGACATGCACGACCTACCTGAAGACGAAGATAGGCACTACGAGTACCGCAAGGACATCATCAAAGAGCTGATGATCCGTCTCATGTTCGGTGGCAAGTATAAGTCCTGGATCCAGGACATCTGCGAAGAGTTTGGTCGCAAACCCGATGCCGAGCCCCGTGTGTCGCGCATCGAGGAGCTGTCTGTGGAGCTCTTGACCCTGCGCAAGGCCACCTTTGAGTCGCACCAGTGGATGGCCTTTGTTGAGAAGGATCGTGCGCGCCTGCGGCGGGAGGGCAAGAAGAAGGACGAGGACGCCATCGACCGCGCGGTGTTTGCGCGCATCGCGCAGAAGACGGAGAACGAGGTGCTCACCGTGATGCGCGCCTTCCTCACCGAGAATGGGTTCACCAGCCTCTCGCTTTGCTTTGATGGGGTGCGCGCCCTACGCCCATTGTTTGTACATTGTCTCCGCAACCCGTCCTGACCCGTGTGCCATCGCGTTGCGGTTCGCAGCTCATGGTCAAACACCGGCGCGACCGGTCGCCTGATCTCGCCGCTATGAACGCACGCATACTGAAGGACTCTAAGTTCGAACTTGAGATAGTGGAGAAGCCACTGTACAGCATCGAGTTCCCAGTCTTGAGTCTGTCGCGGTCGTGATGCTCGGGGTAGCCGAGGATTTCATGCGTTGCTTTAGCACATGCTTCGCCTTGTTGGGGCTGAAGCTACTGTTTGGGCAGAAGCAAGTTACAATGGGGAGTGTCGTGTTACTCTCATGCATCTCTGGAGCGGTGTCCTCTGCGTGGACCGGAGGGGGTGGGGCCTGGGTTGAGATCAACGTGGCGTCCTTCCTCAACCAGACCCTTCAACCAAGCTACTTTGGGTTTGAAAAGGGGGACATGGCGCAGGGTATGCTGCGCAGTCTGATGTGTCAGGTGGGCGCGATACCCAAGGGCCCGGACGGGGACTGTACCGTAGAGGAGGTAGCTCGTGACGAGCTTTGATCCACACATATCCTATGCGGCGTATACGAGTAGTAGGAACGATGAGTGAGGCCTTTGCGTGGGACTTGACCGGACTGAAGCCCGAGGACGCGGTTGAAAAGGCCATGGCGTCTCATGCGATGCAAAGTAAGTCTGCGCGAAACAGCCCTTGCCCCACGCCGCTGGGCGGCGCCATCGAGCTCGACCCCACGCCGCCTGGCGAGCCACAGATGGCGACGCTCGCCGTGAGTCTCATGATGGGCATCAAGGCGGGGTGCATGCGGCCCCGCAATGGCAACTACTGGATGTGGAACCATGGCTCGCGGCTGCTTTACCAGTTTGGGTTTGTGATCTGCTTCGGAGTGTCCCTCGCAACAATCCGGTGGCCAGAATGGTACAACTGGGACCACATGGACTGGTTCGCCTACACAGCGTGGTCCATCGTCGCCATCACCGAGTTGATCTTCATTGTGATACGGATTGTGGGGCGTATTGACTACGTGGGGAAGCCTGGGCGGTACGAGGCGACGGGCATCAACGAGTGGTTCGGTACACTGGTCACACTGGAGTCGTTTGGGGCCCAATGGCAGTTTGTCACCGTCACCACGCTCAACGTCATTGGGAGCGTGCTATTCCTGTACGGGCTGTTGATTGTGCACATGCAGATGATGCTGGACCCTTACAACCCCGACGCCGTCCACACGGTGTTCCCCGCGTACAGGGATACATGGACCGTGTTGTGGACCGTGGCATACTCGTTCGTGCAGCTGGGCTTGATCACCGCCGCGCTCGTAGACCCTAGTCGGTTGGGGGAGCGAGAGAAGCTGCACAGCTGGTCCATTGAACTGTCAGCGTGGCGAGTGATTCTGCTAGGGCTGGTGATGCCTGTGATTGCGAGCGGCTTTGCCATCTACGCTAACGTGTGTTGCGAGGGAGACTGGGTCTTGTACTGAGATATCAAAACCCCAGTAGACGTATTAGTAAGCCTGGCACTCATGAAGCCAGTTTCCCGCAAAGAACCGCGTACCCAGGTCAACGATTACAAAACACTTAGCCTGTCCTGGGAGAGCACCACCGAGGCCTTGCTTTTGCTGGTCGTTGCGTTGTTTGTCGGCCTTGCCGGGGGTGCGGTGCATTGCTGGGAGTACTCGCGCTGCCACGAGGCCGGTACGTGCAGCAACGCCTCACGGTGGCGTCTGAACAATGAGCTGTCTTGCAGCTACACCAACTATGTGTCGGTTTCGGGGGATGTGCTATACGGCAATGTCAACAACACCAACTACATGGATCTGATACGCAGCATCTGCTCCCCGGGCGAGCGGCTGCACCTGAACTCTGTGTCGGGGCTAGCCGAGTGCGCGCCTTGGCGGTCGTGGCCGAACGCACTTAACACTGAGATCATGGACCCGGGCGCTGCACAGACGCACGACCAGATGTGCGGGGCCTGGATCCAGGCCGGTCCCACGGCTCCGCAGCAGATCCGCTACTGGAGCTTCTACGACGGCGTCAACGAGAACGCGGCCGTGCAGAATGCAGAAAAGGGCGTGTACTCCTCGTCGCGCCTGTCGTCCACGGACATGGGCAAGTTTTTCACCGCTTGCCAGCATACAATCTTGGGTGGCTCGGGGGCGATACGGGCCTCTGGGAAGGAGGCGTATGCGTACCTGAACACGCGACTCAATGCCATCACCACCAAGACGCGCGTACTCGAAGCGGCCGGGTGGCTGGCCAGCCACCACTGCGACGGGCCCGCACTGTTGGGCTCCACCGTCGACGCTGGCACCTACAAGGCGACGGTCTACAGGGGCTCCGACTTCAGCGCCGGGACCCTGGCGGAAGCCCTCTACGCAGTGGACGAGGGAGCGGCGCTGCAGAACGCTGCTGAGTTGGGCAACACGCTCGTCAACGCAAACGCCATGAGCTCGCCCATGGTGACGATGTCCGACCTGGACGCGCTGTTCGAAGGGGCCACGCTGCGCACGGACCACGCAAACGTGCCACTCCAGTACGGAGTCACCCCCGAGCTGGACGGCCTTGGCTACGTGGCCAACCAGGGCAACTTTCATGCCGCCAGCGGCTACCTGCACGGCGTGGCCGCCATGTGTGCGTTTGCGCTGCAGGGGGCGTTGGACATCAACGCCGCTGCCGAATGGACCTTGAGGGGGAAGGATGTGAAGCGGCTGCGGGCCAAGCGACCAGCGGCCACCGCGCTCGGCCGGCTGCAAGGGGACGACGGCGCACCGCTGACCGTTGACCCTGACAACGAGACGCTGGCACAGGCGAGCACCGTCTCCTGGTCGCAGCTCAAGGCGGAACCGATTGGCGACCCGAAGAACGACTGCCCTGCCATCGCGCGCTTCCTCTTCCCCGACCGGCTGGACGAGGAGCACTTTGGTATGATCGTAACGCCCAAGCTTCACAAGCAGCTTGAGGAGATGACAGACCTCCTCCAGCACCACGTGGCGGAGGTGGTGACCAACCACCCCAATGTCAGTGCAGTGCTTCAGGACCCGGCCTCGGTGGCGGCCAAGGTGCACAGCACACGCGTGCGCTTGGCTGGGGCACCTCGTGGGTCGTGGGGTGGCATCGTCCGCGACTACGCGGACGGCCACCTCAATAGCAAAGACGGGCCAATGCTCATGGCCCTAAAACAATCCAGAGCAATCTTCATGGACCGCATCACCACACTGTTCAACAACGACAACGTCTGCACCGGACCACCGCTCTACGACGCCATGGAGCAGAATGCCTACATCTACCCGGGCGGGGACTGCACCCACGTGATGCTCGGCGTGTTGCGCAAGCCATTTGCGGACGAGCGCTACGACAATGCATCCCTTGCTACACGGGCCGGATACGTCATCGCACATGAACTGGCTCACAACACGCTGATCACGCCATGGTACTCGGCACCCATACAGGCACTGCTGTCGAGGTACTCTTCCAACCTCTACTCCGAAGCGATTGCCGATGTCATCTCCGCGCTGGCCATTGTCCGCAGCGGCCTGGCCACTGCCGAGCAGGCCTGCCATCACATCAGCCAGCTGTGGTGCGCACGTGTGCCACTCACGTGGGGGCCTAGCTTGACCCATAGCCACCCCGGACCCAATGAGAGAGGGGATCTGCTATGCCAAACGCTTGTAGATTTGGGACTCATGTAGTGGACTTGTGAACTAAGTCCAGCATACCCCAGGGGCCACCGCCACTGTGGCTACCAGGCCCGCAGTCTCAGGGATCAAAGGGAACGTATCACGCATTACGCGTACGTGTTTGCACGGTGTCCACCGCCGTGGCACCTTGCGTGGAATGCCAGGCCTCCACGCTGGCGGGTTGGGAGGCAGCCCCGACCACGTCACGCGCTTTCCCTCAAGGTTGGTCTCCAGGCAGTACAAGTCGATGGTGGTCGTGACATGCGAGGGGGGCACCTGGTTGCAAGGTGCGTTCTCGCACGCGTCCGCAAAGAAGTCGTAGAGGCGCACGGGCGCGTCGATCTCGGCGCCGTAGAGCACGAGCCCGTTGTCCTCCGACACGGGAGGCGGGGTCGGCAACCGCCGCTTGCGCGAGGCCTTGGTCGTCTCCGAGCCGGGGACGGTGGGCAGCGGGGGCAGCCTGGGCAGCGGGGCTGGGCCGAAGCCAAGGGAGCCGGGCCGCTCCTCTGGCATGCCTCTAGCGTCGTCGCCATAGATCTGTTGGACACAGTCAAAATAATCCGCCGCCACGCTGGTCCGCGCATGGCAAGTACAACCTTTGCGCATGTCGCATGCGTCGCTTGGGCACCGCGGCGGCCACTCCTTTGTTTTGGCCTTGTGTGTTCTACCACAACGGCTGCGTGGTAGCGCATTCATCATCGCACTGTCCTCTGTGCACAGGACGGAAACGATGTCCTCGAGCGTCCAATCAGACATTGAAGTCTATGCACGCGGGCTGTGTGCCACTTCTCTTCTATTAGTGATTACGTCCGTTGCTTTTCTTTCCCAACCGGAGGGGAGTGCTAATTCAGCGACACCCCCGAAATTCCCTCCTGTGCTCTCTTCACCGCGGCCCGCAGCTTCGCAGGCTCCATAGCGGCTACACACACCGCCTCCGGCGCCATGCGAATCACTTTGCACGTGGCCACGCCTAGCTCGCGCGCCCAGTTGGCCAAGAACGCCTCGGATTTGTGCGAGCCCCAGAGGGCGGGTGGCTCGATCTTGGCGGTAATGTTAAATGGCTCAATGGGCTTCGGCTTCCATCCAAAGCGCTCCACAACAAAGTCGGCGTCGGGATGGGCTGCCATCGGACGGGTAGCCGCCCAGGCTTTCTTGTGCGCGTCGGCGGCCAGCATTGAGAGCTCCTTGGTGGTCTTCAAGCGAGGGGTTACAAAGGGGAGTGTGTTGTGGGCCTCGTTGCGCAGGTTGACACGGAACTCGTCGTTGGAGGAGGTGAAGGCCACAAACCCCTCCGACAGGTTGCTCGAGGTCATGAGGCCCTGGCTGATGAGGGCGTCCACACAGCCGGACGAGTACTGCCACGTGCTGCGCGGGGCGCCGTCCACCTTGCGCAGGCAGTTGTATGTCACGTCTATGGTCGGGATGCAGCCGCGCATGGGGCACGACGGCGAGGCCGCATTGTCGGAGATGGTGTCGAGCGTGTGCAGCCCAAAGGCCTCCGCCGCCATGGCGAGCAGGCGCGTGCGGTTGCGCTGCGCGGCGCTGGCGACGCGCCGCAGCGCCTGCGCCCCCGGGGATTTGCCGTCGCCGAGGCAGTCGTCGAGCGACCTGCCGCTCTGAAGGGCAGCCGTCAGGCGCGAGTGGAAGGTCTGGGCCGCCACGCCACCGCCAGCCTTGCAGACGAGGTAGTAGGCGGAGTGCGCGCGGTTCATGCCCGTGGCTCCCGCCTCGGGCGCACGCGACTGGCGCGCCGAGTAGAGGCCGACGCAGCAGGAGCCAGAGTCGAAGCCCGCCACCCACCCTTTGAGGTCGCGGTCGGTCTCGTCGGCGTCCAGCTCCGGGCCCACCTGCACGTCGCTGTCTGCCATCTCCGAGGGGATCTTCTCGCGGAGCTTCTGGAGGGCCGCCGCGCGGCGAGCCGGGTCGCGCACCAATGGCTCGGCCACCTCTTGGGGGACCACAACCGCGCTGACGCCTGCAAACCAGTTGGGTGAGAGGATCTCGGGGTTCATCTCTGTGTCGTTGCCCGAAAGGCGAAAGACAACATTCTTGAACGCACCGCTCTCCTCCGACCTACCAGCGGAAGGCAATACCACGGCCTCATCGCACACACGCAGGGTGCCCTGCAGCTCGCTGCGTAGCTTGTGTGAGATCTCTTCGAGTCCAAGCACGCGGGCCATTGCTCGGTGTGCGCCTACTCTCCCGCCCCGGACTCCCCGCTTTACTACGAACAGGCTAGCGCGGTCTAGTAGGAACCGCCGCGTGCTCCACCACAGTTACAGTGCCTCCTTCGCCCATGACTGTGCGTGCGTAACACCAGGTGCGCTCGTCCAAGTGCAGCGTCCCCTGTGGCCAAAAAGCGTGGTGTGGGCCGCCCTTGGCCACCGTGAAGTTGTGCGGCCCGTGGACGGTCATAGCATAGATCCCGCTCGCGTGCTCTGTCTCCGAGGCTGGGAGCTCCCCCAGCCTCACCCCAAAGGAGGCGGCGGGGAGACTGGTGGCGATGAGTACTCGCGAACCAGAGGTGCTCAACGCAGTGGGCACAGACCAGGGTGTCAGCCGCCGTGCCAGCATAGTGCCCGTCTCCAAGCAGAATGCCTCTACCACCCCGGGTGCCCCGCCGACGAGGCTCGGGGACAAGCCCACCACTACGAGGTCGTCGCCGATGGCCATACTGACTGTGATGGTATGCCCCTTCCACTTGCCTGCACACTGTGCACTTGCTGCCTTGGCGCGGTCCGCTTCCAGGCTCATGAGCGCAATCTTCTTGTGCTGGAACTCGCTGTCGTCGTCTTGGAGCTTGAGGATGTGCAGCACCTGGCCGACGGTCTCGTGCACCGCAATGTGACCAGGCACGGCGGCCGCGACATGTGTGATGCCGCCCGCAGGCGTCTGCAGCAGCTCCTGGGAGACGCGCCGGTCGCACGATGTGAGGCGGCCATGGACGCTGAGCACCTCCTTGTTGGGGTAGCTGGCGCAGGTCACCAATGCCCTCAGCTTGGTCGCCTCCTTGATCCACTTGGCCAAGTGTGTCACGCCTCCTGGAAGCAACAGCTTCTCGGTCTCTTGAATCACCATTGGCCTTGGACCAATCGGGATGGCTAGGCTGAACAAGCGCACCCCGCCGGTTCCAAGTGAGACGGCAAGGACTCCGTCGGGCGAGATGGAGAGACCGGTTGGGCTGGCATGTGGATCGAGTCCTGGGGAGCGCTGATAGGCCACTCGGTGCATCTGCGAGTGGGTCTCCCAGCAAGGGCCCATGTAGAATACGCCCACGTACCAAGTGTCCACTGTCGTTGGCGTGGGCGTGCCCTCGAGCGCCACCGCCAGGTAACCCGCTTCGTGGGTCAAGTGTGTGCAGCGCTGCGCGCCTGTGCCGATGAGCATGCTCGCAGACTTCATCTCGGGACGCTCCTCCTTAGGCACGCGGGACGAGGAGGCCTCTGCCATTGCTCCCTTCTCGCACATGAGAAGGATCTACCGAGTCGCTTGTCATCTCAAGGGGAGTGCTTTGCTCCATTTTTATCGAGCACACACATACACTCTCTTACACTCTAGTGCAGCCCACCCTACTTACGGCGCTTTCCCATCATGGCCTCCAGGAAGAGGTCCCTGCCGCGCGCGGCTGCCTTGGCGCGTGCGGCCGCCGGCACAGGCGCCTTGCCCGCCGCCCGGCGCTCCGCTGGCATCAGCGGCCACTGGTCTTCGTCGCTGTCCGAGTCCGGCGCCTCCTTGTCCGACTCATCGGAGTCGGTGTCGGACTCGTGCAGCCACGTGGTGGGCGGCCACATACCGGAATGGCCCACCGGCTCCTCCTCGTCGTCCACCCCCTCCTCAGAGGGGCCCGCCGCCTCCTCAGAGGGGCCCGCCGCCTCTTGCTGCCGCAGCAAGGTGTCGATGGCCGTGCCTGGGATGGGCTGCGGTGGTGGCGGCGCTGGCTCCTGGTCCGGAGGCACGGGCGACGTGGAGGACTCGGACGAGTCGCCACGCCGGGCTGGCAGGCGGTGGTCGGAGCCCCGCGTGTGGAAGGATTCGCCACGCCGCATGTCGGCAAGCTGGGCCTGCGTCGCCTCGCGCGCAGCTTGCTTCTGCCGCCGCCGCAGGTCGGGGTCCCACTCCTCCTCCGAGTCGGAGGAGTCGATGTCCCGCAGCTTGCGCAGCTTCTGCTTGCGCGGCTTGGGTGGGTGCACGAGCTCGTGCAGGGCCTTGAGGTTCTTGTACGGGTAGCCTGCCAAGCCCCGCGCCTCGTGCGTCTCGAAGCGGAACGAGAGCTCGGGTGGGAACTCGGGTGTGAGCTCGAGGGCCTCGAAGAAATTGCGCACGGTGGGAAGCGCGAGGAACTCGGGCGCGAACACACCGACGAGGCCGAGCTCTAGCTCGTCGATGTAGTGTGCTCGCGTTCCCCGCTTGAACTCCTCGAGGCCAGTCGAGCAGGTGGCGTTGACGTGCACGCCGACCGGCAGAGTGAGGTCTGCAGTGGACTCATCGTACCACCGCTGCCCACGCGCGTCCACCGTGGGCTCGAGGAGCTCGCAGGTGTACTTGGCTTCCATGGGGCCGCACATGCGCACTCGCACGGGTGGCTCTGGGTACTTGTCGGTCGGGAAGCAGCCGCTCCACGGCGGCGCGCTCTTGCCAGAGAGCGTGAGCTTGGCGGCCGCCTGCCAGCCTGGCGGCTTGTGGAAGACGCGCAGCACGTCTTCCACGAGCAGCGGCACCTTGACGACGAGCGAGTGCACGTAGGCCGGCATGGCCCGGTGCAGCGTCGACACACCGCCGTAGGTGAACTCGGCTGTCACGCGCGGGGCATAGTGCCAAATGCCCCGGTCGAGTGAGAGGGTTGCGACCTTGTGCGGGTCGTCGCCCTCCATCACGTCCGGGCCGACGTACTCGGAGTGGAAGAGTATTCCCTCGCAGTGGTCCGAGGAGCACACGAGGCGCGACCAGGTGGAGCAGGTCTGCGCGAGCTTGCAGGCGTGGCGCCACAGGGTGATGTCGTACCCTTCGGCCACGCCGCCGCAGAGCTGGTCCACCACATTGGGAAGGAGCTCATCGGGCAGGTCCATGAGCCCGCCAGTGAACTGGAGTGCCATCAGGGAATGCTACCTTTCCTTGCCTACTAATGTAGTAGTTGATCCAGTCGTGTGAGCAGCTGGAGGGGAGTGCTGAGCCGTTGGCGCGCGCAGAGGCCAACAACCCCAGGAGTGCGGACAGGCCGCTGGTTCCCCCTTTACAGTGGAGTGGCTCTCCCGCGCTGTCAACCAGCTGGAGGGGAGTGCTGAGAGGGCTGCTGATAGCGGCAGCGGCCCTCTCAGCACTCCCCTCTAGCTCCCGCAGACTGTGGAACGACGCCCCCATGAGTAGAAGCGAGAGCAACGAGTCGATAGCAACTCGACACCAACTCTCGCAGACAGCCCGCGCTCCTAGACCCAATGGTTCTGCAGCTCACCGGCGCCCAACGGCTCGAGATCAAGGAAGCGCTGCCGGCACACGCGCTCAAGGCGGCGAACGATTGCCGCAAGCTTGGAGTCAAGAACCGCGTGAGCGTCCGGTACAAGACCGCCGATGGCAAGCAGTTCGAGACGGTGGACAAGTACCTCAACATGACCCACCTGATCCAGCACTACAAGTCCTACAACAAGCGCGACCTGCTGGGCTATGCCGAGCAGATGCACTTCAACTCATACAAGCGCTGGCGCCGGCTCAAGAACCCCAAGTACGGCCAGACCCCGGCCGAGCTCGCGCAAGTCGGCATCACGCGTGGCGAGCTCGCCAAGTACAAGGCCGACGCGCGGGTCTTTAAGCCCAGCACCGAGACGCGGGGCAAGCGCACCCACTCCTGGGCGTTCGCACTCGAGTACCCCGATGTGCGCATGTTCAAGGCCAACGAGGTGCACCGTGAGGCTCCGCTCTCGCAGATGCGTCGTGTCATCTACGACATCGAGCAGGCTGCGGAGATCTACCGGAACGACCCCGCCAACCGTGCGGTGGGCTGGGGCATGAATGTGCTTGCCTCGACCGAGGACGAGGTGACCGCGCAGGTGGCCAAGTACACGGTGCCCGAGCGCGCCGACGCATGGATCAGCAAGGCCAAGCGCCACTGCGAGCTCTACTACGAGATGCTCGAGGAGTGGGTGGAGGAGAACGGCCGTGAGCTCAACCTCCGTGCCATCATGTGGAACCTCTACTACAACAAGCACCAGGCGCCGGTGAACGAGTACGTGCACCTTGTGCGCGACGGCAACACCTTGCGCGCCATCATGCAGTTCAACCACTGCCACATGAAGTACATCAAGGAGCGCACCGGCGCGGGCTGGGCCAAGCTGCGCTACTGGACCTTCTGCCGCTTTCCCAACCGCCTTAGCAAGATCATGGCCTACTGGCAGGAGGCGGCGGTCAAGACATCCTGCCGGCCGCCCAATGGCCGGCTCTTCCGTGAGCAGTTCATGGAGTGGACCGACGAGGTGGTCATTTCGGAGGAGGACCAGACCCTCCTCGAGCAGGGCGCGGTCGAGGGCCTGAACCCCATGGTCGAACCCGAGGATGACGGCCTCTTCCAGATGCCGGAGGAGGCATTGAAGATGGAGGAGGGGGAGCGAGCCAAGGAGCTCGAGGCGGCGGCCGAATCGGGCGCCGACTCCGACGAGGACCCAGGGCACTCGCGGCCTCGTCCGCCGGCCCTGGAGCCTCTCGTGCACAGGTACTCCGACTCGGAGTCGGAGGACTACGAGCAGGGTCCAGTGGAAGAGGATGACTGCCCCCTCGTGGGGGCCGGCGCAAGGGGGGAGCCTCCCGCGGCCAAGCGCGCGCGCAAGCAGTGAGCCAAGAAGCTCTGGGGAACCGAATGTGCATAGTAGAGAGTGTCGAGGTTACTCGCTGGCGTGGTTGGCACTGTGTCCATCGCGACTCTAAGTGGGCGCCGCTGGTGCGAGACTCGAGTTTTTCAATACACTTTGATTTGGCCTGGTCGCACCTTGCCCATCGCGCAGGACAGCCCTTTTTCTCATTCTGTTTTTTTTACTTGCTAAACAGAGTCTTAATGTTTTTGTCGCCAACGTCCAGCAACACCGCACAAATACAGGTCACAGCTAACTGAGCGGCGGCGGAGGAGGCGGCGGAGGAGGCGATGGCATTGAGATGTTCGAGCTGGTCGAGCTGGTCGAATTGGGCATCCTCCCGTAATAATCCATCGTTCCACTAAAGATTACAGTTCCTGCTGTCGTGACAGGCACTGGCGCGGAGGCGCCTGCCGGCCAGTAGCAAGCCTGGTACAGTTTGCGGAAGCCTAGGGTCGGGCCGGCGTCGAATCCAAACTGGCTGTCCACTTCTGTGAGCAAGCTCCCGAACGGTGCGTAAGGTCCGGCCGCGGTGCCGGAGGCCCACGGGAACACATCGCAGCTTGAACTGGTCTCCACAATGTAGACCAAGTCTTGCTCTGAGAGGGGGACGGTGGCGCCAAAGTTAAGGCGCATCGGGAATTGATACCAGTGGATTTGCACGTCGAAGACCATGTCTTGGAAAGCCCCCGAGGTAGAGAGCCCGCCAGTGATGGTAAAGGCTAGTGGGGCGTAGGGTGGCGGTGGAGGTGGCGTCGGCACCGCATCCCCATTCTGAGCACCGTAGCAGAGGCAGCTGGTGTCGGCCGTTGCCGCCGCGCACGTGCCGTCGGCGCAGCACCTCCCACCGCAATCCGAGCAGTCCGAGCCAATATCAACGTATGCGTTGACGTCGTCGCACGTTCCATCCGAGATGTCGTAAAACACCTGTCCGTCATCGCCATAGGACGTGTGATACCCCATATTATTCGTGCATACCATGTTGACGCCGTGTAGGCATTGAGGCGGGGGATTTGTCGGAGGCGGAGAAGGTGGAGGACTAGGAGGTGGCGGAGAGGGAGGTGGAGACGGTGGAGGACTAGGAGGTGGCGGAGAGGGAGGTGGAGACGGTGGCGGAGAGGGTGGCGGCGAAGGGGGTGGAGACGGTGGTGGCGACGGTGGAGGGCTTGGAGGCGGCGCCGGGGGGGGCGAGGGGTCTGGCGGCGGCGGAGAGGGTGGTGGGGGGGGTGGAGGAGAGGGTGGCGGCACCGGTGGGGTCGAGGGGTCTGGCGGCGGCGGAGAGGGTGGCGGTGGGGTTGGAGAGGGTGGAGGCGGAGAGGGTGGCGGTGGAGAAGGGTCTGGAGGTGGTGGAGATGGTGGCGGCGGGGTCGGCGAAGGTGGAGAAGGCAGTGGCGATGGTGCGGGTGGGCTGAGTGGCGGCAAATTAGGTGGCGGACTGAGTGGTGGCGTGGTGCCAACGGCTGTGTTGTTCCCAGCGACCACCGACACTGCCGCACCATTGTTGGTGGAGAGCACCACCGCCGTGACGACGCCAGCCGTCACTAGCAGCAGTCCGGCGCCCCCAACTACCAAGCTCGTGTACTTGATGCGGCTCGACACACGCAGGGCTACCCCCAGTTGGCGCCCTGCGGCTGCCCCCAGCGCCTCTTCCCTTTCGACAAGCCCCTTGGTCTCGGGGGATCGTCGCAGCTCTTTGAAAGTCCATGGTTTCATATTGGGCTGCTTACTGCCCTCGCCCACTGCGCGCCATATTGAGGTTGT
>Ga0115003_10002235_pt1 | contig 16284 bp, 14 predicted proteins | sample ArcticOcean_MG_C_7_FD_88736 | JGI IMG/M metagenome (GOLD analysis project Ga0115003, IMG submission 88736) | Marine microbial communities from western Arctic Ocean - ArcticOcean_MG_CB11_88 | ecosystem: Environmental > Aquatic > Marine > Oceanic | place: Arctic Ocean: Canada Basin | collected... | reverse complement strand
GGATTTCCTATGACTATAAAAAATAAAAAGTATAAGTTTTTAGGAAATCCTTCTAGGTACGAAAAATCTAGCGTTAAAAAGATAAATAAAAAAAATAAAAAATTTAATATACTGATAGTTGGCGGAAGCTTAGGAGCAAAAGTATTTAACGAAGTCGTTCCTCAAGCTATGTATGGTTTAAGTAAAATAGAAAATTACGATATCAATGTAATTCATCAAACAGGAAAAACATATAAGACCGCGGAGATGCAGTATAAAAAAATAGATATGAACGTTGATCTAAGGGAATATATAGCTTCTATGAAAGAAGCATATGAATGGTGCGACATCATATTATGCAGAGGTGGCGCTATCACCATAACAGAGATAATGAATTTAGGTATTCCTGCAATAATAATACCTTACCCTTATGCTGTTGATGATCATCAGATGAAAAACAGTAAATATTTAGAGGAAAATAATGCTGCTATAGTGATAAATCAGAGCAATTTTACGTCAGATTATTTAATAAGTATTTTTAAGTCACTAATAGAAAATTCAGGAGTTAGAGAATCTTTATCAAAAAATATAAGAGTTTTAAATAAAAATGATCCAACTAAAAATATATGTGAAGAAATTATTAAAAAAATAAGTAATAATTGAATTTATGAGAAGTGATTTAAAAAATAAAATTATGACGAGAGTAAAAAATATCCACTTTATTGGAATTGGTGGAAGTGGTATGTCTGGAATAGCATCAATTTTAAATGACCTAGGTTATATAGTGTCAGGCTCAGACATTAACCAGTCAAAAAATACAGACATTCTAAAAAAAAATAATATAAAAATATCTATAGGTCATGATAAAAATAACGTTTTTTCAAAAGACGTTATAGTGGTTTCAAGCGCTGTAAAAGAAGATAATGTTGAATATATATACGCAAAAGAGCTAAGTATCCCAATTATTCAGAGAGCAGAGATGTTGGCGGAATTAATGCGATTTAGTTTTGGAATAGCTATAGCTGGGACTCATGGAAAAACTTCTACGACGTCAATATTATCACATATTCTAAATGTAGCGAATTATGACCCAACCTATATTATAGGTGGGAAAATAATAAATTCAGGAAACTTTAGATTAGGATCAAGCGATTATTTAATAGCGGAAGCTGATGAAAGCGATGCATCATTTTTACATTTGCAGCCGCTAATGTCGGTTATAACAAATATTGATAAAGATCATATGGAAAACCATGAAAATAGCTTTGATATTTTGAAAAAAAATTTTCTAGAATTTATAAACAATCTACCATTCTATGGTCTTTGTTTATTAAATATAGATGATATTAATACAAAATCCATTATTAATAAGATATCCAGACCAATCAAAACTTTTGGTGTGGATGATCATGCTGATTACCAAGCAAAATTAATTTGTGTTGATACAATACCAGCAAAGTACTGCTATACAGAAAATGGGAATCTCTATGAAATGAAGTTAAACATGCCTGGAAAACATAATGTAATGAATTCTTTAGCCGCTCTTTCTGTAGCCAGAGAGTTAAATGTACCAATTAAAGTAATCCAAGAGGCTTTAGAGAGTTTCCCGGGTATCAGTAGGAGATTTGAAATTGTAGGTGAATTTAAAATAAATAAAAATATCTTCACATGGGTAGATGATTACGGACATCATCCAACAGAAATGAAGGAGGTTCTAGAGACTATTAAGAAAGTTTGGGTAAACAAAAAATTAGTAATGGTATTCCAGCCACATAGATATTCCAGAACAGCGGAACATTTTAACCAATTTATAGATATTTTAAAAAATGTTGATCATCTTGTTTTAATGGATATTTATGCTGCAACCGAACAGCCTTTGGATAATATAAACTCTGAGGCAATAGTTGGTGAAATAAAAAAATATAATAAAAATGTTGTGCTAATAAATAGTGAGGATGAATTATCTAACTATCTAGATAAAATTATAGAAAATAAAAATATTTTATTAACAATGGGGGCTGGAAATATCTCAAAATTTGTAAATTATTATAAAAAACATTTAGTGCATTAAATATGTCTAATATAAAAAAAATACAAAAAATATTAAAAGGAAGTCTGAGAGAAAACGTATCTCTGAGAGATTACAATACGTGGAAAGTAGGGGGGGAAGCAGAATATTTCTATGAGCCATCTGACTTAAAAGATTTAAAATTATTTTTAGAATTATTGAAAAATACCCCAATAACCTTTTTAGGTAATGGAAGTAACGTACTTATAAGGGATGGTGGTATCAATGGATGCGTAATATTTCTAAAAAATACTTTAAATAATTACCTGCATAAAAATGAAGAATATTTTTTTGAAGCTGGATTATCCTGTATGAAAATAGCACAAATAACAGCTAGAGAAAATCATGAGGGCCTAGAATTTCTTTGCGGTATTCCAGGGTCATTAGGCGGAGCACTTGCTATGAATGCCGGATGCTATGGTGGAAATATATGGGATAATGTATCGGCAGTAAATTTGATAAATAACAGTGGAGAAATAATAAGAAAAAATAAAAATGATTTCATTATTGGCTATAGAAATACAAGTCTTGAAGAAAATAATTTTTTTATAAGTGCTGTTTTTAAACTCAAAAAAAATAAACTCGAAAATTCTCTGGAAAAAATTAAAGAATTTTTACAGGATAGAAGGAAAAAACAACCTACAGGCTTGTTAAGCTGTGGTTCAGTTTTCAAGAACCCGAGAAACTTACATGCCGCTAAACTTATTGATTCAATAGGATTGAAAGGTTATAAAATAGGTGGTGCATATATTTCAGAAAAACATGCTAATTTTATTATTTCTGATAAATTTACAAAATCAAACGATATAGAGAAACTAATTAATTTTATTCAAAAAGAAGTTTTTAAGAAAAAAAATATTATTTTGGAAACAGAAGTTAAATTTATTGGTAATAAATTATGAAGTATAATTACGGGAAAGTTCTTGTATTGATGGGTGGTTGGTCAAATGAAAGAGATGTTTCTTTGATATCCGGTAGATGCGTATTTGACTCACTAAAATTTTCTGGTGTTAATGTTGTAAAACTTGACCTGCAAAAAAATAGCTTTAAAAAGATTAAGGAAATTTTACCGGATAGAGTGTTTATTATATTACATGGAAAAGGAGGAGAAGATGGAGAGATACAATCATATTTAGATACTCTTGAGATACCCTACACTGGAAGCAATAAGTGGTCCTCTGAAATATGTATGAATAAAAGGTCTTCAAAAAAAATATTGTTAGAAAGTAATATATTCACGCCTAAATTTAAAAGAATAGATAAGGAAACTTCAATTCAAGAAATAGAAGACTTATTTGCATATCCTATAGTTATAAAGCCGTCTTCCGAAGGTTCTAGTATAGGAGTCTATATAGTAGAAAACAGAGAAAGTCTTAAACACGCGATCCTTCATAATAGAGAAATAAGTGATGATATTATAGCTGAGCAATATATTGAAGGAATAGAATATACTGTTGGTATACTTAACAAAAAAGCTTTACCGGTTATTAAACTAATACCACCTGGAAAGTTTTACGATTATGAGGCGAAATATAATTCGAAAAATACTCAATATATTTGCCCATCAGGTTTAGACGAAAATACTGAGATAAAATTAAAAAAAGTTTCATTAAAGAGTTTTAAGGTGCTAAATTGTAGCGGATGGGGAAGAGTAGATATTATTATTGATAAAGACAGTAAGCCGTGGGTTATAGAACTTAATACAGTGCCTGGAATGACACAGCATAGTTTGATTCCTATGGCGGCAGAAGCAGAAAACATAGGATTTAACGATTTAGTTTTGAAAATACTAGATACTTCTTTAAAATAAAAATCATGCTGCTAAAAAAGAAAAATTTATTTATATTATTGATTTTTATTATTATAGTTGTATATTTAAATATAAAAAATACAAATGATAGAACAATATATTTCCCAATAAAAGAAATATCTATAGAGTCAAAAATAATTAATACTAGTAAAGATGATGTTTTTGAAAAATCTAAAAATTATTTGAATTCAAAATCTTTTTTTAATTTTAAAATAAATATTTTAAAAAAAGAAATTGAGAAAGTGTCATGGGTGAAATCTGCAGATATTAGAAGGGTTTATCCTGGTAAAATAAAAATTTATATTGAAGAGCATGTCCCTATTGCAATATGGAATAACAAAAGTTATATGAATGATACGGGTGATATATTTTTTATCCGTGATATAGAAAAAAAATTACCAGTTATTAACTCTAACAAAAATAGAAATAAAATAATGTTTGTATATTTTTCTTTATTATTAAAATATATATCTGATTATAACTTTGATATTAAAATTAAGAAAATTGAAGAAAATGACATAAGGTCTTTATCAGCCTATCTTTCTTCTGGAATTATTGTTAAATTTGGCTCAAAAGACATCAAAGATAAAATACATACATTCATTAAGTTATACAAAACACTAAATAGTAGCGATTTGGAGAAAATCGGGTATATTGACATGAGGTATTCAAACGGTTTTTCTATTGGTTGGAAGGGTGTAAAATAGGTATATTATGGTCAAGAATGATAAAAATATAATAGTTGGTTTAGATATTGGGACCTCATATGTCAAAGCTATAGTTGGAGCTGTTAATGAAGATAATGAAATTGATTTTCTTGGGATAGGAAAATCTAAGTCTTTAGGTATGAAAAGAGGAGTAGTAATAGATATTAGTGCTACTGTTCAGTCCATAGAAAAGTCTATTGAGGAGGCAGAGTTAGTAAGTGGTTATAAAATTAAATCTGCGTACGTTAGTATTTCTGGAAAACATATTCAAAGTTTTAACGCAACTGGAAGAGCGGCAATTTCTGATCACAAAGAAGTTTCGAAGCAGGATTTAAAATCTGTAGAAGAATCAGCAAAAGCTATAACTCTTTCAAATGATCAGGAAATACTTCATGTGCTTGCGAAAGACTATGAAATAGATAACCAGGATGGCATTAAGGTTCCATTAGGAATGTCTGGCATAGCACTTGATGGAAGGTATCATTTGGTTACAGGTGCAAAAAATGCGAGAGATAATATAGAGAAATGCATCAAGAAGTGCAACGTAGAGCCAGATGGCGTTGTACTCGAGCAATATGCGTCTAGCATGTCCGTCCTCACAGAGGATGAAAAAGATCTAGGTGTTTGCTTGGTAGATATTGGAGGAGGAACTACAGATATTGCTATTTTTAGCAATGGCGCTATTGAATATACCTCGTCCGTTTCATTAGGGGGAGACCAAGTGACAAATGATTTAGCTCAAGCACTCAAGACTTCGACATATAACGCAGAAGAATTGAAAATCATACATGGATGCATAATTAATAATTTATCTAATGATGATGTAATAGAGGTTCCAGGGGTAGGGCAAAGACCGCCGAGATCAGTTGAAAGATATACTTTGGTAGAAGTTATGAGTCTTAGGTACCAAGAGATTTTTAATTTTGTGAATGAAAAAATTCAGCAAAGTGGATTTGAAGAAAAAATCCCGGCAGGAATAGTTCTTACTGGAGGAGGGTCAAAATCTGAAGGGCTTGTTGATTTGGCAGAAGAAGTATTTCATAAGCAGGTTCGTATTGGTTCACCTCAATATATTTATGGAGGATCTGAAGAAGTTGTGAAGAACCCAGAGTATGCTGCTAGTGTTGGATTATTACTATATGCTCAAAAACAAAAAATCCCTCAGCAGGAATCGTTAAATGAAGACTTTTTGCATGCTGTTAAAAGCTTCTTCCGAAGTTTTTTCTATTAATCAAATAGGTTTTATATAAAAAAACTATACATATCATAAAATTAGATTATGATGTTGATTATATTTATGGAATTACAATTTTTGTTAATATCTTGTAAAGCGTATATAATTAATAGAAAAGAAGAAAAATGATCAATCAAAGAACCGTAAAGAATACTATAAAAGCCACAGGTATTGGTTTACATACCGGCAAGAAAATTACCCTGACACTAATTCCAGCGCCTGAAGAAACAGGCGTAATTTTCATTAGAACTGATATAGATCCTCATGTATCTATAAAAGCATGCCCTGAGAATGTAGGAGACACAACACTCTCTACATCACTCATATCAGATAATATAAGAGTATCAACAGTAGAGCACCTATTATCTGCAATTGCAGGGTTAGGTATTGATAACTTGTATGTGCATCTTGATGGGCCAGAAGTTCCAATAATGGACGGGAGCGCCAGCCCTTTTATTTTTTTATTACAGTCAGCTGGAATAAAAGAGCAAGCGAAATCAAAGAAATTTATTAGAATTTTAAAACCAATAGAAGTTAGAGATGATGAGTCTGGAAAATGGGTTAAATTTGCACCATTTGAAGGTTTTAAAGTAGCATTCACAATTAGTTTTGATCACCCAGCATTTAACGATAAAACACATAGTGCCGTTTTAGATTTTTCTAGCGTATCTTATGTAAAAGAAGTCAGTAGAGCGCGAACATTTGGCTTTATGAGAGATGTAGAATTATTAAGATCGAAAAATTTAGCACTAGGTGGAAGCTTAGATAACGCAGTAGTTGTAGATGACCATAGAGTCCTGAATAAGGATGGATTAAGGTACGAGGATGAGTTTGTTAAGCATAAAATTCTTGATGCAGTCGGCGATCTGTATCTGCTTGGAAGAAGTTTAATTGGTTCTTTTGAGGGTTATAAATCAGGACATGACTTAAATAATAAGCTACTAAAAAAGTTATTACAAAATCAAGACTCATGGGAAGAAGTAGCTTATAAAACCCCTGAAGACTTACCAATTAATTATATGGACGCATACAGCACAGCTGAGAATTAAATTATAGGGTTTCGTATAATTTTAAATATTATTTTTTTTATCTTTTTCTTTAAAAAACCATTAAATTCACAATTAATATCTTTTAAAATATCATATTGATAATTTCTCATTAGATTTAAATGAGAGCTATTGGTAGCACCTAAGACCAAAATATTGTCAATAACATTGCATGCATAGCAAAGCTTTTGAGAATGGGTGTACTTTACTAGATATTCTGTAATCATCCCAAGCATTTTAGCTTTTTCTAATATACTAATATCAATTTGGTTACTAAGTTTTTTCATATATATAATATTATTCGTCCAAATTAGTTGTATAATAACCATCTTTAATAAAATTTTAAAAAAATGCAAATAGTAATTTTCAAGTCAAATAAAAATAAGTCATCTTCATATAAAATAAATGGATTATTTTTTATATCTATTATAGGTTTATCAGTAATATCTTTATCATTTGTATTTACAACTGCTTCTTACTTTTATGGCTTTAATAAAGGATATACTGCATTAAACGAGGACAGAATAGAAGATATTAGTAGTTATCAGCACGATATTAAGCTTATAAAGAGTCAAAATGAGCAAAAAATGAAATTCTTTTCACAAAAATTAATTACAATTTCAGCGGAGTTAGAAAACCTTAATTCTCTGGGAAATAAAATAAGTAATATTGCAAAACTAGATAAGAAAAATTTTGATTTTAAGAACCCAAAGTACATTGGCGGAAAAAACAAAATAAATATTGAGTTTGAGTACGGCTCTGAATTTGATAATTTTTTAGATAATATGTTGGTAGATTTGGAGATTAAACAAGAAGATCTTAATAATATATATAAAATAGTAAATAATATGGAAATGAAAGAGCAATTTTTCCCTTCTGGCTTTCCATCTCGTAAAGGGTATATTTCATCTCAATATGGAAAAAGAGTTAACCCAATAACAAAAAAAGTTAATTTACATAAAGGTATCGATATAGCTCACAAGTTAGAAACTGATATAATATCTTTAGCGGGAGGTAGGGTGACATTTTCTGGTAAGAAATATGGTTATGGAAACTTTATTGAAATTAGCCATCTGAATGGTTACACCACAAGGTACGCTCATAATAATAGAAATCTCGTGACAGAAGGTGATATTGTGAAGAAAGGTCAAATTATCGCTAAAATGGGATCTACAGGCCATTCTACAGGCCCACATGTTCATCTTGAAGTATTAAAAAATAATATCCATATTAATCCTAATAAGTTTATCCACTACAAAGAAAAATTTTCTAAAAATAATTAGAAGGTTTTTATAGGAATATATGAATATCTTAAAAAAAATAGTTGGTAGTAGAAATGATAGAATTTTAAAAAATTATCATAAAACCTTAAGAGAAATTAATCTTCTCTCAGAAGATATGAAGGCTCTTTCTGATGGAGATTTTCCAGATATTACCCAAAAGCTAAAACAAGATTATATGAATGGTAAGACTCTAGAAGAGATACTTCCATATGCATACTCTCTTACACGAGAAGCTTCTAGTCGAATAATGAAAATGAGACATTTTGATGAGCAAATATTGGGAGGTATAGCTCTACATAATGGAAAGATAGCTGAAATGAAGACAGGAGAAGGTAAGACCTTAGTGGCTACACTTCCAGCTTATTTGAATGCAATAACCGGCAAAGGAGTGCATATAATCACTGTAAATGATTATTTAGCAAAAAGGGATTGTGGTTGGATGGCTGGCTTATATGATTTCCTAGGCTTGTCAACCGGTGTAATACTATCCGGGCAGACTTTAGAAGAAAAAAAGAAAGCATATAAATCAGATATTATATACGGAACTAATAACGAATTTGGTTTTGATTATCTTAGAGATAATATGGTTTATTCAGCAGATGAAAAAGTTCAAAACAAATTAATATATGCGGTAGTAGATGAGGTAGATTCCATACTCATAGATGAGGCTAGAACTCCTTTAATTATTTCTGGAGCCACAGATGAAAGCTCGAAATTATATAAGAAAATTAATAGCTTTGTAAGACTCTTAAATCAAGGAAGTGAAGAGGATGAGCATGCTGATTTCTTTTTAGATGAAAAATCAAAACAAGCATTTTTAACAGAGAAAGGTCATGTGACTTTTGAAGAGATACTACTAAAAAATAAAGTGATTACTGGAGATGAGAGTTTATATGATGCAAATAATATAAGTTTATTACACTATATAGGGACCGCATTAAGAGCAAATTTTTTATTTACACATGATGTTGATTATATTGTTGAGGAATCAAGAGTTATAATTATTGATGAGTTTACCGGAAGAAAGATGCCCGGAAGAAGATGGGGTGATGGATTACATCAAGCAATAGAAGCTAAAGAAAATTTAAATATAGAAAATGAAAACCAAACACTTGCTTCAATAACTTTTCAGAACTATTTTAGATTATATGACAATCTTTCTGGAATGACAGGAACAGCTGATACAGAAGCGCAAGAATTTCAAGAAATATATAACCTCGAGGTAATTACAATTCCTGCACACAAGAAAATGATCAGAAGTGATCACGGAGATCTTGTCTATCTTACGAAAAAAGAAAAGTACAATGCAATTATAGAAGATGTAAAAAGTTGTCGAAAGAATAAACAGCCAGTTTTAATAGGCACAGCATCTATAGATTCTTCTGAGTATCTATCACAAGAATTAAAGAAAAATAAAATACCTCACCATGTGCTAAATGCTAAGCAACATGAAAAAGAGTCTATGATTATTGAAAATGCCGGCGTACTTGGAAGTGTTACAATTGCAACAAATATGGCTGGTAGGGGTACAGATATTGTATTGGGAGGAAAAATAGATGTGGAGACAGAGGAGTGGAAAAAATTAAACACAGAAGTAATAGCTAGCGGCGGACTTCATGTGATAGGTACAGAAAGGCATGAGTCAAGAAGAGTAGATAACCAGTTAAGAGGAAGATCAGGTAGACAAGGTGACCCAGGATCCTCAAGATTTTATCTTTCGTTAGAAGATAATTTGATGAGAATATTCGCATCAGAAAAAGTAAGCGCATTAATGCAAAAGTTAGGAATGGAAAAAGGAGAAGCGATAGAGCACAACTGGGTAAATAAAGCTATCAGTAATGCACAAAAAAAAGTTGAAGGGCATAATTTTGACATCAGAAAACACTTGCTTGATTATGATAATGTAGCAAATGAGCAGAGAAAGCATATATATAATAAAAGAGATGAATTTTTAGATGTAAAAAATAGAGAAGAAATTATAAGTTTAATAACAGAAGAAGTGTTTGTAGATCTAATAGAAAGTAATATAAACATGGATTCAGATAGTAGTGAGATCGATGATATCCTGTTAAGAGACTTTAATATAAAAATAAATACTAATTCTATAATAAATAACTCCTTAAAAAAAGAAGAAGTAACTAAAAATTTTTTAAAGAATATATATGAACAGCATAAGAAAAATATCAGGGATTTACCTGATGAAATATATTTGGAAATTACAAAAGAAATATTTATCAATATAGTTGACAAAAGTTGGATAGAGCATATTCAATCTATGGATTACTTGAGACAAGGTATTGGGCTAAGAAGTTATGCACAAAAAAACCCAAAGCAAGAATACAAAAGAGAAGCATTTGATATTTTTTCTATAATGCAAAATAATATACACTATAGCTTTATAAGTTTACTATTTAGGCTTGATTATACTACAGCACTTGTGAAAAAAGAATCACCTAGTGGGAAAAATTTTGGTAAAATTAAAGATACTGGAGAATCGAAAAAAACTATAAATAAAAATGCCCAGAAAAGAGTGAGAAAGTCAAAAAAGAAAAAAAAGAAATAGTGTTTTATTTAATGTAGTTAAATAAAGTAGAAATTATAATGAATGATAAAATAACTAAAAAAATATATCCGGTAGACGGGGTCAAAATATCCTCAGTCTCTTCAGGAATGTATAAAAAAATAAGACTAGATCTTTCGATTATAGAAATAAATTCAAATTCCAGTGTAGCTGGCGTATTTACAAAAAATAAAGCAAAATCGCCTGCCGTAATAATTAGCCAGAAAAATCTAAAAAAAAGTAACCCTAAATTTTTAATCGTAAACGCTGGGAATGCTAATGCTGGAACTGGAAAAGACGGTTATAATGATGTTATAAAGTATTGTGAATCATTAGCTAAAAAAGGCAATTGTTCAATATATGATATCCTTGTTTTTTCTACAGGAGTAATAGGTGAGAAAATAAAAGTTAAGAATATAGTGAATTCTATACCATTGCTGGTGAAGAATCTTGATGCAAATCAATGGAATGCATTTTCACAATCTATATTAACAACTGATACAGAAAACAAGATAATATCTAAGAAATTCAAGATAGCAGGAGAGTCTGTTACCATAACTGGAGTCACAAAAGGCTCAGGAATGATAATGCCAAATATGGCAACTATGCTCTCATTTGTAGCGACTGATGTAAAAATTCCAAAAAATCAACTTTCAAAAATATTAAAAGATATAACAAAAGTATCTTTTAATATGATAACAGTCGATGGAGATACCTCTACAAACGACTCTAGTATTTTGATAGCTACCGGAAAATCTAAAATTATTTATAATAATTTAAGCAATGATGATAAAAATAAATTCAATAATATTTTGAAATCTATCTATATAGATCTTGCTAAAAAGATAGTCAAAGATGGGGAAGGCGCCACGAAATTTGTCACTATAAAAGTAGATAAAGTGAGTACTTTTAAAGTTGCAAAAAAAATTGCAATGTCAGTTGCAAACTCACCACTAGTGAAAACAGCATTATTTGCTGAAGATCCAAATTGGGGAAGAATATTATCTGCGATAGGTAATGTTAATACTAGTGTAAAAGATTTATCAAAAATTGAGTTAAGACTTGGAAAAATATTAATATATAAAAATAATAAATTAAATAGTAAATATAATGAGAAGGCAGCTAAAAAATATTTAAAAAATAAAAATATAGAAATTTATATAAAATATAATACTGGATTATTTTCAGGTACAGTTTGGACATCAGATTTATCACACGAATACATCAATATAAATGCAGATTATAGATCATGATATAAAAAAGTATGATAAATATTTTATAACCCCAGATTATAAAGATTGCTTATCGCATGAATATTACAATAAAATAGAAAATGCTCTTAAGTCTGGCGTTCAGTTATTGCAGTTTAGGTCTAAAAATTTATCAGTTACAGAATATTCAAAAATTTCCAAAAAAATATACAATATATGCGTTTCATATAATGTTAAATATATTGTAAATGATTATAAAAATTTTGAGTCTAATTTATATTGTGATGGCGTTCAATTGACTTCTGATAATTTAAAAAACATTAAACTCTATAATATTAATAAAAAATATATAATTATTGCCTCATGCCATAATATTAATGAAATAGAAATATGTAATAGTTCAAATATAACTTTAGTTCTAATATCTCCTATTCTAAGAACTAATAATAAAGATGGTATTGGGTGGAAAAAATTTAAAGCACTTGCTAGTTCTTCAAAATATCCAGTATTTGGTCTTGGTGGACTAAGTTATAATATTCATATTAATACTATTATTAAAAATGGGGGGATAGGGTTAGCAGCATCTTCCTATTTTTATAACTTATTTGATTGATGACAGGGATAGCGAAAATTCATTATTTTCTGTAATTGGTTTAGACAACCTATTTTTCCCATAAGAAGTCTTAAATATAATGTTAATATTTTGTCTATTAACGCTAATTACAGGGTAAATACTATCTTTTTTTAATAATTTAATTCTAATAAGATCGACCTTTGAATTTTTATCTAATTTTTTTTCAAAGTATGATTTTGAGCTTATATAGGGAATAAAGTCTGCTGTGTCTCTTCTGATAGTTAAAATTAATCTTGAGGCTGAAATTAAAGGATTAAAGGGCTCATACCATGAGTTTATATGTTCTATAATTGAGGATTTACTAGAAGATAAGAAGTTTAAGTAAGATGGCATATCAAAAAAATTATCTCCTGCTGGTATATGAATTTTATTATTAATATGCATTAAAAATTCATTATTTACTATTGACTTCGAAGGGCTGTTATTCTCATCATTTAGCATATTTATAGCATCTTCAATTTTTGATATGTACTCATCTAATTCAATTATATTAACGTTATTATTATTTTTATTAAGAACTTTCAAGTAAAGCATGGACCTTTCTAGGTCCTTTAGAAGTTCTACTTTGAGATTAATCCTTATAATAAAATCTGACATCTCTAACAAGGTTGATATGGAAGTTTTTACTCCCCACAAATCTTCTTGTAATAAAGCAGCATTAAATTTCTCAAAAAGATATTCACATTTTAAAAAATTTCTAATATTTTCTGCTACTGGTTGCTCGTATATAATATATTCTTTCATAATAATTTTACTATTTTTTTTATAGAGTGCTCAAGGTTTTCTATCGTGCCATTATTATCCAAAAAAAAATTATTACTTTTTCTATATGCATCAATATTATCTTGGTATCTAATAATTTCTTTAATTAAATTTATATTATAATTTTTTCTTGTTCTTATTCTTTTTATTCTATTTTCTTTACTTGCGCTTATATAAATAAATTTATATTTTTGATGGAAGAGGTTATTTTTTATAATTGGTAGAACTAAAATTATATTTCTATTTTTATTAAACTTTATTTTTTTTTGAAATTCTTTAAATACTTTAGGTTGTATATAGTCCTCAATATCTTGCATAATCTTTTTATCTGAAAATATTTTTTCTCTAAGAAATTGAATATCTATCATATTATTTATAACAGATTTCGGCAGTATATTTTGTACCCCCAATATAACTTCGTTATTTTTATAAAGATCTCTCACAATTTTGTCTGCACAAAAACAGTCATAATTGAATTTTTCAAATATTTTTTGAGCCTCTGATTTACCTGAGCCTATGGTTCCTGTTAATATATATGTGCCCAATACAAATACCTTCACAATTATGTTTAAATATATGCTATATATCATATATTAATAAGAATTTATTTGACAATATTATTATGGAACAAAATATTAAGTTTATAATTGCTCAATTCAACGCTGTTGTAGGAGACATTGAAGGCAATACCAATAGAATTATTGACATTATTGTCAATAATCGAGAACTAAATTGCATAAAAATTTTTGTTTTTCCAGAATTAGCTTTATGCGGATATTTACCAGAAGATTTACTTTTTAGATCAGATTTTAAATTATCTGTGCAAAAAGCAATAGACAAAATTACGAGCTCTGTTGAAAGTAATGAATATTTAATTCTAGGAGCTCCTAACTATTCAAATAATAATTCTCAAATATGGAACAGCGCTTATGTAATTAATAACAAGTCTATAAAGTATATTTATAATAAACAGATTCTCCCAAATTATGGTGTATTTGATGAAAAAAGGTATTTCTCAAATGGAGATAAAAATCTTATTTTGGATATCGAGGGTAATAGAATATGTATAATGATTTGTGAAGATTTATGGAATTTCTCTTCATTGTTTGAGAATAAATTAGATAATATAGATTTTTTAGTTAGTATTAATGCCTCTCCCTATGAAAATAGCAAGAACTCTGAAAGAATATTTTTTTCTAAAAAAATATCAATAAAATATAAGTGTAATTTAGTTTATGTGAATACTATTGGTGGGCAAGACGAAATTGTATTTGACGGCTCTTCATTTTTAATAAATCGTGATGGAAATTTAGAATATCACTGCAAAAAGTTCTCTGAAGACATTTATCAGTTTTCAATTTGTAAGAAAGAATTTTCTCTAGATGTAATAAAGACAAGTGATGTAAACTATAACCAATATATGGACCTATATGAGGTATTAAAACTTGGTACATATGATTATATACGAAAGAGTAATTTTAATGGTGTCTTACTTGGATTATCTGGAGGTATAGATTCAGCATTAACACTTGCATTAGCAAGTGATATTTTTGAGAAAGATAATATTGAGGCTGTATTGCTTCCATCTATTTATACTTCAGACTTAAGTATTTTACTAGCAGAAGAGCAATGTAATTTATTAGGAATAAAGTATTCCTCCATAAGTATTAAGGAAATTAATGATATTATTAATAATGCTTTGGAGCCCAGATTCTTTGGTTTACCTCAGGATGTTACAGAGGAAAATATTCAAGCCAGGATAAGAGGTTTATTATTAATGGCAATATCTAATAAATCTAAAAAATTATTATTAACAACAGGAAATAAAAGTGAGCTTGCTGTAGGTTATTCCACTTTATATGGAGATATGTCAGGTAGTTTTGCTCCATTAAAGGATATATATAAAACCGAGGTATATAAACTTGCAGAATATAGAAATTCTATATCTGCTAACATTCCGGAAGCTGTTATTGACAGGATGCCAACTGCGGAGTTATCACATGATCAATACGATATAGATACACTACCTCAATATGATATCTTAGATGTCATATTAAAATCGTTTATTGAAGATGAGAAAACACTGGACGAAATTTGCCTTATGGGTTATGAAAAAAACTTAGTTTCTAATATAATTAATATGGTTGTAAAGAATGAATATAAAAGAAGGCAGTATGCCCCAGGAGTAAAAGTTAGTTCAAAATCTTTTGGCAAGGACAGAAGATTTCCGATAATATCTCAATTTGAATATTAATCATCTATTAACTCATCAGCGTCATTGTCGGAGACACTATCTTTATTTAATTCTATTTTTTTATCCTTTACTATTACTTTATTTTCATTCTTGTTTCCTAAAATTACATCCTTGACTACTAAATCAACATTGTCCTCAGAAGAAAAACGGTCTAGAAAACTTGTTTTTTTGTCATCCATTTCTACTATATTTTTTTCTTTATTAAATTTATGCACTATTGTATATTTTTGAGGCTTAATATTTCTTGGTATTTCAACTAAATTATCATTAGTAAAGTACTCTACTTTATAAACCCCATCAAAATTATCTACAACTTGCTCTGCAATATCAAAGCCTATTGATATTGCAATATCATCTGCGACATTACTAATACCTAAAATATTTTCTGTAATTACATTATCTATTTCTTTTTCAAAAAAAGAAGATTTAAAATTAGGATGATTTTTTACCATTATTTTTCTTACATCTCGGGCATGATCATTCATCAGTAGTGCTTCATATGATTTCTCTAAAAAAACTAAAGCATGCATATTTGCTGGTGCATTTGGATATTTTTCTATTAAGTAATTACATCTATTGATTACAGCCATGTAGGCTTTTCTTTTATAATAGAAATTTGCCACATGTATTTCATAAGAAGCTAAGGTATTTCTCAAGTACGTCATTCTTTTAACAGAATCTTTCGTATAGGTTGAGTTTTTATAATTCTTTACAACATATTTAAAATCTTCATATG
>Ga0115003_10002229_pt1 | contig 16303 bp, 4 predicted proteins | sample ArcticOcean_MG_C_7_FD_88736 | JGI IMG/M metagenome (GOLD analysis project Ga0115003, IMG submission 88736) | Marine microbial communities from western Arctic Ocean - ArcticOcean_MG_CB11_88 | ecosystem: Environmental > Aquatic > Marine > Oceanic | place: Arctic Ocean: Canada Basin | collected... | reverse complement strand
TTGCACCCAAAGTACTCTCCAGCGCCACATATTGAGGAATCTTAATAGATTCTGGATTCTTGCTACTTTTTTCTACTGCTGTGCTGCTACTATTTTTATTTTTTTTATTAGTCATTTTTATTATCAATTGGTTAAACAAATCTAAAGCTATAATTAGCTTTATTCTATGATAGAAATTATTCTTAGCTTAAAAAATGTCAAGATATTAATAATACTATATTTGTATCGTACTTTATTTAAGGTATTTTTACAGAAAACATCTTGCAAACTAGTTATTCTTCCCTAAACGCCTTATAAGCCGAATCCTTTATTGGATCAAATAGATATGATATTAATGACCTTGAGCCATTGATTATAAAGACTTGGGCGGGAATTCCTGGATATAGTTCTATTTTTCTTTTAAGTTGCTCTATATCTTTTTTGTCTATTTTTATTCTGGCTATGAAGTAGGGCTCTTGAGTTTGTTGGTCTGCTACTATATCGGGGGAGACGTTGATTACCTTACCGTTCAGCTTTGTTACTTTCTTACCTTTGATATTTCTGGTACCTGGTTTGCAAACCAGGTACCAAAATAATTAAAATACAAAATCCCCGTCACTTAAATAAATCTCACCTTGTAACTTAATTTGGAATTCTTCATCTTGGCTCTGAATTATAGTGTCGCCTTGTGAATCTAAATAATACTCAAGTTGAGTATCATCTGTAGATGAGTCTTGTCCTTGTGAAATAGAGCTGAAATTCATCTGATTTTTAAACAATATTTTGTCTTCGCCTTGAATAAAGTCTAAAATAATATCTGTGCTTTCACTAGTAGAGTCCGATAGGTTCCTGTAAATGAATCTATCTTTACCTTCACCACCAATTATAACATCAGCTCCTGCATCTCCATATATTCTATCATTTCCGCCTCTAGCATCTATAATATCGTCACCTTTTCCAGCCACAATGATATTTAAAAGATCATTCATATTAATTGTATCAGAATAAGCTGAACCTACTATATCTTCTACAGATGTTAGAATATCACCTTGCGCCTCTCCTCCTTCATTAATATTCGTCTCTAGATCTATTGTTACAGCCTCTAAAGACTTATTATAAAAAGCTCTATCCCTTCCTTCTCCCCCATCCAATATATCAGCACCTAAACCACCAATTAATAAATCATTACCTTCCCTTCCACTCAAATTATCATCTCCATCTAAGCCTCTTAATATATTTCTACTATCATCTCCTATTACAACATCATCATTAAGAGATGCTATAATGTTTTCTATATTGATTAACACATCCCCTTCAGCCTCACCTCCTGATGCTACCTGCTCTTCTAAATCAATGTTTATCGCCTCACTAGAATGTCTATAGATAGCATAATCTCTATCTCCATCTCCGCCATCCAATATATCAGCTCCGGATCCTCCTACTAATCTATCTAATCCTATACCACCTGAAATAATATCATCTCCGTCTTGCCCCCTTAACACATCATTTCCATTTCCACCAATAATATTATCATCACCAGCATTACCATTTATAATATTATTCATATCATTGCCGACAAGGATATCATCATGTTTAGATCCAACTACACCCTCAATATTAGTTATACTATCTCCAGCAGCATCTCCACCACTGACTTCTCCAGTTTCTAGATTAATATTTACACCTTCAGTAGACCTATGATATAAAGCAAAATCTTTATCACCATCTCCGCCATCTATAATATCCGCGCCTTCTCCACCCATTATTCTATCATCTCCTCGCCCACCAATTATCACATCATCTCCTTCATGGGAAATTATTTTATCCGGATCATCACTACCCAATATATTATTATCTACACCCTTTTCTCCTAGGATTAAATTATAATTTGTGTCCACAGTAAAATTATGAGATGCTTGATTATTATTTTCATGATCAATTGCCGTCATAACTATTTCCAAAGACCTAGCATTACCATATGGAGCTCTAACATCTAGAGTCATATTAATTTGATCAAACTTAATCCACCACGGCAATTCATCTCCATTTAACTGAGTTATTTCATAACTCAAATCATCTCCTTCAATATCAGTAAAAATATTAGAAATATCTATTTCTGACTTAATACCTCCATGTATAGGATCTAGCGATATTGGATTCTGAACTACTGGAGCTTCATTAGAAGATAAAAATTCAAAGTGATTTTCATTTAGCGAATTAAACTCTACATCTTTTATTACTAAAAACTGCCCATCACCCAAATTTATTTCAGCATTAAAACTCTCCAAATAACTGTTATAGTACCCATAAGAGTCATTTTCCAAAACATAATTAATAACTATATCATCAAAACTTCTAACCTCAGGAAAATCCTTAATTCTGATTTTTTCACCCTGACCCACGCTAAAATCATCTATTATTTTATTGCTATTAGAAGTTTTTGTAATTTCAAAAAGGTCAACACCTTCTCCACCTTCAAAAATATTATCTCCAAATCTGTCAATAATTACATCATTATCACTAGTTCCAGCGCTTCTAAAAATGAAATTTTCTGCAGAAATTTGTGAAATCTCAATATCCTCTAATATCACTGCCTTACCTTCACCAAAATTAATGACCGTATTAGAATTAGCATCACTTACTATTTCCAAATCATCAAAATTCTTGATATCAGAAAAAGACTGTAAATCAATTTTTTCTGTTAACTCAAAGTCACTAATAACATTTGCCACCTCATCCAAATTATCATAATCGCGTAATATGAACCTATCTACACCCTCATTACCGTAAATAATATTACCTCCTGAGGCAATAGTAATAATATCATCTCCCAATCCAGCATAAACTTCATTATTACCACCAATTATAGTATATTCATCAACCATATAATCATATAATTCATGCATCCCAAGATTAATTTCATCAACTCCCTCTCCACCATATATTTTTGCTCCACTGGTTTTTACATCAAAACTATCATCTCCTTGGTCACCATGAACTTCTAAACTAACATCTCCAATTAGAACAAAGTCATCATTTCCATTTCCACCATAATATTCTCCAGAGACAGCCCCATTAATAATATCATAAATTGTTGAACTAAGGCTCATATAATCATCGCCATTTCCCAAATTAACAATATTATTTCCAGACCTCACTACTACATAATCATCTCCATCTAAAGTGTTAACTGTATTTTGCAAACCATCATCATTACCACCATAAATATCATTCAAATATACGACATCATCATTCAAAGTGCCTTCAAAATCAATTCCAGTATTGTACAATGAAAATTCTTGCGAAAATATAAAACTACTCTCAGATAAATTATCTACCTCAACTCCGCGAAGAAATATCTGATTAAATTCATTCTGCGTATCACCATATGGCGAACTAATAACACCCTCAAATGTTATTAGAGTTCCTCCATCACCATCAGATATTTCTAAATCTGAGAACCCAGAAACACCATTATAACCATCAAATCTAATAACATCTTCCGCTATATTAAAGTCCTCAATAATATCATAATCGTTACTTATATTATAGAATGATGAACTGCCTGATCCAAATTCAAAAATATCGCTACCTTCACCACCAAACATAACATCATTACCTGACATTCCACTGATCAAATCATTCCCATCGCCACCAAAAATAATATCATCATAACCTGTAGCATAAATATCATCGTCACCGTCACCTGCTGAGAATGTCACTACGCCACCATAAGAACCCTGCGAAGTAGCAACATAATAACTGTAATCTAACAAATCATCAAACTTACTTCCTACAACTTCAAAATCTCTTTTTAGTCCAATAAAATCTTCCTCAACTACATCACTGACATTATAGTTCTCTATGATAATTTTTTTAAAATTACCCAAATTAATTTCAACATCACTACCATTTTGAACGATATCTAGATCGTCAAAATACTTTCCTTCATCAAATGGTGAAGATATATTAATTTGATCACCTTCACTAGGGTTAAAATCAGTGATAACCATTGCAGCATTTTTATCTGCAAACATATAAAAAGTATCCGCACCTAAGCCACCTGTAATCACACTATGTCCATATGATGCCATCAAGTCATCAATACCGTCACTACCTTGAACTGTGCTATAGCTTGAATATTCTGCCAAACCGATAAAGTCTCCGTACGACAAATTATCCACTTCAACATCTTTTAAAATAATAACACTATTATCATTATAACCAAAACCAATAACCGTATCATCTCCATCTTGACTTATAGACAGCTCCGAAAAATCACTTATCATACCTTGTGAACTAGAAGACCCTGTTAAATCTATTTTATCAGCTCCAACTTCAAAGTCTTGTACCTCATGAGTTGACTCAGAAAAATAATAAGCATTTATCTTAAACACATCACTTCCACTACCACCCTTTAAAATGTCATCACCATAAGTAGACACCAGGACGTCATCACCATCTCTGCCAATCAATACGTCATCACCATAAGATCCATAAAGCACATCATTACCAAATCCTCCACTAAGGAAACCTCCATCATTTGAAGCATATAGAATTTGGTCTTCCATTGAGATAGTGGTGTTGGTTAACCCTACGAAACTATCAAAATCAATGTCCTGAGCCAGGATTCCTTCAAGGGTTAAAGAGTTCTCAAATATATCAAAATCAATGACAGCGCCAAACTCACTATCAGATATAGAAATATTACTGTAATCCATTGAGAAATCTGACAAATCAACTTTCTCATATTGATCTGTAACATCAAAATCTGTAACTACGATATTATCAGTAAAGTCTTCTTGTTGGAGTTTAAACAAATCAGAACCTTGCAATCCAGATACTATATCCCCGCCCTTCATAACTAACGTTTCAGAAAACTCACTGCCATTAAAAATATTAGAATCTTCAGAGCTATAAACAACTTTTGATGCGATATCCAAACTAAAATCCTGATACACCTCAGCATTATTACCGTCATTCACTAATATTCTTAAAACAATAGAACTTAAATCCTGACCATCTGGAACATTCCCGCTAAACTCTAGAGTGTCAGAATCAAAATTAATCCATTCTGGAAGATTACTTCCCTCCGATAGTGAAGCACTATATGATAAGTTATCTCCATCTATATCTGTAAAAGAACTTCCTGATACTAAGAATGAAAAATCACTATTTTGATAAATAACCTGATTAGCAACGTTAGTAACAATAATAGGAGCATCATTTTGTGCATTTACTAACACATCAACTCTTTGTGTTACAAAACCACCTTCACCATCCGAAATAGTATACTCAAAACTATCTGAACCATTATAGTTAGAGTTTGGAGTATAATTAATTTTTTGCACACCCTGATCATCTACAAAGATTGATACCACGCCATTTTCAGCATTTGATGTATTATCAATAACTAATTGATCACCATCAATATCAAGTGCGTTAGATAACACATCAATATTAATTGAATTATCCTCATCAATTTGCAGATCTAAATCACTAGAAATTGGAGTGTCATTTATTGATACAACATCGAAATTGATAGTAGCTTGATTAGACAAATTCCCCGCCGAGTCCTTTATCTGATATGATATTTCTTCCATACCATAAAAATCAACATTCGGCTGATATGTCATGGTGCCATCTAAATTATCTATAAGCTGCCCATTTGAAGTTTCACCAAAGACAATATCTGCCGACGTGATATTTTGAATATCAGTACCGTCCTCAAGATCGCTAGCCTTTTCAAGCAATTCAGAAATTGATAATGTAATTAATTCATCCTCATTTAGATCCCAATCAACATTAGATATTTTAGGAGCTTTGTTTAACAAAATCTCAGATGACAAATCATCCACAACAATATTTTCTAGAATTATAACTTGCCCAGATTCAAAAGAGATAACTGCGTTTAAACCATCTTGATTAATTGTTAACTCATCAAAACTACGAACTCCCAAATCACTTAGATCAAGCTTATCCTCACCAATTGTAAAATCTGTAATGGTATCTTGAGTTGTAGAATCTTTTTTAATGATAAAAGTATCATTTCCACCATTACCAGTAAGGATATTTTCTCCTCTTCCAGCAAATAGTTCATTATCAACATCATTACCAATCAACACATCATCACCATCTCCACTATAAGCATTTTCAATAATAGAAACATGGTTTGCATCAAATGATTCAATATAAGACTCTATAAAATCCACTTCTGATTGCAGACTATTAAGCTCATCTATAGTTTCATTGACCTCTTCTTCTAAAACATCAATCTCCGCAGGTAAATCTTCTCTCCTGTCAAATAAAACAACATATTCATCATAACTTGCCTTAGCCTCTACTATTTCTTGGTTAGCTACAGATAATGCATTATTATAGTTATTAATCTTTTGGTCTCTTTCGCTAGTTGATAAATGTACCTGTGCACCACTAATATTACTCACATATACGTGAACACCATAAAGACTTATATTATAAATATATTCATTAAACCAAGCAGCCTGTTCATTAAATTCATCTACCGCAGTATTACTCTCTTCAGCTTTTTGCTGATAATAATTTTCCGCCTGTGATATTGCGGCATCAATTCCATCATATTCTAATTCTATTTGTTGTAATTCATCTTGTTGCAAAGCCAATTCAGCCTCTTTTTGCACTAACTCATCTTGCTTTATAGGTAATTCAGCTTCTTTTGCGTAATATTCTTCACTATATCCTGTACCAGAAATAGCCATATCTCGATTAGCGATTACACTTGTCTCTCCGGCATTTAGGTTAATTATTGAGTCACCTGTGACCGCCGCAGCATTAATTGTATCAATTCCATCATCATCTCTTAAAACTGACTTTAAACCACCTTCAAACTCATTAGTATAAATATACAAATCATCCTTACCGTCATCTAACTTACCATAAAACTTCACATTAAAATCCTTGAGACGACCACCAACACCATTTTCTACATCAGTAATTTCTAATTTCCATTCACCATCTACACCTTCGCCTAAAAATTGCCTTGATGAAAAATTAAACACTAAACTACCACTGTAAGACGAATCTTGCGGATTTAACATTAAGAAACTCTCTGCACCAGATGGAGAAATAAGTTTAATTTGTAAATCAGCAATATTTTCATGTTCTATGTCAACTTGTACCTCAACAGTTTCTATATTTTTCATACCCGAATCAAGAACACCCAAATATCTTACTAAAGTACTGCCATCATTAATAAACCCTCCAGCACCCTCAACAATGTGTTCCTGCTCATTCTCAAAGTTATTAACCTCATTCCAAGTCTCGGCTATTCTTACTGCAGCTAAAGCATCAATAATTCCATAGCCATAATCATGAGAGAAATGCATCCCTCCACCGTTCCAATTTTCGGAACCATTTTCTTGCCATATTGTATTTTCGTCTTCAAATTGACGTGCACTTAAAGCTAAAATTGTCTGTACATCTCTATAACCAAGACTTGCATTAGCTTCCAACATCAAAGCTGCAATTCCAGAAATTATTGGCGCAGAAAATGACGTGCCTTGAGAGGAAGAAAACTCGCCTAAGAAAGTTGAACCATTTTCATTTTCTAACAAATTTCCGGTAGACTGAATATTTGAACCTGGAGCCGAAACTAAAATTGCAGCACCAGGATTAGAAAATGGGGTTGATGCTTGTGTTAGAGTACCCAAGTCACCCGGTTGATTAATTGATCCCGTTGCAATAACAAAACGAGAATTTTGTATACTATGATAATTAACATTATCTCCTTCTTCCCTACCATTTCCACCACCAAAAACCGTCACTGTTCCAAGACCATCTCTACCTTCTTTTACAGCATCTTCAATATAATCTTTATATTCCAAATATGGATTATTTAAGTCAGAAAAATTATCATCAAATTTCCCCGAAGCCGCCCAACTATTATTAGCGACGTCAACATATTTAAAATTATCTACGCCAAATTCATCTGCATCCCAACTATAACCACTAAGATCAGAATCATAAGCAACTCCAACAATTCCATAATCATTTCTCTCTGCAGCAATTACACCCGCAACCGTTGTTGCATGTTGAGAAAACTGCTCTACTTCACGAAACTCCTGATCTAATTTATACTCATCTGTAATATTATCGTTTAAATCATCGTGAGTTATATTAATATCACCACTTTCAAATACACCAACACTGACACCATCACCAGTATAATCATCCCAAACTTTTTTAATATTTATCTCAGACAAATACCATTGTTGAGCATAAAGAGGATCACTTGGGTCATCAGCGAATTTAAGTTCTACTCGAGATCTCATTGCTGCTACTTCGCTTGTACCATCATTATTATATTGGATAACGTTTGTAAAAGCGCCATTAGAATCCTTAATTGAGTAATCAAAATGCATTAAACCATAATAATCCTCATCGGGAGTAAATTCTATACCATCAATCACATCACCGCTTTGAACAATATTAATTGTTCCCCCAACAGCATTTTGAACTGATAAAATCTCAATATCATCACCATCAACATCCATATCATTTTCCAAAAGCTGCTCTTTTGAAATAAATATCGTATTATTATCATCTAAAATAACAGAATCAGAAACTGAAAGCGGAGAAATATTTTCAGAACTCAACTCCATAGTTACATCGTCAAACCTAACGCCTTCAATATTAGTCAATGAGTCAATATCCCCATTGTTTAAATCTTCCACAGTATAATTCCCACCATCACGACTAATTTTATAGTCCACATAACTGCCTGAATATTTTGCCAAATCATAACCTTCGCCACCATCAATTTCATCACTACCTTTTCCACCTATTAGAATCTCCTTACCAGCTCCACCAAATAACTTATCATCACTCAAGCCACCATCTAGATAGTCATCTCCTTCACCACCAAATAGAGTATCTTCTCCTCTATGACCACGTAACATGTCATTACCATAACCTCCATCAATATAATCATTTCCATCACTTCCTGAAAGGGCATCATCTGATGCTCCACCAATTATTATATCATCGCCATTACCACCATCTACAAATACATTAGAAAAACCCCCGCCAATTATTACATCATCACCATTACCACCAACAACAGTCTCAACATTTGACTCAGATAAATTAAATGTAACCCCTATATCAGAATTTATTATTACGACATCTCTTCCTTCACCACCATCAATATTTTCTTGTAGATCTTCACCATCAATTATAATAACGTCCTCTCCAGCACCACCTCTTAAAATGTCACTTCCAGCGCCACCACTAATCCAGTTATTATTTTCATCTCCAGTAATATCATCATCTCCAATGTTACCGAAAATATTTTGCACCATTTCCTCTGATGCTACTACTACAGATCCCTCTTCATTACTTATTACCAAAGACTGAGTACCATCTTCCGCAGTAGCTAGTTTTCCTAAATTAACATCGTTAAACTCATATCCCATTGGATTGGTTGTAAAATCAACTGCCGCTACTTCCCTCTCTTCACCATTTATTGTAGTATAAGTCGATCTAGAAAGAATAACATTGCCTTCATCTCTTTCTTTATACGCCTCTTCTCTGTTTAAGTCTATTTCCAATATCCCTGCTTGTGATAGGGTTTTCAATTCTCCTTCGTCTGTAACACCATCCTCATTAGCATCTTGCCAAACTTTTAAATCACTCCAAGATTCATCCTGGCTATTAAATATATTATCACCATTAGAATCTAACTTCTTTAAAGCGTCTAAGCCATCTATTGAATATTTTTCTTCCTCATCTGCAATAGATCCATCCTCTGGGTTATAATACTCACTTATAGTCTCAGTAATGTTATTAATTATACCATCTGCATTCTTATCATGAACCAATATTCCATCACTTCCTGACACCCAACCAGTTCTTTCTTCCATCCCGTCATTATCAACATCAAATATTACCTGAGAATCATCATAACTAATTAACCTAACTCCATCACCATCCAAATCTAAAACTAATGGATCAATATTAAGAAGACTTCGAGCATTAATTGCACCGTTAGTTAAATTACTCAAATCAACATGCAGCGTAGTTGAGTTAGTAAAAATATCCTGCTGAGTTTGAGAATTATTAAGTATCAATTTATTAAAATTACTCACCAGAATCCCATAATCTGACGCAAAAGTTTCAGAAGAAGATATCGTATTTCTTAAAGGGTTCTCGGAATCAGTTATTATTCCTGCCATCATCACATTCTCTAACCCATCTTGGTTAAGTATCTGTAGAGTAGTCACTCCTTTCCAATCATAACCACCCACTGCATTTCCTACTTGCGTCGTATCTTGTGATTCTTGAAGTCCCGAATATAAATCTGTACTTACGGTTAGGGAAAAAAGATCCTTATTAACAGCTTCATCTCCACCTCCAACCCCAAATACTTCCCTAACCGAAGCATTAAAGTCCACTTTTATAGTAAAGTCCGCATCATCAAGGTTAGAAGAAACCCAATTTCCATTTTCGTCTACATACTTAACCGACCCATCATTTGAATTAACAATGTATTTAGAATTATCGTTGCCATTATTAATTATTAAATCTTGTGATATTGAAGCACCTGAAATAGTAAGAGAATTCTCAGGATACGTTAAGATATAATTACCATCCGAGCTAATACCCCCTTCTTCAAAAAGATAAGAATTATTTTCCTCAAGCACAGACTTATCAATACCCAAAGACACTGCTAACTCATCTAAAACCGTTGACTTGTTAACATTAAAAGATGTTTCCGTAGACGACTCATTAGAGGAAGAATTAATAACGATCTTATCTGGAATCGGAGTTTGGTTTAAAATTTGTCCACCACTAGCATTATTCAAAAAATCTAGTGCCTTTTGTTGAGACTCTTCCTGAGATAAGACTAAATCTGGATCAGGAGTATAATTAAACGTAGTCTTTAGTTGCTCGTCTTGATACCTAACAATGGATCCACTTATATCCGCTTCACCATAGAAATGATTAGATATAGTAAGTATATCATCCTTAATACCTAATCCTTCAAGCGCTGATGACGATAAATATCCTACAACCACAGCTGCACCTAGAGCCAATCCTAAAGTTGCGGTAGCAGGCAATGTACTAACGGCCACAACTCCAAGAGCAGCCTGTGTTGCTAATGATCCAGAGACATATTTATCGACCGCAACATTAGCCACAGCCCCAATTTCATCAGACCAAACTTGATCATGATTAGAGTTTAAAGACCTATAATCTTCTAAATCATCAATATACTTAAATGGGACATCAATATAAGCGAATGTCTTGGATACAATCTTAGACCCGGAAAATAAATTCCCATTTGAATCTGTTAAAATAGTGCTAGCAGTATCGTCTAAAGATGCAATAACACTAGTAGAATTCTCAACTATGCTTCTTATATTATCTTTCTGCGAGTCCGAAAGATAGTTAAATCCCGCTGTTCCTACAATTTCTCCATCTATATCAATAACTATAGTAAATCTTTCTGATGAGTTTTGAGTCATAAAATCTTAATTTTCGTTAAAAAAAATTTAATTCTATCAATTAATATATGAGACACTGCGTATAGAAATATCACGAATAGAATATATACCAAACCACTAACATTTAAATAAGCGCATATAGTAGGCATAAAAATCAACATAAAGGAAACAAACAAAAACATCTTTGTACGCAGTACAAAGTGTCTCCAACCCAAACTTTTGTTCGAAAAGGTTTTTAGGATATTTAAATCTTTTTTAGTGAATGTTTCATTATTATTTGACATATAATCATTTATCAAAGTTTATCATTTACCCAAATCAGAAGCCAAAAATTCTTTCAGATTCCTAGACTCAAAGCCTCTTTTATTCTTATCTTTATTAGGCCCTAATATTTTTGCTTCTTTGTCTTTTAAGTGTTTTTCCTGAAGCTCTTTTAATACATCTTTGCTCTTCGCGAATGGGGATATTATATCCATAATATAAAACTTATCACCGCTATCCCAATCTTTTGGTTGAAGTTTAGTGGAACCACTTAATAACCTTTTTTCTACTTCATCACTAACTTTCGCCCAACTTACAAAAGCTACTGGTTCGTTTTTCTCGCTTCTAAATACTACGAATTGTTTTCTTATTAATGGAGGGATTATTAACCATTCTAGGTCTGACAAGAATAGATATTTATGAGCCTGAGATTTTGAAGCTAAGATAGATATTGCTCCCAAAGTACTCTCCAGTGCTAAATATTGAGGAATCTTTGTAGAATCTTGATTATCAGCCTTTTTTACTAATTCTTTGCTGCTTTTGTTTTTTTTATTAGTCATTTTGCATTATAAATTTATTAAAATCGTTCAAAACTAATGTTAGCTTCTATCTACGAAAAGATTTAATCTTAATTCGCAAGGTGTCAAGAAGAAATAGTACTATTATAGTAGTTTACAATATTTAAGTTTTTTCAAAAAGTAACGAATTAGAAACCGCTATTCTTCTCTAAACGCCTTATAAGCCGAATCCTTTATTGGATCAAATAAATATGCTATTAGTGACCTTGAGCCCGTTATTATAAAGACTTGAGCCGGCATTCCTGGATATAGTTCTATTTTTCTTTTAAGTTGCTCTATATCTTTTTTGTCTATTTTTATTCTGGCTATAAAATAAGACTCCTGGCTTTGTTCGTCTGCCACTATGTTGGGGGAGACGTTGATTACCTTACCGTTCAGATTTATTACTTTCTTACCTTTGATATTTCTGGTACCTGGTTTGTAAACCAGGTACTAATAATCCTAGAATATAAAATCCCCGTCACTTAAATAAATCTCACCTTGTAACTTAATTTGGAATTCTTCATCTTGTCTCTGAATTATAGTGTCGCCTTATGAATCTAAATAATACTAAAGCTGCGCGTTCTCTATAGAAGAATCTTTTCCTTGAGATATTGAGCTAAAATTCAACTGATCATTAAATTTTATTTTGTCATCTCCTTGAATAAAGTCGAGAATAAGATCTGAACTGCTACCAGTAGAGTCAGATAGGTTCCTGAAAGAATTGGGTTCTATGTTCAAACGATATTCGAGGTCGTCCTAGAATACAAAATCCCCCTCATTCAACTCAATCTCTCCCTCTAGCTTAATCGTAAACTCCTCATTTTGATCTTGAATTATTGTATTGCCTTCATCATCTATATAATATTCAAGTTGATTATCTGAGTCTGAAGAACCTTCACCTTGTGATATTGAATCAAAACCTAGCTTACTTTTGAGCTGTATTTGATCTTCACCTTGCATGAAGTCTAATATTACATCCATATTATCTGCAGTAGAGTCTGTAATGTTATTATAGATGAACATGTCATTACCATCCCCACCTATAATTGTATCAGCGTCATGAAGACCAATCATTTGATCATCTCCATCTCCACCCTTCATAATATCATTACCACTTCCACCATTTACGTAATCATTACCTTCTCCTCCATACAATATATCATCTCCATCTCCTCCATGCACTTTATCTTTTCCATCGCCGCCATCCATAATGTCATTACCGATATCGCCTCTCATCATATCATTATCATCGCCACCATACATTAAGTCATTTCCCCATCCGCCTAATATTTTATCATTACCAGATCCACCATATATAGTGTCATTGCCATCTCCGCCTTTTAATGCATCTTTTCCATCCCCGCCACTTAATATATCAGTGCCTTCGCCCCCTACTATATTATCATTTCCTTCTCCTCCGCTCATGATATCATTACCATTTTCACCTTTGAATCTATTATCAGCTGAATCCCCAACCATCATATCACTTAAACCAGACCCGACAATACCTTCGATGTTTCTTAATTGATCTCCTTCGGCGTCTCCACCGCGATTATCATTTGTTTCTAGGTTTATTGATATTGCTTCTTCAGAGTTTTCGTAAGAAGATACGTCTCTTGTTCCTGCTCCACCATCTATGATATCAGCTCCTTTGCCACCTTCTATGAAGTCATTCTTGCTGTCTCCAGCTTTTATGTAGTCATTACCCTTATTTCCTTTTACTTTGAGTGAGTTGTCTCTCAAGAGGATTGCGGTTATTTGGTTTTCTTCGTCACTGCTTTCATTGATAATATCATCAATAGAAATAACATTATAACTTCGATAAGTGTTGAATAAAGTTAAGTTATCTTCATCGCTAATATCTAATATATCTCCATTATAGAATTCTATTTGCTCTATTTTGTTTTCTATTGAAGAGAAATAATCTTCTATTGTTATTGAGTCAGTATCATTATCTAGAATCCAGATTAGTAGATCATTTGTGTTAGCAACCTTGCTCAAGATTACATCTTGCTTAGCTATTCCTTCACCCAATATTATTTTATCTATTGAAGTAGTATTAGAGGAAGATGTGTCATTATCTGCTATAATGTCTTTTCCATCTCCTAAGTTGAAGATGTAGGTGTCTGAGCCTTCATTGCCCGATAGAGTGTCGCTTCCGATTCCACCAACCATGATATCACTTCCTTCATCTCCATATAAATAATCATTTCCTGAATCGCCATAAAGAATATCATCTCCCTCATCACCCTTCAAATAATCATTTCCATCTCCTCCATAAAGCTTATCACTTCCGGCTTGACCAAATAACATATCCTCTCCTACTTCGCCATAAGCTTCGTCATCTCCGTCTCCGCCCCATATTAAATCACTCCCAAGGCCACCTTGGAAATAATCTGTTCCATCTTCGCCAAGCAAAATATCATTTCCATTGCCGCCAAATAACTTATCATCTCCATCTTGGCCATAGATTAAGTCATTATCATCACCGCCATATAACTCATCATTATCTCCTTCGCCAAATATTCTGTCCGCATTATTACCGCCATAAATTTTATCTTCTCCGGCACTTCCTATTAGGAAATCATTTCCATTTCCACCAAAGATTGTATCATCACCCAATCCTCCAAATATCTTATCATTTCCATCTTGGCCATCGAGTAAATCGTTACCCCATTGTCCATCAAGGAAATCATCTCCGCCGCCTACCCAGAAACTATTATTTCCATTTCCCGTCCAATAAGCATCATTGTTATTATTTCCAGTATGGCTAGATAAGTGAATAGTATGCTTTCCTGTAATATTATCCCATGAAAAATAATCATATTGATCAGGTTGAGCGTCGATATCGAACTGAAAAGACTCACCCTCTAATGGCTGAGTGAAGTTCTCTAATATAATTTTCTGATCATCTGGAAGACTTATTATGGTATCGCTACCAATTACTTCAATATCATAAAAGACATGCAATTGAGTTAGACTGATAATGTCATGGAATTTGGTAAGGTTTATTTTATCTCCTTCAGAAAAATCTTTAATTATATCTACAGATCCAGGATTTTTATCAAAGCTAAATGTATCGTTTCCTGTATTTCCTATTAAAATATTATTTCCTTGACCACCTTCTAAAACATCGTCACCTTCTCCGCCGTCTAAGTAATCATCACCATCACCGCCGTAAAGAATATCATTTCCAGCATTACCGTAAATTGAATCATCCCCTCCATTACCATATACTTTATCATTTCCAATATGAGCATGGAATATATTATTTTCTTCATCTCCGGTTAATGTATCGCTATGGGCAGAGCCATGTAAATTTTCTATATTTACTAATGTGTCATTACCATCGCCGCCTGTAACAACTCCAGTTGCTAGGTTGGCGTTTATTGCACTTGTAGCGAAGGTGTAAGCCGCCATGTCGTTACCGTCTCCGCCATTTATGTAGTCATTTCCTAATCTAGCATAAATTGTATCATTACCGCCATTAGCATGGATTACATTATTTCCATTACTTCCAGTTATATGATCATTATAATCTGAACCTTCGATATTTTCTATATTATATATTCTGTCACTACCATCGGCTCCAGAGGCGTATGTTGTTAAAAGGTTAATAGTTACTGCACCTGATGCAGAAGAATAACTAAGAGTATCAGTCCCAGATCCACCATCTATATAGTCATTTCCAGTTCCGCCAGATAAAATATCATTTCCACTTTCTCCGTAAAGTCTGTCACTACCGCTACCTCCACTCAAAGTATCATTTCCTATATTGGCATAAAGTGTGTCATTACCATCTCCACCAGATAAGATATCGTTTCCACCTTCTCCGTAAAGGACATCATTGCCGTTACCTCCATTCAAAGTATCATTTCCTACGTTAGCATAAATTCTGTCATCACCATCTCCGCCATGCAAAGTGTCATTTCCAGCATTACCGTAAAGAGTATCATTATTTGCTTCACCATAAACGATATCATTACCATTTCCACCATGGATAGTATCATTACCTGTTCC
>Ga0115003_10002227_pt1 | contig 16310 bp, 9 predicted proteins | sample ArcticOcean_MG_C_7_FD_88736 | JGI IMG/M metagenome (GOLD analysis project Ga0115003, IMG submission 88736) | Marine microbial communities from western Arctic Ocean - ArcticOcean_MG_CB11_88 | ecosystem: Environmental > Aquatic > Marine > Oceanic | place: Arctic Ocean: Canada Basin | collected... | reverse complement strand
TGGCGCCGATTGAGGGGTTCGAACCCTCGACCTTGGGATTAACAGTCCCACGCTCCACCAGCTAAGCTAAATCGGCAGGTCGCCGAATGACCACTCCTTTATGACGACTTCTATTTGCCACTCGGCTCTTCAACAACTGTAATCAGTCGAGGTTGTGATACAATTTCTTGCTGCGAAATCGTGATTGATCGATTAAGAAGAGAAATTTCTTCATCTGTGGGCTCAGTTGTATAATGAAATTCCATCCAACATTGGCCGCTATCTATCTTCTCACCGATGTTTTTTGTAATGATAAATCCAACTTCTGGTGCGATTATGTCTTCAATATCAAATCTTCCCGCACCATGACTTCTTGCGACATCTGCTAGGTTTAACGAGTTTATTGAATTGACATAGCCCGTTTTACTAGATATAATCTCAATTTTTGTATTTGAAATCGGCAATACCTTGTGGGGATTTTTGCACAATATCCTAGCAGTCTCAGCACTAACCCCTTGGCCAATACACATTTGTTCAAACTTGTTTAATGCGCTTCCATCATCCAAAACCTGTGAAATCATTGCATCACCTTCAGCAGTAGTTTCAACGATATTTGAAAGTAATAGCAATGATGATGCTTGCATTATCACCAAGTTTCTTGTGTCTTCGTGACCTTTTCCTTGGAGAACTTCAATACTTTCAATCACTTCAAGTGAATTACCTATATGGCTACCAATCGGATTATCCATTGAAGTGATCTGTGCCTGACATTTAATTCCTAATCCACTCGCAACAGCGACCATCGACTGGGCTAATTGAATCGCATCTTGCTCTGTTTTCATGAAAGCAGCACTACCGCATTTAACATCCAATACCAGTGCATGTAAGCCTTCAGCAGCCTTTTTAGAGATAATAGAGGCTGTGATTAGTGGAATGCTGTCGATGGTTTGTGTGACATCCCTAATCGCATATAGCAATCCATCAGCAGGAGCAATAGCATCGTTTTGAGCAGCAATACAGCAACCGATTTTATGTACAGAATCCTGCATTTGCTGCGGTGTTAGGTTACAGTTGAATCCTGGAATGGATTCTAACTTGTCTATAGTCCCACCAGTATGGCCCAAACCTCTTCCAGCCAGCATTGGAACCTTGAGGCCACATGCGGCCAAAGCAGGCGCAAGCATTAGTGACATTTTGTCGCCAACACCACCAGTGCTATGCTTGTCCACCACAAGATGAGGTTCTTCTTCCCAAGTTAATATGGAACCGGAATTCATCATTTCATTGGTTAAAGTAATCGTGTCTTGGGCAGATATCCCATGCCTATGTACTGCTTTAAGCCAAGATTCTGCAGCAGAAACTTCAACATCTCTTGAGGCAACAGCCGCGATGAATTTATTGAGCAGAATTCTATTCATCGGCTCAGAATTTATTACTGCCTCACACAGTATTGAGACTTCTTCAGACTTCACAACAATCGCCTATTTATTCTTTGATAAGACCGATTTCAACCAATCGTTTGTGAAGGTAATCTCCTGCCTTAATAGAAGGATATAGCACCTTTCCACCAGTTTTTGTAATGAATTCTGCTTGTGGGGTCAAATCTATTTCATTACGTGGATGAACGAATAATGGCATTGAAAATCTTCGTACTGAATTGCTTGAAGGATTTACTACTCTATGGGTTGTAGATTTAAACAATCCATTTGTTAGGTTTTGCAACATATCTCCGCTATCGACGATGATGTATTCAGCATTTCCTTCAACTTTAATCCATGTCCCATCATGATCCATTACCTCCAATCCATCAGCGGTAGCAGTAACCAATAATGTGATGAAATTTATATCTTCATGGGCTGCAGAACGAACTGCACCTATTGGTGCATTATCTCCCAATGGTGGATAGTGAATTACCCGCATAATCGTATTGCCTTCTTCGGCCATCTCTCCGAGCCAATTTGCATCTTTTCCTAGATAGAAGCTACAGGATTGCAGTATTGATCTAGATAGTAGTTCCATTTGCAAAAATAAGCCATCAACCGCCGCTTCAAATTGTGGAATCTCTTCACGTGGCCAAACGTTTTGGGGATATGTGGGTGCAGGTTTACCTTTTATGTGGCTTCTGCCATTTTGCCAGAACTCTTTCAAATCCGGTGCAAGGTTTCCTTTCGCATTTTCGATTCCAAAAGCGGTATAACCTCGCTGATGAGCGATATCGGGGAGTAAGTATTTCATTTTTGAATTCTCTTCAAGGGCAAAAAAATTCTCAGCCTGTTGATAACATTGCTCAATCAGTGAAAGTGCGATACCATGATTCTTCAATGCAAAGAACCCAATGTCCTGTAATGCAACCCCGCAGTCTTCAACGAATTGCTGTTTTCTAATATCGTCACCACTAATGAAATCGCTAAAATCAAGGACGGTGAGTTGTCTTGACATGTCTATCAATCTCATCCTTGCCGGCGATGCCCTATCAATTATGGGGTTGCTATCAATTTCGTGAACGCAATTTTGACAGTAGTCGTAGGACTTCGATGTAAATCCAAATTAGAGTAATTAGCATACCGAAAGCACCCCACCATTCTCCAACCTTTGGAGTCTGATTTTGTACGCTTTGTTCAATGAATCCAAAATCCATGATAAGATTTAGTGCAGCTACTATCAATATGAACACGGTCAATCCAATTCCCATCGGACTGGAGGAATGCAATAATGGCATTTGGTACGGTGTTGCTAGACTAATGACCATAGAAATAACATATAGCAGCATGATACTCATCGTAAGACTAATTACAATTTTGTTAAAAGTCGGAGTTGGCCTCAAAACTTTACTGACATAGAGAAAATACATTGAGATAAAAATCGCTAGTGTACCCAATATAGCCTGAATTACGATCCCTTGGTAAAAATATTCCATTACGGACGACATTGCGCCAATAAATACACCTTCAATAATAGCATATGTTATCATCAATGGAGCAGGGTTTTTCGGACGAGAAATATATATTATCATCGCTAGAATAAATCCGGTAATCGCACCACCAATCGAGAGCAAATACACTAATTCAATATTGTTATTGTGTAATGCCTCAAGAGAAAATGCTGAAGTAAATAGGGCGGAAATCACTGTAAAACCTAGAAGGATTCCAATTTTCTGCATCGCACCTTCGTATGTCATTACGTTGTTGCCAGAAATATTTTCCCAAAACTTTTCACTCATTACCGGGTTTGAATTACTGTTATATCTCATAGCACTCACCAATTGTCACTGGATGCACCTTTGTTAATGTTAGGATTGATTATTATGTTGTGAAACCTGTTGCTGGTAGTATTCATCAAGTTGTTCAATAGTCCAACCTTGGTCTAAATATGAACGAATCGTAGTCTCGTCCCATCCAGGAAATAGTTGTAAATCTGCCTGCGTTATTGCGGGAATCACGGGTTGCGCATTTGAGCCATCAAGAACAGGCATTGCCCAGTCAGATGTCTGTATCGGTTCAGAAAGTTCAGCATCATCAAAGAAATTGAGTGTAACTAAATCCTTCCGTTCCTCAGCATTTTTATTTATTCGATTTAAAATTAAGAATGCTCCAACTAATAACAGCCCTGCAGAAATCATCAGATACATCATTAAATCAGCTCCTAAGTTTTCACTCTCTTGGTCGGATGGAGTTGCCAAAACAGCTCGTTGATCTGCTGAACAGCCAGTCAAATCCCTTGATACTCCAGTCGGGGTATCTGGGCAGAAATCATCAGCATCTGGAATCCCATCATCATCAGAATCAGTAATGCTAGTACCGTTTTGATTATTTGTTTCATTATCAGTAGGTCCATCGACAATAATTCCTCCTAAATCACATCCCATGCTCTCAGATTCATTGACTCCATCACCATCTGCATCGGCTAGGTTAATTGCATCGGAAGGGGATACATCATCGATATCCGGATCCATTGCAGTTGAATGAGCCCATGCAACTTCAACATTATCTTCAATACAATCACCATCAGTATCAACCGACATTGGATTTCCACCATACAATAATTCAACATAATTCTGTAATCCATCGCCATCAGCATCGACTAACCCTTCATTCAGGTTCTGTGAAACAATAAATCGTTGAGAACGATTTAGTGAATATTGAACTTCCCAATAATCAGGTAGTCCATCTAAATCAGTATCAGTATCATTGTCAACTCTATTCCAATCTTGATACCATGACTCAATGTAAGGTTCTGCAACTTCTTGACTGTGAATCAATACACCCATCTCTCTATTGCGTGTCAAAGCAGATGAACCCCAGTTTATGGAGGATACTAATACTGATTGCTGATCGATTATCACACCCTTGTTGTGCAATTTGCTGACAGTCCCATCGTTTGACATTATTATGGCTGAGACATCATACCCGTCACTGCCATTCCATTGCTCGTTGAATGTATCTACTGCATTTTGAATATCTTCATCCAAATATGCTCCATTTATTATCAGTCGTATTGCTACACCTCTTTCAGCAGCGGAACGCAATGCGGAAGTTACAGGGTTTTCTCCCCATCCATAGTTCCAATCCAAATCAAGATATTGAAGTGATAATAGAATTTCACTCTGTGATGAATCGATCATAGAAACCAAACCGCTGATACAGTTGTCTGGGCAGGTGATCAGTTGACCACTAAAATTGCCAGAAATCTTTGTAGCCGATGTTCCGTTGTATGCGGTTTCACTCGGTAAATTCCATTCCGATGGCATATCGGAAGCAGTTGCTTGCCGGATATGCTGCCGTGAAACATCCTCATCGTATTGCATTTGAGATAGAACTTCACTAGCAAATCCTGCATGATCTACAATCACACCCCAGTCGCGATTACCCCATGTATCTGGTAGTGGCATTGATGATGGTTTCCAATTGCCAGAGCCCATCCAAACACTATCTCCATCGCGAACAGCAACCTTGCTGTGAATAAATAAATATGGATCGCTATTTGAGGCTGAGAACCAAAGTACATTTGCACCTGCATTAACTAATTCCGCAGCAAGGCCATATTGCATTTCCATATCATAAGGAGACCAGAAATAATTGTCACCTGCATCTAGTACAATCGTTACTTCAACACCAGATTCCTGAGCATCTAATAGGGCGTTGAATAAATTCATTTGTTGTAGTTGGTAAACATGGAGGTGGAGTGAAGTTTGTGCTTGATTTACCCATTCCACCAAATCCACTAGTCCATCTTGTGGAGCTATTAGTGGAGTGACACTCATTTGTCCCGAGAAGTTAGTTGTAGAACAGAATGTGCTACCGCCAAGTCTTCCCCAACGTTGGTGCCAATCAGAAACAGTATCAGTATCTTGCATCTGGCCACATCCATCTCCTCGATGATATATTAGATGGTCAATACCAGTAAAGGGTTCAACTAAACTAATTCCTGACCATCCTTCAACATCTACTGGGCCGTTACCATAAACGATAGTATCGGCAATTAACCCATTCGGGTTAATCAATTGCAAAGCAGCACCAGAATCTGACAAATACACATTACCATTCAGAACAGTATCCATCTCTACAATGATTCCATCTTCATAATCTGATAATGAATTAGCATCTCCTGTTAGAATTGTAGCTGAATTGGCGGGAATACTGAAGGTGGTAAATGTGGCTTCAAATACAGAGTTGGAAGAAGAGGTATGTCGCAAAGTCCATCCATTCAATGTGGCAATTTCATTTCCAATGTTAGAGATTTCAACAAATTCGTTACTGGATGTAAATTCTGCTGAACCATCGCTCATAAAGCGTGTGAATTTGATGTCTTCAACATTGGCATTTTGGCTTGGGTCAGGCTCATCTTCACCAGGAGTAGGCCACATTGTGTGTACCCAATCATCGTTGGCATTCTCGCCAGGCATTAGAGTCTGACAATCTGTAATGATGCTCCAAGTGGCAGAATCAATTACTTTACCATCAGGTGTTGAAAGAGAAACCGTATCTCCTAATCCGGAGACTATCCAGTTGTCCAGCAAAATAACTGCTCTTTCCTGAGGCAGTAAGAGATTGATTTCTGGATTTATTCCATTAATCCATATATTGTCTTCACGAATGAACACACGGTCTTCTCCGATTGTATCAAATCTCCATCGGCTCAAATTGATAGCTTCAACTCCAATATTTTGCAATTCGATCCAGTCATCAGCAGGAGATACAGAACCATCATTGCAGTATGGTAAAATTTCAGTCATTTGTAAATCTTCAGAACCAATATATTCAGGCCACGGTGGGTTGAGTTGACCAGGTGTTGGCCAAGCAGATTGAACCCAGTCGGTACCAGTGGATGCATTCGTTCCGAGTATTCCAGCACCAGCATGCATAGAGGTAGGTTCGATTAACGATTCTCCTTCTACAGTATTATCCCAGGCAACACTATGGATATCAATTCCATTGCCATTGGTTAAACTGATAATGTCAGCACTTGTATGTTTTAGATAGAAACTACTAGTCCCATTTAGTACGACTAAAACCGATTCACCTGGTGCAATATTAGAACTTGTTTTGAATGGCATATTATATTCGTGAAGTGATAACGAACGACCTTGGGCAGTCAATTTCCAACCAGCCAATGAGATCATTGATGTTCCACGGTTGTGCAATTCTACCCATTCACCGAGTGGCCAATTTTGGTTATCTGCGCCAATTGCATCCGGATATATTTCGCTGATTACTATATCACCAGTTGCAGTAGAAGTATTAGATTCAGGTTGCCCAGGTGTCGGATATGGGGTCGGAGACCAAGGGTCATACTGATTTGTAGAACGTATCAAAGAAACATCCTCACCATAATCAGTGGCATACCAAGCCATATCGACATTAGTTTTACCAGGATTAACTAAAATTAGATGGTTGTGATTATCCCATAGTCTTGTCTCGGAACTGAATTGGACTAGCCTTCTTCCATCAGCATCTATCGTGGTTGAACCTTGAGTTTGATTGGTGACGATTGATGCGGGGTCGAGAAAAGTCTCATTACCCATTCCATCAATAATACTCCAGCCCATCAAATCAATTGTTGCTGAACCGGTGTTATGTAATTCGATCCATTCACCATCAGGGAAAACCATTCCGTCGCTAGTGGCATTAGGTAATAATTCACTAAACTGAATGTCTGATTGTTGTACAGGCATTTGATTAATTCTTCCAGGATTAGATTCAGCAGGTGTAGGGTATGCGGAGTAGGCCCAATGTCCACCGACAGAAGAATCGACCATAGAAAATCCAGGTTCAGATTCTGACCAACTCATTTGTTGCGCATCAGTACCATTTGGCCAATGTAAGGTTAGAGTCTCACCACCATTATTGAGGACTCCATAAAATGAGGAACCATTGATTGCGATTATTCTATTCTCACCTGGCAATATCTCATAAGATGATGCAGAGGAATTCGCTCCCACTAGATGCGTTTCATTAAAGCGTAATTCATTTCCTACAGCATCAGTGATAGACCATCCAGTAAGGTCCATTGTCGAAGTTCCAGTATTGGAGATCTCAATCCATTCTCCGCCAGGCCATGTAGAATTATCATAACTTGGCCAAGGATCTGGTAGCACTTCAGAGATTACCAAATCGCTCGGAATTAATCCTGTAGCTCCTCCGCCATTTGCCTGTCCTGGGCTTGGATTAGATTCATCAATCCAATCATATGCTGCGTTTGCAGGGTCAGCAATTTTACTACTCCCGCCGTTTGAACCATTCCAACTCGCTTGGTCTACTCTAGCTCCTGATGAATCAAAGAGATCAAGTGCATCAGCAGTATTTGAGAGATAGAATTGTGACTGCGGAGTACCATTTCTCGCAATTAACATATAATCTCCTGCAGTGATGGTCCAAGATGAAGAGTCTTGAGAATCATAGTCAACAATTGTAGTTGAATTTAAGATAAGAGTTTTAGCGGCCTTATTGCTTAAGACCCAATTTAGGATACTAATGTCGGTTGTACCCGAATTATGCAGTTCGACCCATTCACCACCAGGCCAAGCCGCGTTGTCATATCCATTTGGATCGGGCATTGTTTCCGATAGGCATATGTCGCCACTACAAGCCATTGCTCGGCCGCTAGATGCTGTGCTAACATCAATAAATTGCGACATTGGCATCAAAAGTAAAAGTGCGACAAGAAAAATTGAACGTCCATGCATGGTACCACCGATAAATTGCCACTTCAGTATAGACCTTCATGGTTACCCTCACAAATCAATTGGAAAGAGTAGGTTTTGTTAGTAAATCGGAGTTCAAAGATAACCTGCATTATCTACTAGGTTTTGGAATAATAGATAGGTAATTGGTACCAAAATTACACCCATTGCATGGCTACGACGAATACCTAGTCTTGGAGGTAACAGCCCCAGCATGGTTCCCACGATGAGAACTGCTAATCCGATGAAACCAGTACTGACGAAAACCAAAGCCGCGACGAAAATGATGACCCCCATAATCATCTGCTGTAATGGAATTGCAGCGTGAAGTCGCAACATACCCTTTCCGACATATCGCATAATTGGCATAGCCATTAGGCCAGCAGCAAGTGTGATCCCCAACAAGCGAATGAAATCCGCAGTTGGTTCAAGACTACTCCATGTGTCAACAGGGTACATCGCTTTGAGTGCCAAGGTTGCTCCAGATCGTGAACGGCCAATGATGTAGAGGAATCCAAGTACACATACTGTAACAGCGGTATTCACTGCTGAAAGGATTGCAATAATTTCCAAGTCCTGCTTGGTTTGGGGACCTTCGACACCCTCCTCAGATTCGGCTTTTGCAATTTCTAGTAGTTCATCATCGGTTAACTCGGTCAGTCGGCGGGTCTCCCAATCCATTCCAAAACCTTGTTTTCCTTGTATTTTGGCTGCTACGTTTCGCCCACCCATGACCAGAACAGTGGCTTGAGATGCAGTCATTCCAGGAAGAACTCCCATCGATGCACCTGCAACTCCTGACCAGAAACATGGAACCAACAATGGTCTAATCGGTGGTAATTCCCAGTTCTCTTTCTGTGGTGGTAAATGAGAAGTTGTTGCATAAATATCAAGGAGATTGGCTACACCAAACAATCCGGCTAAACTCGGGAGTAAAAGACTCGCTCCTGGCATGTCGAGTGGTGAGCGTGCTGGTAGTGAACTCGGGCCAAGAATGGTCCAGCCAAACAGCCCGGTGAGCAAGAAAAAGGCAGTAGCAGAAAAGAAGCCTGCCAAACGTGAATCAGTTCCAAACAGTCCGCCGGTAACGTTCTGCAACCATTTTGGCCAATCAAGACGTGTAGTTTCAGTCGCTAACAATAATGCTGAGATAATAAATAAAAGGAATGGTAACAATTCTCTCAACTGTGAATACCAGCCCAATTCGGGACCAAAGGCAATACGTGCCAAAATAATAAGTGGGAGTGAAAGGAACAAACCGAGTTGTGATCCTCGGGCAGACCAAGCCACTCCACGGGCGGCATTCCCTGAGAGTAACATTCTGTGGCCAGGTAACAGCGACAGCGCCTGATCGGCATCCGGTGCCCCCATTAACGCCGAAGGTATGTAGTTGAGGAATGTGTGTACGGTTCCCGTTGAAACAATGATACCTGCAACCGCTGAAAGAGGAATTCCTAAACTTAACAGTCCTGGTGCCAAAGCAAGTAAAATCAATGCAACATTGTTGACGTGGAAACCAGGAATGATGCCGGTCAGGGTGCCCATTGCAACTCCCATAAACAAGGCTGCTAACATCCAACTCAGTTCATATAAGTAGGCTTCAAGCATGATATCACCTCAGGAGTTTTCACCGTTTGGACCTGTTCCATTTTCCATTTCTTGACGGTCATTTATTCCATCACCATCTGAATCAATGTTGTTGGAATTGAAGCCGGTAGCATCTTCGAAACTATCCGCTAGACCATCGCCATCTTTATCCAAAGCATCTGCTCCATCAAGAGAAAAGACCAGAGCCAACTCAGTTGGATGTTCTATTTGGCGTAGTCTTCCATTCCATGTAAGAGATTGATTTTCGTGCAATGAATCGGTTCCGATTGCATTGGCCCGAACATTTAGTTTGATGGATTGTTCTGAACCTGGACGTTCGAGGTACCAACCATCATCATGGAGGGCTGCTTTTCCATCTATTAGCACAAACTGGTTCTTGGAATAGCCCCATTGTGTTGCTCCATCATCCCAAAGTATAGTCGACGCAGGTGGAGGGTTGCCGTTGAGGGTGTATGAGTTTACCATGAGCCGCATACGCATGTCTTCATCATCCCAAACAACAGTGACATCTGCTACGATTCCTTGACCAGATTCAATCCATTCTGTACGTGGGCCTGGGAATGTCATAGCAATGCTAGTTTGACCAAAGGTATAGGTTTGAGAGTCAACAAAGTAACCTTCAGTGTCCAGGGGTTCAAATGCATATTTCATGTAGGTATTGATGGTGTAATGTGTATTAGGAGATTGCAACATCGAAGCAGGGTCTGCCGAAAGCATTGCTTGCATTGATAATGCAGTCATCGGATTAACGAGGTTTTGACCCATGCCTTGGTTGGCATCTATACACCATGAATTACTATCATCACTCCACATTAAGCGACCTTCAACAGAGCGGATTGAACCTGAGTAATTTTGCAGTTCTGCTTCAACCATATCATCAACGGTAGGGATTACGCAAATTATACCGCCACTTGGGCCTAATAATTGCCAAACTCCATCTGTAATGAGTAGTGTCCCTGACATGTTGACTTTGCTCCCAGATTCATAACTCCATGTCGCTTCTGATGCCCACTCCAAATGGTTAATTTGTGGTTGGTAACTTGAGTCTAATAAAATATCAGGTCCCTGTATGTGGAATGCCCAACGTAGATCAGTTTCTTGATAGGATAACATGCCGCTGACTTCTATTTTAGAATCGGCTTCAATCCATGAACCTGTCGCCGATTGTATGAGAAGTTTCATTTGATGAGCAGCGTTACCTGGATGGTCAGTCAAATAAGCCGAAGTATATACGGCATCAGGACTGATCGATTCACTAATGAATCCCTCTACAGTAACTATCTTTCCAGCATAATCTTCAGGTGCTACTGCAAGGTCAGAAATAGATATACGTTGGAGAGTTGGTAAATCTTTTGTTTCCCAATGAAATGCACCTGAACCAGTTGCTTGCATGTAAAATCGGCCGTTATAGTCGACAACCTCACCCATCGCCGTAACATTGGTACCTATGGGGGGAATCTCTCCAGTGGAATACCAACGAATTTGAATGACGCCAGTTTCATCTTCAAGCACTATATCGACACGATCCTCTCCATTGCCATAACGGTCTTCAATCCAAGAGATTACAGTCCCCTCAACCAAAACAACTTCCTGAGTGTATTCTACTAAATCTGCAATCTCGACGACCTGAGGTTCACGAACCATCGCATACCAATTCAAAGTGGCCACTAAGAAGAGGGAAAGCGCAAACATAACCCATAACTTCTGTCCACGTGTTTCAGGATTATCGTCAGTTATTCGAAGCATGATGTCCTTGAGAGGGTCTGCCATAATGGCTTTCAAAGGAAGCCAATGCTTAGGTATTGTCCTACCTCATTCTGTTACGATTACAGGAATTGGGATTGTTTTTTTTGCGTGCGGGGCCTTTTTAATGGAAAACAAGACCGCTTCATGGGGATGGCTATGCGGGACCGTGTGATTCGTGATGAAATACATCGTGACATCCTTGTTCCAGCGCAGCATGCCTCGATAATTGACACTAAAGAATTCCAGAGATTACGCTCAATTCTACAATTATCTACCTGTGAATATGTATTTCCCGCTGCTACTCACAACCGATTCGCCCATTCTCTAGGTGCTTATTTCTTAGCAAAAGAAGTAACAACTCATCTTAATGAAGTGCATCCGGAGTTGTTGAATGAATCAGATGCAGAGTTAGTTCACTTAGCAGCATTACTACACGACATTGGCCATCCCCCATATTCTCACTTATTGGAAACTCCAGAAGTTTACGCAACGTTCCATTCACATGAACACTGGGGACGGTTATTGCTTGAGAGTGAAAACACCGAAATCGGTATTGCAATCAAGAAAGTATTAGGTGAGCAACGATTATTCCGTTTATTTGCAATAATGGATGGGGAATCTATACATGAAGGAATTCTGATTCCTCCTTTTTTGAAAGAAATAGTCTCCAGCCAATTAGATGTAGATCGTATGGATTACATGATTAGAGATCAGGCAAATACCGGAGCTCAAATTGGTGGTTTTGATGTTGCAAGGGTCATTAGAGCCCTAAGAGTTGGTGACGATGGCCATTTCTTCGTTAAATCATGGGGCCTGCCAGCAATAGAAGCATATTTGGTGACAAGGTATCACATGTACCATCAAGTATATTTCCATAAAGTAAACATGTTAACTCAATCATATCTAGTGAATATGTTGTCGCGAGCCCGATTCTTAGCCCAACAAGGAAAATTGGAATTATCAAAACAATTGGAATTGATGCTTATCGAAGAGGAATTGACAGCAGTTGGATATGCTACTCTGAATGATTCTCATATCAAAACAGTGCTAACGGATTGGGCAGAACATGAGGATAAAATGCTATCTGAATATGCAACGCGTCTATTGTCGAGAAGAGATTTCCACAAGTCATTAAGGATTGATGGTTTTACAACTGAGATGAGTGATGTGATTATTGATAAAGTCAGAGCAATGGTCCAAGAAGCGGGATATGACCCCGAGATTGAAGTAATTCGTTCAACGATTTCCAAGATCGGATATAAACCATATATCCAAGGTATCTTACTGGAAGATGGTTCCGATGCTGCTGAAAAATCGCCACTCATTCGCTCACTAAGTCAACCGTTTGAGAGGGCATTGATTTTTGTCCCAGAAGCGATAAGAGATGTAGTTGAAGCGAAGGTACGAGAATGGATAAAGCCCTCTCAGACATCTCTTTCCAACTACTCAAATTAAACATATTTGGTGGATATTTAAGGTGGGCCCGAGGGGACTTGAACCCCTGACCACCCGGTTATGAGCCGGGAGCTCCAACCAACTAAGCTACAGGCCCGATAAGCCGTGGGTTGCGGTTGCAATTTTGAACCTTATGCAAGAAACTCCTCTCTTTCGCTTGAGTCTATCATATTATAGCCGCTAGATAAAACCTAAATTTTCATATTTTTATAATCTAAAAACCGGCTTAAAGAATGGTTGGAAGACCTTTTTGGTAAATACGTAAAACTTAATCAAGAGCACTTTTTCTATTCATCCGCCCCAAATGGTTATGAGTGTGTCTTAGTTGGCCTTCTTTGTTAGGTGTTACTGTGTCTCCACTAAAGCGTTCCATGTTCCTGTTTGCACTCTATATGTGTTCAATTCTTTTAGTCGCAACTCCAGTTGCTGCACAAGTGCCTTCGCCTACCGCAGCGATTTCATTAACCTGCGCTCCAAATAACATTGACATTCAAGTAAATCCTGGTTCGATTCCATCTGGATATACTACCTGTACTCTTGAAAATCCAACTCAATGGATTGAGAAGGTTGCAATCATGGTTCAATCAGATGGATTGGCAACTGCGTCACCAGGAAATATGTATGTTGGTGCCGGCGCTGAAGTTGATTTCCAAGTTTCTGTACGAGCCGAACCATATATGGCTGTTCAAGCTAGACAATTGATTATTTCAGCAACAGTTCAAGAAATCAATGGATTACAACCTCCAAATACAGCAGATTCGACAAACACTCTAATTATCAATATTGAACAGTACTCTCTTGTACAAGTTGAGGCAGTTGAGCCTTTCGTTCAATTGATGCCAAAGGTTGACAAGAACTTTGAGTTCAAAGTATACAATCTTGGAAACCAAGTTGACTTCATGAAGGTTGGAATTACTGATTCTTCACGTAAGGCACTTGAAGATGCAGGATTTACTATCAACTTGCCAGCGGTTAAGGTTCAATTAGAATCTAAGGTCGCTCCACAGAAAGTACGTGTATTGGTTCGTACGCCTAAGAATCAAGGATGGACTGATGCTTACCATGTTCTAGATTTCTATGCAGAGTCTGACTTTGCTTGCCAGAACGGTGGATGTATGCGTGAATCTCAAATGATCACCATCTACGTACGTGGTGTTTATCTTCCAGGTTTTGAAGTGGTACCAGCCCTTTCAATGTTAGTTCTTGCTGCAGCAGTAGTAGGTCGAAGACTTAACGCAGATGAAGAAGAAGGAATAACCGAATGGCGTGAATGCGCTCCCGGGCTGTAACGGCATATTCCTTGACCTTGTAAACTAGGCTCGGAATCACCTCTTCCAAGGGTTTGATTGATAACACCCTTGCTGTAAAGGCAGTATAAGCGGAGTTGATATGTGTGAGTGGATTATTAGATAAAGCGAATGCGACCAAAGCGGATACTATTATTGAGGCTGAAGCAATTGAGCCTGCGACTATTGAAGAGAAAGTCAAAGCAGATGCTCCGAAGAATTCCAATTCATCAACAGGCATGCTAGATGAAGGTTCAAACGAAGGTAACCCATTGAGCTTTGCTAATATTTCTACAAATGGAAAAATTGGCTACGGATTAGCCTTAGTCGGTTTCATACTAATGTGGTTCCTTGGTTCATATGAGTTACAGGATTATCTCGGACCAATTCCATTTGGACTCTTACCACTAGTGATGCTAGGAGCCTCATTCTATCTCATATGGGATGCAATAGGCAGAGAAAAAACAGTCGTTCTTGTAGTTGTATATCTTATGATGACTACAGTTCCATACATAGCAGGAATGAGTTTCCAAAACTCGGCTGTAGGGATTTCAGATTTGACTATTAATGAGGAGACTGATGAACTTTCATTCATGGTTAGAGGTTCATTTAATTCTGCTACCGCATCAATTACAGCAAATGGAGTAGAGAGTTGGAGCGAAAGTAGCGACTTATCTAACGATATGCGCCGATTCACAGTAAGCCTTTCAGAAATCTTCACTGCAAATTCAGAGAATTATAAAAGTGACGTTCTCACAGATTATGAATTGACAGTAACTTCCTCTACAGAAGATTCTACTACGGTTTCTATTACGCCATCGTTAATGAATCGAGAAATGAATGACGCATCAATCAAATTTTCTACATTGACGGATACAGAAGATTATCAAGGTCCAGGCGGTGAAGACCGAACAAGAGTCGTTGCCGAGGGGATTAGGATTGAACTTGCACTTGGCCTGATGAACCCTAGCGCAGGTCCGATGGATGGAGGAGGAAGTTCACTTTCCACTTACAAGACCATTGCAACTGACTATTCAGTAAATGTCAATGTGACGTTTGAAGGCAGTGTTGTTTGGTCTCATAGCGCAATTACCGTTGATGGAATTGATGCAACATGGAATAGTCAAGTTAGTGGAGCAGTTACTGGACAAACAGTGTATTGGCTTGGACTTTCAGGTACAACTGAAGATGCTGCTGGAGCAGAATATCTTGAACGAGATAAGTTTTATGATGATGATGGATGCTACACGTTTGAAGTTACAATTACCAATGATTTGTATTCAACATCTCCAACCACAGTCATCGATGAATATGCTTGGGATCTCACATGGGATGAGGATGAAGCGGAATCAGATGCTGCTCCGGAATCCGATTATGAAGTATGCAGTTAAGTGCATTCTCCAATAAATTGTTGAACATCAATCCTCGTCGCTTTCAGTATTGATTTCTTCGATGTCTTCAACATACTGCTTTTCTTGTTCCACACTGGATTCAGATTCGGTTTCATGTTCAGTAGTGTTTCTTGTGTAAAACCACAGACCAACTAGCATTGCAACCACTATGGTTCCGTATATCAAAAGAGGAGCATCAGCAGCTTCTTCTTTGTAAATCCAAGATACCTCTTGTGAACTTGCACCTTCAGTATTGGTGATGTCTTCGCTTAAATCCTCTAGAACGTTTGGTATTAGTGCCTTGCAAACCAGAATCTTTTGGCCATCATCATATGCGTACCAACTAACAGGTGTTTTTTTGCTCTCACCAGGAAGAAGGGTTACAGTAACTGTTGAAGGGGCGGTATCAACGTCTTCTCCATTAACATAGCAACGAATATTTGCAGTTGCTTCAGCAGCACCTGTGTTACTTACTGTCAGCATGAAGCCAATGCTTTCATTAACATTAGCAACATCTTTTTCCAAATCAATCGTATCAATCGAAATGTATGGTAATGGGATATTTATTTCTGCATATGGTGTATGAGGTGCTGCAATAGTGGTGTTGAAAACTCCCCAACCTGAAGTGATTGTGAATGTAAGAACTCCTGTTTCTATATGCTGTAT
>Ga0115003_10002223_pt1 | contig 16318 bp, 13 predicted proteins | sample ArcticOcean_MG_C_7_FD_88736 | JGI IMG/M metagenome (GOLD analysis project Ga0115003, IMG submission 88736) | Marine microbial communities from western Arctic Ocean - ArcticOcean_MG_CB11_88 | ecosystem: Environmental > Aquatic > Marine > Oceanic | place: Arctic Ocean: Canada Basin | collected... | reverse complement strand
GAAGTTGCGTTTCTCGGGCGATCGAACGTCGGCAAGTCGAGCCTCCTCAACGCGCTGGTGCAGCGCAAGAAGTTGGCGCGTACGAGTTCGACTCCGGGCAAGACGCGCTTGATCCATTTCTTCCGCGTGGAAATTGGCAAGACCGAACTGATGCTCGTGGATTTACCCGGCTACGGCTGGGCGAAGGTCTCGAAAAAGGAACGGGACAGTTGGCAGCGGCTGATCGAGTCCTATCTAGAAGGACGTCCGCAATTGCGCGCGGCCATGTTGTTGCAGGACCTGCGACGGAAGGTTTCTGAAGACGAGATTCTCCTGCTCGAGTGGCTCGCAGAGCGCAGCGTGCCTTCGATGGTGGTGGTGACGAAGGCCGACAAGCTCAAGCCGATGAAGCGCAAGAATCAGATTGGCATGCTCAAGAAGTCCATCACGGCGCCGACCCACGCGGTCGTACCCACTTCGTCGCAATCCGGGGACGGGATCGATCTGCTCTGGAAGCAGATCCACGCGATGATCTAGGCGTCGAGCCGGCTCCCTCGAAAGTCAGGCCCTCGGCCCATCCTGAGCGAAGTCGAAATGGCCAAGGAAAGGCGCACTTGGCCGGAAGTGACGAGCAAACTTGAAGGCCTCATTCCGCTCGAATTCGCGGCCATCGTCCCTGCCGATCGGGTGCTGTTCTCCAGCCCGGGCCATCCTATGGCGATGGCCCTTTGATCGTGGGACGTTGGCGGGAACGTTCCCCTTCGATGCGCCCGTGCTGACCGCATCAGGGCAACTCAACTTCGTTGCCCAACAACTGCCGGTCATTTTACCGGTTTGTCTTGTGGTTTTGGCCGATGGGTTGCGGATCTGTTCGGTTCAAGCGCCCCGGTCGAGGGGCCATATCGACATCGGCCCAGCAGATTGCCCCGGTCCATACAGCGTAGTCGCTGCCTCGGCCAGAGGGCCCCTCGTCTCGAGCACGACCGTGTCGATGTCATAGGTTTGAACGATCTGCTCGATCCCTTGGACGGCGCCGTTGCGACGCGTGGCGAACTCGACGGAATAGATCGGTTGCTTGAGACACACTGCGAGGTGGGTGCCAAGCCTCGTAGCCACTCTCGCGTCTGGTTCGAGAACGCTTTCCAGTGCCGAGCACGACTGCGCCCATTTGGTATGGGCCTGCTCGATTGCTCCCCAACCCGCGCGCGGGTTGAAGTCGACGACGAGTATCGCCACCACGACCGCAAGCGCAGCACCAGCGCCATATTGCGCAAACCCTCGCTTTGCAGCGATGTCGCGGATGACCCAAAGCAAGCAGGGCAGGGCCAGGACAAAGACCGGGAGCATCAACCGACTGCGAAAGCCGAAGTAGACGAGGGTCACGGGCAAGATCGCCAGACACAAGAGTTCGACGGGCTCGCCCCGGCGCCAGAGCGCGATGAGCAAACATGCGATGAGCGTTGCGGTCACCCCGATCTCGACCGCGCTCGCGGGTCTGTCCGCGTCGCGGTTCCCGAAACGATCCACCGTTAAGCGACTGCCCAGCACCGTCGCGATCTGGCCGCTGCGCAATGACACGCGTTCGAATATTTCGCTGGCCGCGATTGTGGGGGAGTTGGGGTTGCCCCAATCGGTGTGCAGCATCGCTGTCGCGTAGGCGTGAATGCCGATTTGGTCGTCGACCTCGGGACTGGGATTCATCTGGGTGAAGAGGGACCACGGCGAAACGACGAGCACGGCGACGATCACCGGAGTCAAAAGAGAGGTCTTTGCCCACGCGCTGGTTTCGCGGTTGCCTTCGGGGGCCCGCCATCGTTGCAGCACACGTGACGTCACGATCGCAACGACAAGCAACCAGTTCGCGGAACGCACGAGAACACCGAGCCCGAGCAAAAGACCCAGCAGCGCATTCTGCTTTCCGCCGCCATCGTGACATCTTCGCTCGACGAGCAGACACGCGACCACCAGCGTGAGCGACGGGATATCGGACATCGCCTGATTGCTCAAGTCACGAAACGCGGGGTTCAACCAGACCGCGGTCGAAGCCAATAGTGCGACTCCCCAGCCGAGCGAATCCCGAAGATAAACAAACAACAGGATCACGCCGACAGCGCCAACGAAACTGGTCAGCAAATGAAGCGCAAAGAAGTCAACACCCGCCGTCGCCACGACAGGCGCGAGTAGCAGCGGCGTGCCAGGAGGGCGGAGCGTGAAGGGGACTTCGAGGTAGTTGTAGCCTTCGCCCGCCACCAGCGACTTGGCAACGACGAGATACGTCGACGCGTCGCGCACCAACGCGTTCCAGGGGTGCGTAAGGACCGCAAGGCTGGCGAGAAGCGCCAGCGCGAACAGCGCGAGCACAGCCTTTTCGAGTTGCGACCAAGGCTTTTGCGCCGAGGGTTGCAATGGCGCGCCTGTATCGTGAGACATCAGGCCGTCCGCACGCAAGTCTTCGGCAAGGCGCCCGAGTCCGACATTCGAATCATGCTGAAAGGATAAACCATCTCGCGCGATTTTCGGAAAGTTGTCCGAGCCACCCACGATTGAGCAAATCGGACTCCGATCAATTTCTCCCGAGCAGGAGTACCGCGCGCCGCAGTGTCTGAGTACGCTCCAGATCCTGAGCCCGCGGCAGAAGACGACCGCTGCGCAACGCGGTGCCTTTCGAAGGAGTCGAGTCGTTGAAGAGCTTCCGATGGACGAGCAGGTTTGCTCTGCCTCTTGGGTTTCGCCGGTCGGTGCCGCTGTTGATGTCACTGCTGATGCTTGAAACTCTCGCGTTATCGAGCGTGGCCTGTGCACCCGACGAAGCCGAGGACGCGAGTCCCAAGCGCACCGGCTTCCAAGTCCGGGCCATCGATCATGCCGGGCCCAAGCCCCACAATATCTTGGTCATCGTGATCGATACGTTTCGAGCAGACCGCCTCGGTCGCGGCTTGACGCCAAAGATGGACGCGTTTGCGAGCGAGGCCACAGTTTTCAATCGCGCGGTCACCACGATCGCCACGACCATGCCCGCTCACGCCTCCATGTTCACCGGGCTGGCGCCGAACCGACACGGGGTTCGCTGGAACGGCGACGAACTCGCCGGTTCGAATCTGACCGCCGTCGAAATTCTTCGCGGCGCGGGCTACGAGACGGCCGCGTTTGTAAGCAAGACAAGGTTGTTGACCCAGGCGGGCTTTCATCAAGGCTTTGCGATCTTGAGTGATGCGCGGGGTGGCAGGGCGCCGCTCAATCGCAGTGGCGAAGAAATTACCGCGATGGCGCGCGACTGGATCTGCGGCGAGCCACGGAAACCCTTCTTCGCCTGGGTGCACTACAACGACGTCCACTCTCCGTACGAACTCAACGATTTCGCAAAAGAACAGCGAGGGGATTACGCGGGCGTGCTTGCGGAGGGAGCGACCGGGAAACTCCTGCTTGCGAACCGCCACGAAATCGCATCTTCTCCCGAAGACGTGCGTATGCTCAAGGCACTTTATGACGGCGCAGTCCTCGGCGTCGATCGTCAAATTGGCAACCTGCTCGACGAATGCCCCGGCGAACCCGTACTCGAAGACACGATCGTGATTCTGACGGCAGACCATGGCCAGCTTCTCGGTGAGCATCGCGACCTGCTCCACGGAGGCAAGTTGTGGGAACAAGCCCTGCGAATCCCTTTGATCATTCGCCACCCGAGCGCGCGCCCCGGGCTGAAAGCCGACGAACGGGTCGGGATCGCCGACATTGCTCCAACGTTGATCGATCTCGCTGGCCTGAATATTCCCGCTGGCCTGCAGGGGCGCTCGATTGCTCCCGCGATCTTCGGGGAACAGATCGAAGAGCGGGTGTATGTGTCTGAAGTCAAGCGAGAGGGGGCCGACGAAGAAGCCGCGCTGGGCCCCGCCGATTTGGCCGTTTACGACGGTCATCACAAAGTGATTCGCAAGGCAGGTGAGGTGAAGGTCTACGACATCGCGAGTGACGCGGAAGAAGTCCAGCCGATCCCGACAAGTCAGAGTCAGCAGCTCATTCAACGCTCTCAGGTCTTGATGGACGCGTACTCGCAGGCGGACACGGGCGCAGTCTCGGTGAAGCGAGAGGAACTCGACCCGAGCACGATCGACGAGTTACGTGCGCTCGGATACATCGAATAAGGAGAGCCGCCAGTGGGTGCGGTCCGCTGCCCTCGATCAACTTCATGATCGTGTTTCGGTTGTAGCCCGTGGTGTCGAAGCGTTGCTTTGCGCGCTAGCGAAAGAGATCTTCCGCAGCGTTTCGCAAGACGTCCTGAGTTGTTCCCGGGCTGTCTGCCGCAGGAACAAGACCTTCAACGAACACCGCGGGAACGCCCGCGTCTTTCACCATTAAAATTCCTGCGCCCGCCGCGAGCTGATCAACCGTGGCCATTGCGGTGACAACAAGTTCGCGTCCTGCACGATCGCGTGAGCCGCGATGGTCTGTGATGGGCTCGATGCCCGCGCTTCCGAGTGCCATGTCGACAAGTCCTTGGCGCCATGGCCTGCCGAAGGTATCGCTCACGACCACGCCAAGCTGTTTGCTGCCCAGGGCTGCGAGCCCCGCGTGCAGTGCTTTCGCCGAAGCGTCGCAGTCGACGGGAAGGAGAACCGCCACGTCCTCGCCGGGTGCGTTGGACAGATCGACCCCGGCATTCGCACAGACGAAGCCATGATGGGTTTGGCAGATCAAGACGCCGTGGGCACGGCGAACAATGCGCGCCGTTTCGCTGAGGATGACTTCAATGTGGCGCGGGTCTTTTTCGTGTTCTTTCGCGATCGTCTGCGCCTGCTCGCTCGGAACGACGTCGGCGAGAGCGATCAAACGACCTTCCGCTTTCGAAATAATTTTTTGGCACAGCACGAGGACGCCGCGGCTTAGGTCGATGCCCGATTCCGCTGCACTTCGCGCGATAATTTCAGCGAGGTCGTCGCCCGGTGAAATTTCGCCAATGCCCTTGAGCGGGCGAAATCGCAAGCCGTCCGCGCTCAACTCGCAACTCATCTTCGCTTTCTCAGTCATCAATAAAATGCCATCTAAGAATTGACCTTCCAACCCAGCGCTTCGAGGGTGCGTCGTGTTTCTTTGCCGCCAGCTGCGCTCGCCACGAATTCGTCGACATCATCGGGGATATCGAGGTCGACCGAAAGTGAGGGCAAGGTGACTTCGTGAAAGGGAAGGCTAGCTTCTTCGGCGAGCTTGCGATGGACCGAGCCGCTGTTGGGTCCAAACTGCGAGGGGATCGCGAACGCGGGCGCGCGCAATAGCGCTGCCGTCCCTCCGTCGCGCGAGGGGGCGAGAGCGACTTGTGCGCCGGTCGCGTCGGGGTCCAGAACTCCGAAGAGTTGTTCGAGTTCCGTGGCAAGGGCGCCCGCGACGTCTCCAAGGATCACCAAGCTGCTTTCGCCGTCGGCCGCGAGTTCGCGTTGGGCGGCGTCGATCGACGCGTTGAGACCCGGGTCGTCGCGTAACAAACCAATCGCGCCGGCGTAGTTCGCGCATTCGGCCACAGAAATATCGGGAGTGACGACTGCGACGCGATCGATTGATGGAGTCTGCTGGAGCGCGTCAAGGATGTCTTTCAACATTGCGATCGAAAGCGTTTCGAGCTGGGTACGATCGAGTCGCGAAGCGAGTCGTGTCTTTCCCTTGGACAAATGTTTTACCGGAACGATCGCGATCGTCATCGCAGGCTCATCGCCAATTCGACCGCCACCGTTGCGAGTCGCGTCGACGCGTCGACGTCGCGCATGAGCGAGGGCGTCGCGATCGCCCGCAAGCCCATGGCTTCGATCTCCGAAAGCTGGTCTCGGTCGACTTCGTCGAATACAAAGCCCTGTACCCAATTGTGGTACAGGTCGGCTACGCCCCGGGCCGAGACGTCGCATCCGATTGCGCGAAGCAGATGATCCGCGGGGCCCTTCACCGGCGCGCCGCCAATGATCGGCGAAATTGCGACGACAGGGGCGTCGCTTCGTGCGATGGCTTCGCGGACACCCTGTACCGCGAGGATCGGTGCAACTGAAACGACGGGGTTGCTAGGGCAAACAATGATGATCTCGGCGTCGTCGATCGCCTCGATCACACCTTCCGCAGGAGTCGCGCGTTCCGCGGCAGTGAGATCAACCGACCGAACGTTAGCCGGTGACTTCTCGCGCACGAGATATTCTTCAAAGTGGAGACTGCGTCCGTCGTCGAGCTCAACCTGCGTGGGCGCCTTGTCTTCGGTCATCGGCAGGATCCGGCAAGGCAAGTCGTGCGCGCGTCGTTGTTGATCGCAGAGCGTCGCGAGAGATGTTCCTTCGCGCAGGCGCAGGGTGCGATGGAGGCAGTAAGCGAAGTCTCGGTCTCCGAGTCGGAACCACGTTTCGTGGCCAAAGCTCCCGAGCGCATCCATTAGCTCGTATGTGTCCCCTTTGAGGCCGAAGCCTTTCGCCAAGTCGACAACCTCGGCCAGGGTGTAGGTCACGATGTCGAGGTCGGGACAAACGTAAGCGCCGTAGAACTCGCGATCGTCTCCGGTATTTACGATCGCGGTCAAGTTCGACGGGTCGGTTGCGTGGACGAGGCCGCGCAACAAACGAGACGCACCGACACCACCCGCGAGCGCAACGACGGGGCCGTTGAACTTGGGCGTTCCGGGTAAGAGACGCGATGAGTCGGATTTTTTTTCGGGAGGCAAAAGGATCCTGATTAAGGGGAGGCTGGTTCGCTTGTCGCTGGCTCTTTGGCTTCGAGCGTTTTGAGCGAAGCTTGCAAGCGTGTAAGTCGGTCTGCAATTGCGACGAGATCGTCGGAGGTGAGTGGCACCCTGGCAGAACCTTCTGTGGGTTGGCTCACGAAGTTTTTGAGCCTCGCACGCTCGAATTTGATTGCGTCGCGAAGTGCTGGAATGGTAGCGGGCAACACGCCCGATTTCGTCGGCTCGGTCGTGTTCAAATATGCACATGCGACTGGGCCCACGACAAACGCGAGCAGGGAAACTGCGACTAGCAGGGCAGACGTGGCTTGGCTGTGATTGATGGTCATCGGGGCCGAGTTTTCTCGACGCCTCGTCGAGAGTCAAGCGCGGGCGAAGCGCTTTGTTGTGATGGGAACCGTGCAGGGAATTGTGCCGGAAATTGTATTCGCAATTGTGTTCGCGGGTTGGCGGGTGCTGGGTCCGAAGCTTCACTGGCGGTTGGGACTCGGGCGACTCCCCTGAAGCGAAACGCGAGTCTTGACGGGGAGATGGCGCGTTGATTGGTGACGTTGCTCACTCGGCATGCCTCTTGCTCTAGCAAAAGACCCATGTTGATCGCGACGCCAGTTTCAATACGCGATCACGACCCAGCCGAGGAGCCCAAGGCCGTGAGCAAGGCAATCCAGAGAAACTTAATTGGCGCATCGCGCAAACAAAGCCCGATCAACGGGCGCACTCGATTGTTTGCCGTGTTCGCAACCTTCGAGATCGTCCTGCTGACGATCATCATGATTGTCAGCGTCGTCGGCTTCTCGACCGTGGCATTCGCGTTGGCGCAGCCGGGTTCATTGACCACATCCGTTGCGGTGCCTTCGGCACCTCATCATGACCTTGCGGCTTTTGTCTGGAAAAGAAGCGATCTGTTCGATGGACGAAGAGGTGCGTCAGCCCTCGCGGTTGCGACCGACTCACGACATGGATGGATCGCGGTCGGCGGTGATCAGGGGCTGCTCGTTACCCTGCCGGGAGACGGTGCCGCCCCGCTGAGGGTTTCACTTCCTGCAGTTCACGATCTCAGCTTCGGGGCCTCGGGTGAATTGTACGTCGCAACAATGCAGGGGCTGTGGGTCTTGCCGCGGCAGGGAGATGGCTTCGCCACGCAGCCCTTCGAGGCGACACCCGCGAATGGCGAACTCGCTCGCGCGGCGCGTCGGGTTACAACGGGCCACGGTTTGATCGCGGTTGCAACCGATGCCGGGGCATACGTTGCGCGGGTGCTTGGACACGAGCCGACCGATGGCGCGCACCTTGTTTGGCGGAAGCTGAAGGCAGACTTTCCCGCCGGCCCGGTGCGCGCGATCGGGATCCACGAAGAAGACGGACGGGTCGAGGTGTGGGCGGTTGTGGGCAATGCGCTTTGGCGCGCGAGGTACGCAGAACTGCACGAACCGATGGATGTGTTCGAAGAGGCCGTTCCGGAGCGAGTGCATGCGGATGAGCCGGTCGACCTTGTGACGGGTTTGCCCGGGGGTGCGGTCGCGCTCGTCTATCCCGCGGCGATTCATCTTCGTGCGCGAAATACGCTGACAAAGAATTTTCAGTGGCGACTTTATCGCCCGATTGTCCCACCCGGTGCCGTGATCGAACGTTTTGGTTTTGGCGTGGATCGATACTGGTTGGCAACCGACCGCGGACTTGTCTCTTCTCAGTCCGTGGTTGGCCCTTGGCGCCGCGCTGGGCCGCCGGCCGGCCGCGCCGCGGCCCATGCCATGGCGGCCCTCGGAGCGCGCGTCTACGTCGCGAGTGCGGGAGGCTTGTTAGTTGCCGACCGCACTCGTGGCGTCAGAGCGGCCCGCCAGCAAGTCTCTTCGCCCCGGGTTCCGTCCGTGTCAGTCGTGCACCGCAAGGCACTGCGTGAACAAGGGCTCCAAGCTCGGGTCATTCACGATGCATGGCGCGGCGTTCGCAGGCGCGCATGGCTCCCTGTGTTGGGGCTACGTCTCGATGCCGACCGAGACCGTGGCCGTGGAAGCGATTTGGACGAGGTCTTCGTTTCGGGTGAGTACCACGAACTGCGCGACAGCGATCGCAATCGGAGTCGCGATTTGGGTGCATCCATCACCATGACCTGGGACTTCCGCGACACGGCATACGAGCCCGAGCAGATCGATCTTTCGCGCGAAGCCCGGCTCGTCATTGGCCTGCGGGACGACGTGCTCGACGAAGTCAATCAGATCTATTTCGAACGCCTGTCTGTCGACGCGCAGTTGGCGACGCCAGCTCGCCTTGGTTCGGTCGGCGACGAGAGCGAAGCCCAGGCCCATCGGTTCAGTCTTGAACTACGGCGCGGCCAGCTCGACGCGGCGCTTGATGCGTGGACGGGGGGATGGTGGAGCCAGCAGCTTGAGAATACAGCCATACCGCGCGACTGACTGTGCAGTTTATATCAATGCGTAGCCGCCACTTAGCGACCACTTAGCCACCGCGTTGTTGTCGCGTCGTTGTCGCGCCATCACCGCGAATTCACCACAGGTCAATGAATTGTTGCACGTGTGTCCCAGTGAACGACCCCGACTCGAATGGAAGCTAGATGAACCCAATGAACTTGAGTGAGGCGTTGAATGAGTTAAATGAAGAACATGCGAAGCAGCGCGGTGGTAGATCGCTGTTGCCGAGCTGGCGTCATTGTGCCGGAATGCAAATGACCGTACTCGCACTTGTATTCATGGTGCAGTTCATTGCGCCTCGTGCTTTCGCATCGCCGGTTATTTCAGAAGTGCTGTACGACGCGGTTGGGAGCGACAACGGCCAGTCGTTTGTCGAAATCTTTGGCGTGTCAGGCACCGTGCTCGACGGACTTACCCTCGAAGGGATTAACGGAGCCAACGGCGCGGTGGGGCCGATCATTGCTTTGAGTGGCGTGATTCCGGTAGACGGGGTGTTTGTCGTCGCCGATACCGACGCAGGTGGTGCCACAACGGTCGCGAATGCTGATCTGCTCGTGAACTTCGACTTTCAGAACGGCCCCGACTCGATCACGTTGATGGACGGGGGCACGATCCTCGATGCTGTCGGATACGGTGTGTTTGGCATCGGTGAAGTTTTCGCTGGAGAGGGTTCGAGTGCGTCGGACGTTCCCGCAGGTTCTAGCCTGGCTCGTTTGTTTGCGGACCTGGATCAGAATGACAACGCCATCGACTTCGCTGTGCTTTCGGCACCAACACCGGGCAGCGTGACATTGCTCGCGGTGCCGGAGCCAGGCAGCGGCTTCCTCGCCATGTTGGGGTTGGTCGGCCTAACCCTCAAGGGCCGTTGGAGGCGAAAGCCATAGCGGGGTCGCGTCATGTCATCTGCGCGTCGTTTTCGGAGCCCCCCGTGCGCTGGAGCGGTCGAATAAACCGTTTGGCAGCTGGAAGATAGGGCAGTCAAAGCGAAGAAGAGCGGCAACACGATGGATCGAAGCAACCATGGAACGTTGAGCAAGACGAAGTTCATCAGGTGAAGCAAGGTGACGCTGGCGAAGATAACCGGCTTGAGCCGGCGATCGTGAATAACCAAGATGAGGGGAACGCTGAACTCCAACACGTTTTTCATCGCGCCGAGTACTTTTCGAACGGGCGTGAGTCTGACGTGCTGCGTGTCGCCGGTCCTTATTCGAGGTAACCCAAAGCACGAAGCCGATCGATGTCTTCGTCACTCAAGTCTTGAGCGTTGGAGTCGGTCGTCGAAATTTTGGTCACGATATCGTCGACGCGCTTGCGGTGGATTTCCAAGATGTCCGGTCGTTTTTTCGACAAGTCGATCGACTCGGTGGGATCCGCGGCGACGTCAAACAACATCAACCTTTCGCCATCGCGCTTCCACATGCTCTTCCAGTTGTCCTTGCGGAAGGTCTGGTAGTAGCGCTCGGTGACAAGCAACTCGTTTGTTCCGAGGGCGGGAGCGGTTTCGCCATCGAGCCCCGCGGCGCTTTTGACGAGGCCACGGATGTCTTGACCGCGAATAAACGCGTCCGTGGGGCGGTCGAGGCCGGGGGTCACGATCAGTGGGACTTGTAACAGAGGCTCGAAAGAAGGGTTGCCGTAGTGGCGGGAGATCTCGAAGTCGAGGTGCTTGGCCTTCAACATCTCGCCGTGGTCCGACGTGAACACGATCGCGGCCCCTTCGAGTAGGTCTTCGCTCTCAAGCACGTCGAGTAAGTCGCCCAGTGCTTTGTCGAAGCGTCGGACACTTTCCTCGTAGGAGATGTCAAACAAGATCCAGTCGTGGACGTCGATGTAATGCACGTACAAAAAGAAATGGTCGCTGGGGCGGTTCTTGATCGTGTCGATTGCGAGTTTATTGACGTCCTTCGCCGTGCGAAGGCGGGCCGACTGACGGGCGTCGAGGTGTTGGCCGGCCGGCGGCCGCCCGACTTCAAGCCAGGTGTCGAAGCCTTGGTCATATCCGTATGGGCGAAATAGCAGCTTGTTCGAGACGACACCCGCGGTCCAGTAGCCCTGGCCTTTTAAGTCTTCGGCAAGCGTCTGCACCGCGTTCGGGACGCACGCATTGTCGTGTTCGCCGGGAGAAAACCGCGACATGCCGCACGACGCGAAGGTGTTCCAGTCAAGGGCCGCCCGCGCGTTGCCAAATTCGATGCTTGGGGTGTGGCCTGAAAACAGTGCTGCCATCGACATGGTCGTCGAGTGAAACGCGGAGCTTGCATTCGTGTAGACCTGCCCCCTCGCTGCAATTCGTTCGATGTTTGGTGTCGGGACCTTGTTGGAGTAGAGCGAGACGTGGTCGCGCCGTAGCGTGTCGACCAGGATCAAGATGATGCGTTCCGGCGCACCGTCCGGCACAGCACTTTTTTCGCAGCCGGGGAGTCCGGCGAAGCCAAACAGTGCGCTGCACAGAAGAAGTCCGGCTCGCCACCGAACCGATACTCGAGAAGAATTGACTGCCGGGGTGTTGCTCGACAAACGCGTTTGCCACATGACGATTAATGCTCTCCAGCGGGGCTCATGCCGTTATTTGCAGTTGTCTTTTTTTTGCGATGTCGAGCGATGTCGAGCGATCGGTTTGAACTTGCATGTCTTGGATTGCAGTATTGAGTGGAGCTGCTTATGACTTACCGCAAACGTGGCTCGGGGCCCGCATACTAGCCTGAAACGTTGCTCGTATCGAACGATTCGGTCGGGTACTCTCGCGCCCGGAGGGGAGAACACTGGACAGCCTGGTTCCCAAAATGAGTGCGAGAGACACCGTGAATGTGAGCGATCCGAGTTACGCAATAGACGGTGCGCCGGGCACCACGATTCTGTGCCTGTTCGACTGTGATTGCCCCGACTCCGTTGCTGCCATGATCGAGGGCCTTTCGCCCGCGGTTTCGGCGCGCCTTTCGGAAGTGCTGGTCGTCCACGAAAGCGCCGTGGCCTGGCCGGGCGATCAGGAGTTGGCTCTCGCGAACGCGTCCTCGGTCCCCATCAAATTCCATCGCAACCCACGTGACTATGACTATGGCGACGCGCGCAAGGCGGCCTTCGAATACGTTCTCGCCCAAGGCTTCTCTCACGTGGTGTGCTTGCGGGCTGGCAAGCGGCATCCTGTCGAATTGCTAGGCGACTTGCTCGACGCGCGAGACGCCTATCCCCGGGACTTGATCATCGCATCGAGGCCGCGCTCGGGTGCTTCTGGCGATTCAGGCACAGCGCCAAACGCGACTGCTCAGGACCGACGCATGGGCACGAGGCTGCACGAGCGAATTTTGAAGTTGGGGATAACGGACTACCAGTCCAGCTATCGCATCTATCCGACCGCGGCCCTTGATTCGCTTCCCTATCAACTGAATGAAGACGACCGAAGGTTCGACACCGAGTTGTTGATCCAGTGCCGGGGGCTTGGCGTCGGGGTGCGCGAAGTCCCGCTGACTCAGGCGTGGAACGAATGGGATGACGCGGCAGAGCGTCGCACGGGCGTTCGCCAGAGTGCCATGGCCGCATTCGGGTATCGGTTGCACCAGCTACATGCGACCCGGCGTGGCAAGTACATGATCGATCACGGGATCCAGTACACGCTCAAGCACAGCGCGACCGGTTCCCATATGCAGATCGTCGATGCGATTACCTCGGATACTCAAGTCCTAGACCTCGGATGTTCACAAGGCTTGCTCGCGCGGCCCTTGGCCGCAAAGTCTGTTCGCGTAACTGGAGTCGACGTCGAACCAGGCGGCAACCTCGCAACCGAATTGACTGAATACTTTCAGCGCGATCTCGAAGAACCCTGCGAACTTCCGGTCGGGCGTGTGTTCGACTACGTCGTTGTGGCCGACGTGATCGAGCATGTGAAAAACCGCCAGCAGTTGATCCGAAGCGCGCGACGTTATTTGAAAGAGGGCGGGCGCCTGATCATTTCGACGGGGAATATCGCGCTTTGGTTTTACCGTTTGTCTCTGCTCGTGGGACGATTCGAATACGGTCCCCGCGGCATTCTCGACCGCACCCACGTCCATCTCTACACCCGCGACACCTTCCGCCGCGAAGTCGAACGCGCAGGGTTTCATATTCTCGACGAGAAGGTCACGAGCCTTCCCTTCGAAGTGGTGTTCGAATCTACGGGGCGCAGTATCTGGGTGCAGCGCCTCACCGGGTTGTATCACTGGATGGCGCAGAAGTGGCCGGAGATGTTCGCCTACCAGTTCATCCTGCAGGCCGAGATCGAAACCCTCGATCACGAAGCGACCGATTCGCCGCAAGAAGGCGATTAGGCGGCGGGGTCCCCCCGATCAGTAAATGATTCGGTCGGCGACCTGATACTGAAACGGCACTTTGTCCCAACGACGGTCGAGGTGGGACTTTAGTTTTTCGAGCCGTCGCTTTTGGGTGAGGTCCCGGTCGGTGGCTTCGCCTTTGTCCACGATTTCGCGCAGGGCGTTGACCCGGTTGCTTGTCGTCCAGCGAATGCCGGAAAGCACCGCGACGCGTTCGCCGAGCACGAGTTCGTCTACTTGTCCGAGGAACGGCTGCAGTTGTCCGTTCCCTTCGAAACGATATTCGATTCCCCAGCCGATTCCCTGGAAGACTCGGAAGCGTTCTTCTAGGCGGGGAACCCGACGTGCTTGATGAAACGCTTCTTCGAGGTCGAGTTCGAACTTGCGGTGAAGCAGGACACCTCGGACGAGGCAGCCGCGATACACGTGTTCCATCACGTCTGCGCCGAGTAGACGCTCGTCCGGAACGCGTACCACGGCCCCGGCAGTTCCGACTGCGCATGCGAGATAGACAGCAGCAACGCCAGCGGCGGCAGCGTTGCGAGGGATTCGTCCTGACTCGATAAAGCGTGCCAAGGATACGGCGACCGGAATGAACATCAATGTGACGACTGGCAGGAACAAGCGATAGGCATGCGCGCCCTTCGAAGGCTCTACGGTAAAGCTAGTCGCGAGGTACGCGGCGACGAAGACAAAGCCGTACAGGTAAAAGACGAACTCGAGGCGCGCGCGGTTTCTTTCCAAGTCATCGGGAAGGCTTTTCGAGCGCGGGCCGCTGGCGAGCATGCGCAAGACACCTAGAAACCCTGCGCCAAGGGCGATTGTCACGGGGAGGTAGAGCGAAAACTCCAGCATGAGAGTCCATCCCGCGGAGCCGAAATCCAGGAACGGGTCCACGAGCCCAGTGGGCAGGTCGCGTGTGAAGAAAGCAAAGAGTTTTTCAGTCGGAGTTTGAGGTGCCCAGGCGTCGATGGGATTGCCGGCTCCGAACATTTCGAGGAGTCGGACAAAACCAGAGAAGTCACTCTGCACGTTGTAGATGAACCACGGCGTGAGTCCGGCGAGAGTGCCACCGACTGCGGCGATCATGAATTGAAACTTGGGAACACCTTCGAGCACGAGCCACGCGAGACCACACGCTGCGAGACTGATGCCCGACGTGTAACAGAACCACAGGCCGAGGCCGGTTACGGCGCCGAAGGCCGCCCACCCGGACGGTGTATTCCACCGACCGGACAACAGCCCCAGAAAGATTCCGATCTGAACGAGGCTGAACAGTGCCGACTCCCCATGGCTTCCCATTGGAATCAACGCAGAAAACGCAAGTAGGGGTGGACCGATAAGGTAGCCGGTGCCAACCAACAGGGCGGCCAGACGGCCGAACCCCATGCGCGCGATTGTATAGAGGACGACCAAGGTCGCCGCCGGGAAGGTGAGGGTGGCAAGCTTCAAACTCGCGAGGGACTCGCCAAAAAGAGCAAACGCACCCGTGATCATGGCGATCTGAACTAGGGACCCACCTTGGTAGTTGTCCGCCTGATAGTCGAAGACAGGCTGACGAACCCCCGAAAGGATCTCTCGGGCGGCAACCCAGCGATAGTCTTCTTCCCAATACAGCGTCGAGTCGGGGTTGTAGGCCAGCCAAGCGAGGCGCGACGCGTAAAGCGCGAGCAGCATAAAGCCGACGTTGCGCCAGTCGTCACGTTCCATTGCACCCGACTCGTGCGGCGTTGACGGCGTTGACGGCGTTGACGGTGCAGACGGTGTCGGCGCTATCGCGGCATGCGCGTCGGCTTGGCTCACAATCTGCGCCGGGGAAGCCACAGCCTGAACTTCGCCGTTTCTTGGTCGGGCCGGTAGCGCTCTTCTACCCACGCGACGACCAGTGGGGAAATTTTCTGGATCGACCGACTCTCCATATGGTCGAAAGGATGCAAGGGCCACAGGATTGCCGTTGGCGGCGCGGCTTCGAGTCGCGCGATGAATTCTCGCTCGTCTGCTTCGTCCACAAAGGTGCCGGGCATCAAGATGTCCGCGCGTCCGGGCCCCGGGCGTCCAGATAGAGAGTGGAACATCGGTGCACTCGACAGGTCGAGCACGATGTCGCCGGGCTTGGTGTTGGCTTGGATCAAGTCGACCCCGGACGTCACCTTGTAGGGCAGCCCGGTGCGTGCGAAACGATGGGGGAGCGGATACGTGTCGCTCGCGATCAAGAGCACCCATGCGACGAAGACAGCGGCAGCGGTTAGCGGAGATGCCATGCTGGATTCGCGAAGTGCTTTTACGTGGGGCGCGAGCCTTGCAAAGCCGCGGCTCGTAGCGTGGGCCACAAGTAGACAAATCGGTGGAAGCGTGGTGTCCATGTGGGCTTCGTCAGCGCGACCAAAGGATCGCAAGAAGAAGACGGCGCCCCAGACCACAATGGCAACGAGCAGGGTCGATTCGTAGGGCGTGCCGTTCCGACGCGATCGAATGAACTCGAGGGTAAGCTTGATCGCGTACCCCGCGTAAAGGAAAACGAACAGTCGTAGCGACAAAACGCGCCATGCCTCGGCGATCGATTCTCGACTCGACCAGTCGGGCCAGAACATCACGGGAACGGGCAGCGGTTGCAGCATGCCCATCGGGTGCAGAATGACTTCCTCGAAGACCCTGGCGAGCCCAACCGTGGTCGCGAAGTAGATCAGGACCGGCACGATCACGAGTAGCAGCCCTGCGGCGTAGAGTAACCACGCTGGGAACCAAGCTCGGGGGCCGCCGGGGTGCGTGAGCACGGCGATCGCGATCGCGAGACTCACCGCCAGAGCCGGGGTGACGCGAAAGTAAAGGCAGACCCCACCCACCATGCCGGCCAGAAACATTTGCTTGAGACGGCCCGTTTCGAGATAGCTGGAATAGAGCAGGAG
>Ga0115003_10002219_pt1 | contig 16333 bp, 27 predicted proteins | sample ArcticOcean_MG_C_7_FD_88736 | JGI IMG/M metagenome (GOLD analysis project Ga0115003, IMG submission 88736) | Marine microbial communities from western Arctic Ocean - ArcticOcean_MG_CB11_88 | ecosystem: Environmental > Aquatic > Marine > Oceanic | place: Arctic Ocean: Canada Basin | collected... | reverse complement strand
TAGGTAAGAGTTGTTCTCAAGTACTAACGTTCTTTTCGCGTTTGTACCCTTCGTTGTTTTGATTTCTGTAAGTAAGTCTGATAGTGGCAATTTTTCTCCTATAAAGATATTATACCACTAATATTCAGTATTTACATGAAAATCATTTTATTAAACTAGATGTTTCTTGTTATTTTCATCATTAATATCCAGGATATTCGCTTTGTTGTTGACGCGCTGTATTTATATCTGCGAGAAACTGATCATTTTTTGAGAGGAAGTCTAGTGCCATTTTGTCAGATTCATCCTCAGCTTCTTCACTTGTCCAGACCATTCCAGATTTCCCAATTGTAGCTGTGTTCATTGCAATTCCAATCAAATTTGAAAGCTCATATGATATATCATTTATGTCTGTACTATTCATAACTCTCGTGCTCATTGACTCACCATTTATTGTAAAATCGTATGAAGATTGATCATAGTGATTATTAAAATCATCGTATACGATTTGAATTCCAGCTCCAGGATCAGGACGCGGACCTGGGTGTGAGCCTGGATGAGGGAGTCCGCGACGTGCAGCATCCATTTTTCGCCATGTAGGGATTTCATTTAGAGTTCTTCCTAACTCTTCCTTTATAAGCTGCTTTAGTTGGATGCGTGTTATTTTCATGTTTTATCCTTTAACTGAAAGTGTTCGTTTATAAATATGTACTGATGTGCGAAAAAAATACATATTGTCTAAAACACTACTCGATATTATCGTCATACATCTCTACGATGAGTTCACCGTGCTCGTTGCACCTGTCAAGATAATCAGTCAATTGCTCAATAGACGTACACACCTTAACACCAGATCGTGCTAGCATAAGATTGAAATTAGCACCAGGCGGCAGTCCTTCACAGAAATATACGATAGATCGCCCAGCCTGGAATGCAACTCCTGCCTCGAAGATAGTACCGATGTCGCGATAGCTGGTATTCACTAAGACGATGTCGGCCTCTTCAATATGCTTGACATTCCCGCGAAAGACGTCTTCCTGGACATCTTGTGAGGCATCAGGCTTACAGACGAAGATACGCCTTGGGCTACGAAGATCAATGTAACTTGATCTATCATCAAAGACTTTCTCTAGTCTTGTTAGTTGATCATCTTGATCTGGTGAGAACCAGCCGGAGGCTAGGTAGACGACTTGTTTTTGTGTTGTACTCATTTTTATAGTCCTTCGAAGTTGAGTGATTGTTGTAGGTCACCTTGTGAGCTGTCAGCTGACACAGTGATTAGTTTTTCATTGCTGTATTGCATCTTAAGAGTCTCAAGATCACGTAGGACATTGTCCCATCGGGTCTCGAAAGCTGTGGGTCCGTCTGGAGGATTTGTCCCATTTAGTTCTTCTCGGCGGCACTGGTAGATGCTGTCATTTGGGTGATATTCAAAGACATCGTTCTTTGGCTCAGGCCAATATAGATTTGTACCTCGTGATACCCACTTGTCCCCGTCTTGAACGCGGAACGTCTTGATATAATGCATATCAGGCTTAGTGAAGTCAACAACTGTTGAGGCTTCAGGCATCACCCGGAGGATCTCTTTAGCCATAAGCGCTGCGATGATATTGTCTGATGACGGTTGAATCTGCATGTCCTGACGTTGGTTGATGAAACCAAGGATGTCCTTGAAGTTCAGCCGCATCTGATAGAACGTAGACATAGACTTCGGAAGGATTAGTCTCGCATCCATCAATGAAACGGTCTTGTCGTCGACCATATCAACATAGAGTTGCTTGCTTGCATCTACGATTGCTGTCCAACGAGCAAGGAACTCTGGAGAGTTCTCTACAGCACCTGGGACAACGGACGGGTCATTACGCAAGTCACGGTCGCCAGTGCATTGGGCAGCGAACGAGCCGGCACGGTGTCGGATGATATGTGTGACATCCTGGAACGAGAGACCGGAGATCTGGAATGTGAATCCCATTGCCTCCATCGGCGTCGGGAGCGCACGAAAGTTAAGGACGTCTTCAAGGTTACGAGATAGCTCATCGTCGCTAGCGTAGGTTGGATTCGTCTCACTGGGGCTGTCTGCCCAAGTCGACTTTGTATACCGCCATGCAACGTTCCACATCTGACGACGTGTGGGTGCATCTACTAGTTCAACCTTAAGGGCGTTGATATTGTTTGTGTATTCAGTATGATGTTCCTCGCCAAAACGTAATGGCATGGGAAGAACAACAGGATCGAGGTTTGGATTTTGTGGCAACGTAATCTCCTTTTTGTTAGTTTTATAACGTTAAAGGATAATATAAAATAATCAGTGTTTGTTCACTTAAATTATAATAAATTTCTTTCGGCTAGATCGATGATGTGACCGTATATTTTACGCTTAAGACGGCGAGTGAAAGCCGAGCCTGCGTTGTCTATGAAGTACTCTTTGAACTGGTCGCTGATTTCATCTTTGTTCGGTTTAATGTTCCCTCTGAGCATCTCTAGTGAGCTGTCTTTTCCGTACTTATTGAGCATCTCTTCTGCTATCTCGTGGGCATATGCGTCTATCTCGATTTTAGAAGAGAGGTAGTCCTCGCGGCTGTCTGAAGTCGGTATTTCTCCTTCTTCGCGATATTTTTTCAGTGTATCGAGGCGAGAGATTCTTTGATTCTTTCGTCTGTCTTCTATTTGATGCAGATGAATTAGCTCGTGACGTATCAGTGAGCCGACGTTTTTTGCGAGTGTGAGTGGGACGATATCAGACGTGGAGAAATTATCACCATATGTGCCCAAGTGCAGATTCATTAAGAATTTTGAGGAGCCGTTTTTATTATTATCCCCTGCTATCCCTTGGTTACCACCTATGACAATCTTGTTAGGATAGTTAGGATGTGATGGGTTTATAATTGTCTTGGCATTTATCGCGGGATCGGGTGAGTGGACTGCTGCCCTTGTGGGCACGTTGTTATGAGTGAAAAAACTGTTAAGGGCCGATGTGAGTACTTCTGCTGCCTCTGTCTGATCGACATCATTTTTGAGTATCGTGTTTATGTCTGTGCTGTCGACGTCGTATGTGTTTTCGTATGTCCAGAACTCGGAGTCTATTATTGCATCATGGAGAGGCGTGTAGAGCGAGTCGTCGAGTTTTTTTGCCTCGTATATTTTTTGTGCAGGCATTGTGATCGTGATTCCTTCGGAGACGACTCTTGTCGTGTATGGGGGTGTGTCGTCGGTCATTTTTTTATTTTTGTATTGAACAGGTGGCGGCGGATAACAAAACACATAATGTGTTTTTTAGGAGCCGATTCATTTACATTTCCAACAAAGTCTTTAATAGTAATCCAACAACGCCAGATGTCAATATCCACAGAAACTTTTGATAATTTGACAACGTCGCTTTCATTATAGCAATATCTTCATTAAGGTTTTGAGGAAGAGAACTCTGGATTACTGCTTGTTTTTCCTCTAATAGCGTTAGTCGTACTTCTTGTTTCCCTGTGATGTCTGACAGTTTTTCAATTGCCGACTCTACTCTAGCAAAATCCTCTTTCATTTGATCTAATTTTTGGTCAATGTTTGCAGACGATATTTTTATCTCTGTTATAGAGTCCTGGAGCTTTGAAACCCATTCTGTGGATGCTTTTTGTTCGTAATTTTCTGACATTGTTGTTTCCTTTTATATCAATATATATTTCAAACGTTTTTGTTTTTACTGCTTTTATGAATCATGACGCTTTTGTTTTGGAAGACGTGATTCAATCCCCTCTAGTCTTGACTCGTTGTCTCTTTGTACTTTTATTTTATGCTTTTTTGATGCAAATTTCGACGCCTGGCGGCGGAGTCTAGCGAATGTTGATTGTAAAATCCTCGACTTCCGTTTAGGCGTCTTGGGATTGTCTTGATTTACTTCCGTGATTTCTTCCATTATTTCTTCCATGATTCTCCTATTTTTATTCTATATAGTATACTACCATATTAAGTTGAATAAGTTCATTTATACTTAGAGATATGAGTGATATTCATTTCAAGAGCGGTGACCTTTGTTGGATTTGTATTTGGGATGAATATAGTAAAAAGTTTTATAAAGTTTGTGGGACAGTTGTTCAATACACAAAGAGTGATTGGGTTGAGGTTTTAGCTGTGTCAAGAATATTTGAAAGAAAAATTAATGAAATCAATGTCTTTGAAGAAAAAGATAAGTTTTTGCCGTGGCCCGTCATTCACAAAGACGCTAATTATTAAAAGTTTAGAAAATTAGTGGTTTTTAATATATTTATAATGTGGTAGAGTATTTATTTGTTCTCCATGTTATTCACAGTTTGTATCGGTTATAGAAATTATTATCTAGATAAGGATACAAAATTAATATGAAAAAAATTACATTTGTTATGATGGCAATTATATTGTCATTTAGTGGAACGGTCAATAATGATTCGTACCCCACGGAAGGTAGTTTTACGCAAGTTTCTGCAGAATCAACTGATGCTGGGTGGATATCAAATATTCTTCAACAGTCATCATTGTCGAAAGTAGAATCAGATGTGCGTAATTCTTCCGTTAGAGTAGAGAAACCAGATGGTAGTGGTTATGGGTCAGGTACCTATGGTTATTATGATCGCCAGCTAGTTGTATTTACAGCTCAGCATGTTGTTGGTGACAATCTTGCCATGTTTGTTCATGGTAGGAGTGGTGAAATAGTTATTGGTGTAGTTATCTATGCCGATGAGTCTAATGACTTTGCTATTTTAAAAGTCGATGAAATGATTACTAGAGAGCCTATTAGGTTCAAACCTGTCGATGATACACTAGAGACATATGTTGGTTGGGATATAACATACACCGGATTTCCGTCTGGTTATGACCTTCTGACTATTACTGGTCGTATTGCAGGAGTAAGAACTGATGGGCATGCAGTTGTTGCGCATTCATTTACTTGGATGGGTGCCTCTGGCTCTGGTGTATTTAACTCAAGAGGAGAATACGTTGGACCGCTCGTTGCTGTTGGTCTTGGAAGGTTTCAAGTAACTCAAATTGTTGAGGATATGGTTTGGATTATTCCTGCCACAAACCTTGATTGGGATGCTGTTTCTGCGGCTTTACTTCCGTTTCAATAAAATAATACTTTTATTTTTAATAGGCCGGGACTTTACATCCTGGTCTATTTTTTTATGAGAAGCTTGTAGGTAATTAACATTAACAAGAACGAGTTAAGGAAGTCATAGTAGTTAACAGGTTTCATTAAGCTAGGGATGCCTAGAAAGACATATACCCTCGGTCCTACGCCTAAAATAAGGACTAAAAAGAAAAGAAGTAATAACAACTGGCTAAATTTTTCCGACATACGTTTATTAAGTATGTGTATTATTCTTTATCGTCCCACATACTTGTGTCAAGCATAACAATTTTTCCACCGTTTAGTTTAGATATTCCAAGGTTCGACGCCTTGAATTCCGTTGCCTGAATGTTGTATTTTGCCATTAGTGATAATATTCTAACAGCTTGTATATTTTTTAGAATGGATTTTATATTTTCTCTTGTTGTCTCTGTAGCACTCTTTCTATCTTGTATGATTGAATCTGGCATTTTAATAGTGTCATCGGGATCGTGAGGTGTGTCAAGATCACCAGTTGCATCATCTAAACTTGAATTAGCTTCTGTCTCTTCGTCGTCAATATCATCTAGATTAAACGTTTCTGCAGCCTCTGCTACATATTGATGTGAATAATGCGTTTTGTTTTCTTTATTTTGCCACGCCTGGATTATCATTTCTGAAAGTGTGAGTATTGATAGTACATTTATATCGTCTGGTAATCCTAGCTCAGCTCTGAACTCTTGTTTTGTTAGCTGCTCTACTTTTTCTACAAGGATCCAAGAGTAGTCCTCTGCGTGCTCTGTAGATTTTGGGAACAATGAAGGATTGTCTATTTGTATCTTGATGTCCGCTTCATACATATTCGCATTTCTTTTGTTCTGAATTGTGAACCCGTGTCTGTCTTCTACATCTTCTTGATTCGGGTCTTCACCGGGTGTCTTAGATATCTCTTCTTTGTTTATGATCTTTAACACGAAGTCGCCATTGTCTGGTAGTTCAAAAACTACTCTTGTCGAACCGCGCCCTATCTCTCTTAGTTTTGCCTTGTATGCCGACCATAGCGGATCTCCACCATTGTCTACAAGTGATTTATATTCTAAAAATTTCTCGCCAAAGAACGATGCGTCTTCATTCAAAAATTTGCGCCACTCTTTCATTAATTCTTTCATACTGTAATCCTAACTGTATGATTAATTATTGGCATGCGTCGCAAAGTAATATCATTTTTTCATCTACTATGCTTATTTTCCAATTGTCGAGATGGTGGTCGTTTTTTTTGTCCAGCTCTTCATTACAGTTATTACATGCGCTCATTGATGCGATCTGTTGCATTGATTCATTCATGTCAACCATCTCGTCGGCTGTCATCTCTGTCTTCATTGTCTTGTTAAAGCTTCTTCGTTGTTTTCTGTTCATTTGATTCTCCAGTCATTTTTATTTTATACTGCTTTTGCTTATTTGATTACTTTTTATTCATAGTTTTGTAGTATATAGGCACAGGGGATCAAGATGAACATAAGAAACAAAGACATAATAGATGATAATGCTAAATTCAACGGAACGGGGTCTGAATCAGTCTATGTATACACTTTTGAATCTTTAGTCAAACGTAGTAATCGTAAAAAGGGAATGATAAAAATGAAAATTGGGATGACAACTCAATTAAACCCATACGATAGAATAAAACAACAGATCGGCGCCTCTGGTCACGAAAAAATAGTTCTATTTTATATCTACAGAACTAACAATGGGTATCAATTTGAAAGAAATGTACACAATAAGCTTAAGAAGATGGGTCGACATATTACTAAAAAAGATGCCGTTGGAACTGAATGGTTTTGGGTCAAAGAAAGAGAAGTCAATAAACTTCTAAATGAATCTAACAAAGAGATAGAAAAAGCATTTCCAAGAAAGAAAACCATTCAAGCTTTAAGTGTCAAACGCAAAGTCAAGATCATGATGTTGTTATGTCTACCTCTTGCAATCTTTATAGATGCAACCTCACTAGGACTGCCGGCTTTTATTATATCTGCTCTTGGACTGTTTATACCAGAAGACTAAGGGCACTCACCGAAGACAGCGTAATTTATTTCTATGATTTGATTATTTTGTGGAATTGACATTGAATCAAAAATAATTGCGTTATAGATTGAATCGTAAGACCAGTCATAAGAAACAACACCGTCGACTACGACCTCAATTGTTTGTTCTACTGGACTGCTATCTGAAAGTGGGAATGAATTGTTGATCATTGATTCAACAGCCAGTTGTTCCATTGGCGTTCCCCAATCTGTTGAACAAATAGATAAAGTTGAACCTGACATTAATATAGCGATGTCGTTATAGAGGTCTCCTGATTGCGCTGATCCACAACCACCTGGGACATCGCCAATGACAGCGTGCGCAGCTATATGTGCCGTTGAAGACTTAAGAGCAATAAAATATGCAGCAGCGACCGATGGAGTTATTGATCCATGATCATCTTCATCTGATATGTATATTATTACTAGTTTTGCAGTCTCCCTAAAGAATGCATTCCCTGGTGCTGCATCTCCAGTGCCTCTGAGCGCTTCATACGAATTCTCTATTCCCATTTCATTTGCTGACCCGTACGTGCCTATTGAGATAATCTGACTGTTTGCCTCTCCGATTGGGTCAGCAAATAAAGGTGTTACTACCTCTCCAATGAACGTAGGATCGTCTGTTGTTATAAAAGCAATATGATAATCAACACCAGAAGCAGCAAATATGTTAATGAATGTATCGAAGTTGTCCGCAAGATTTGTTTGAACTCTACGCATTGAGCCCGAGTTGTCGACGACGAACAATATGTCTACGTCCTTTAGTGATTCTTGTTCGAACTCATCTGTTATCCAATTAAAATAAGAACCTAATCCCTCTGTTGGAACCATTGTTGGCGATGATAAGTCGTTTGACACAATCTCAAGAAAAGCGTTATCGCCTAAATCATCTGATGGGATGTAAGTTATTGTGAATGTTTTTTCTTCGTCTTGTGATAGCTGCCATGGGAGCGGACCGTTTGTAGATTCGTCGATATCATAAGAAAAATTTACAGGAAGTGTTATGTAGTATTCTATGTCAGTTATCTCAAGTATTCCGTTTCCAATATTTTTAATAATAATATCTTGCGTTGTTTCACAACCAGCACTAATATCAGTTATTATTAGCTCCTCTGGGGTGACTTGAATAATTGGCTCAGGTGGTTCATTTGGTTCTACATTTACGCTAATATTATAGTCAGTACAACTTAAAGTTAGTAATATAAAATAAAAAAATGTCTTAAACATAAAAATACCCACCAAATATTAAGTATACTTGATGGGCAAAATTTATTTTTTATTTTATAAATGACTAGTAACGATCAGTATCTTGCCTTTTCTGTTCGACTAAAGCGCTCTTTGACGCTACATAAGGCATATGCTTAGCAACATCGTCGATATTGCAAACAAACTCTTCGTTTTTATGCTTTACCAAGAGAATGCCTGTACTTATTCCATTCATAATTTCCTCACCTAATAGCATGCACTTCAAGCCATTATTCAAAACAATAGTGTCCCACTTATTCATCAATTGCGCTCCTTTTAATTGATATTATATTATATAAATTATTTTTTGTTTGTTTTACCTGTTGCAAATTATAATTTTTTTAAATAATCTAGTGCAACTTCGCTGGTATCTTCTCCGGCTATTGCTATTTCCTCTTTGATTCTTACATCTTCGACTATATATTTTTTATTTACTAGATCGTTAAAAATAGACTTTGACGTTGCAAAGATAGAAAAAGAAATTGTTATGCCAATTATAGCAAATAAAAGCTCAATCATTGTCATTTGCCTCATCTTCGTCGATACTGCCTAAATAAGGGTATCCGTTGTCTCTGCCGCTTTTTAAAGCTAGTCCAAGTATTACTACTCCGATTATTATTGAAAAAAAGTATGTCATATTATTTTGCCTTGTTTACCATTTCTTTTAATCTTTTAAGCCCTAATTCGAGAGTTTCTATGTCAGGGCCGTAAGAGAATCTAAGATAATTATTGAATCTTGAGCCTGCTTTCTTTATTCTTTTTCCTGGGTTTATATCAAAAAATGATCCAGGAACTGCGATGACCTTTACTTTAAGTGCTGCCCTTAGGAATTCCATTCCTGTGTTAAGACCTTCTGGAAGATCAGATACGTTACCCCACAAGTAAAATGAACCGCCGGGCTCACGGTCAAACGTTACGCCGATGTCCCTAAGACCGTCAAGCATTAGTTGACGTTTTTTACTGAATACATCTTGTATTGCTATTGTTTCTTTTGTCCATGCTTCGGGGGTCAGTAGTTGAATTGCTGCTTTTTGAAGCGGTCTTGGCGCTCCACCATCAAGGAATGATCCGGCGCTATTAAGTGAAGTTATTATTTGTTTTGGACCGATTGCCCATGCTATTCTGTATCCAGGATAGCGCCAGTTTTTGCCGAGTCCGTTTACTATTACTATTCCATCTTCGTTTACATCTTTGATATATTTTGCGCATGAAAGTGTTTCACCTTTTGTAACACCCTCCCAGACATATGAAGAATAGAACTCATCCATGATTGCATTACATTCTAATTCAGTGCAAGTATTTACCCAGTCTTTTAGTTGTCGGCCGTGGATTGTTGCACCTGTTGGGTTGCATGGATTTGATATTAAAAGTGCTCCAAGCCCTTTACCCGTGATTTCATCTCGTAAATTTTGTGTTGTGAATTGGTACCCATCCTCTGGGCTTAGCATTATTGGAATGGTGTTAAATGTAGTGAATGTAGACAACAGCTCTTCATATGCAGTGTAGTCTGGTAAAAAATGTCCGAGGTTTACGTTATCAAGTGATGCTGCCATTCTAGTTAGAAGAGTTCTTCCTCCTGCTGCTATTGATACGTTTTCAAATGTGTATTTTGATTTTTTGTTTTTACGATATAATTCGTTATATGTATTTGCTATTTGTTCGCGAAGTTGTTTGAGACCAGCTGAAGGTGAGTATTCATTGTCAAGCTGTGGAATCTCTATGCTTTCTATTCTATCTAGTCCGCCTGGAAGCTTTCCAACCTCTGGTTGTCCTTGTCCGAAATTGCACCATTCTGGATTGCCTCGATAAAATCCAAGTTTTGATGCCTCACTTGTAACGAAAATTACGCCTGTCTTAGATACTTTTTTAAATGCTGTCATTTATATCACTATTCCTATATTCTTGTCATTAAATATACTAAGTGTTTTTAACTTTATCGTCTATAACTTTGTAAAGTACTCTATGTTGTGTGCAGGCATTTTTATAATATTGTTGTCAAATAAAATGTCTATAGTAGAAGACCAACTTATTGACTCATTATAATTTATACTAATTAGCGTTCCGATTCCTTCGGCAGCTTTATAGTTTGTTGTTATAATAAAAAGTTCGCCTGGTTTAAAAGTTGTACCATCTGAAGCTGTTGCCATTTTGTCACTTAGTTGTGCCAAGCAATTCATACTTTTTAATAATTTTTTATTCTGATCCTTCATAAGCATTTTAGAAAAATCTATACAAAGATCAACAAAAAAATCAATGCCAGCTTCATGTGAACTATCATGTAAAAATTCTTGATACTGATCTACAATTTCGTTATCTATGAAAATGTGATTATATTTTTTTGTAAGTATATTTTTTTGATCTTTCCAGGCATTTAAAGATAAAATGTTGATGTTGTCATTCGAATAATTATGTGAATACTCTATTTGATCTGGAAGACTCAGTTGCCTCGTAAACGATTCAAGCTCTCTAATTAGGCGTTGTTTATCGTCTGTGTTGAAGACAACAATTAGTGATGATTCATTGTTATATACATAATTGTAAAGCGCTAGAAGAGTATTATGGGTAGATCGCCCTGTCTGACTTACGCCTACGCTTTTATTAAATTTTGTTAGCTTGTTAAGAAAAAACATTTTAGCAAAGTTTAACTTATGATCTTCAATCTCAAGTAATCCAGAAAGATGGTTTTTTACTTTTAACTGTTTTGTAAAATCATTAAAGTTCATCTTCTACTGCTAGACTGTCTAGTTGAAGTAACTTAAGATACATGTATTGCATAGTCCCATCGATGTCTTCAAACGACTGTATTTCATCTGCTTCATCTGGGTTATTTACAACAACGTACGGACCAGTTTCTATTGATTTTACTTTCCCTTTGAATCGCTGATTAGTCTTCCAGTCTCTAATTGATGGTACGACTATTTTTGTAAAAGTCCCATCTTTATTTTGTCTGAAAGACTTTATATCTTCATTGTGTTTATCAGGACCTGCTTCTCTTGCGTAGTTTTTAGCCAAGTTTATCTCCTATTTAGATAATATTATTATTTATTGTCTCAAATGTTTCAATATATTTATTGAAAGTTTTTTCTTTGATAAGCGATGTAAATCCCATAGACTCAAATGCCTTGCAAAGTGGTTCCTTATATAATTCAGAAGAGTGAATGTTATATTCTTTTGGTTCAAAGTTTGGTATGTCTACAAATTCAATTAATGAATAATTTCTTTTGAATATTTCTTCTTTTTCACTGTCTTCTAGGAACTCGTCAAGAGCCCCTTCTTTCATTAGTATTTTTTCAGCAGTCTTTGGGCCGACTCGGGGTATTCCCGGGATATTGTCACTACTATCGCCTGTTAACGACTTCCATGTTAGATAGTGATACGGTGTTTGTTCCAGGTACATCTTCTTGATTGGGTGGTATAGATTAATAGACGGTCGTTCATCAAGCAACTGGATAAAGTCTGAGTCACCAGAGATGATAGTGACGTCGTCTCCTCTTTTGTCATGGTATATAGCCAAGTTTGCTATGACGTCATCACATTCCAGATCATCCGCTTTCATTATGTTGAAAGGCATTGTCTCGCCGATTAGCTTGATTATCTCGTTGACCTGTCGGTAAAAATCGTCGCCAGCATCTTTACGTCCGCCTTTGTAGTCGATTCCTTCAACTTCTTGACGATGAGTTGGGCTCCCTTCGAGGACAAGATAGACTTTATCTGGATTTGCAAGTTCGATTATTGGTCTTAATTGCCTGAAGAAATTGTATGTTATTGCGTGTGGGCCTTTTGCAAATCCGCTTCGTGCCCTATGAATTAGATTCATTGTATCAAGACATGTTATTCTCATTATTTAGTCTCCACGGTCAAGTTTATCATTTTTTTGTCTCTATGTAGCGACCAAGTGTGTTGATTTGCACAAAATCTCCTCATATCAAAAGCCATTACAGCTCTGTTGTTTACGTATGTTATCTTTTCATTGTAGATATTTTCAGATGCTTTTTCAGGATCAAGCCCTGCATCTTTTAATATTTCTTTTTGTTGTTCGCTGATAGTGTTTTTGTCAGTTTCGAAATTAATAAAACAAGTATAGTTTTTATGTGGATCTGTGACAAAATCTTCTGCTTCGTCTTTTGATGAGTCAAATACAGTTATTTTTTCAATATAATTTTTATAGAAATTTCCACAAAATTCGCCTAACATAGGATTCATCAGTGATGCTTTGTCAAGTAGTATCATTTGTGCAAGCTTACCCGCTTTAGAATCCATCATTGCTTCCTGCTCTGTTCTATCAAGTATCTTAAGATTTGAATGCTTTTCTTGTGATAGTTTCATTAATATATTTTCAATCTTACTCATAAATCCAGAATCATTAATATCTGATAGCCTGTAAGCAGTTCCTACTTCTATTCTATCTTTATGCTTCGTTGCAATAACGCATAGATCACCTAAAAAATAGTAGCTATTTTTATATTCTATATTTTTTCTAATTTTTTCATCTTTTGCTTTTAAGCCATATTTTATACAATTAATTATCTCATCTTCGCTGATTGATCTAGTCCTCATTTGACCAGCTGCATGAATGCCTAACAAGATATTATCTGATTCTCGGCCGCCTTTCATCTCAATGTTATGATTATCTTTTATTGATATGACATGTCTTTTGTCGTCTTTAGTATACTTCGTGTAGACAATAAAGTTATCTTTGTAATAAGCCCAGCCTGAAAGTTTAGGTGCTCTTTTTTCATTGACACGCTTAATAATTCTTACAGGCACTCGTTTTGACGGGTAATTTAAAGTTAAATAGATTTTATTTATGATCTCATCTGTTTGAAATTTTTCATCTAAATTCGAAATATTAATATCATTTTTTTCAATTGTACCTACCATTTCCAGACTCCGCCCCTGCTATCAAACGTTGTTTTACTAAAACCGTTTTTTGCATCTATTTGATTCCAAGCCACATCAATACCTACATCTTTGATACTATCGCTATATTCAACTTCACCTGTAGCATCTGACTTAAATCTCAACTCACCATCTATCATACAGTAACTGCCTCGCATAAGCTCGTTAGACTCTACGACTGGGTTTAAATGGTTGTGTCTATTAACCCATGAATTAAATTCTTTTTTCGTCACAGACTCTGTATCGTATGAGTTTTCATTTTCGCCTATAACTTTTAGCACCTGAAATACCTTCCATCTGTCTGGACATAGCTCGCTTACTATGCTACTCATATCATCTTTTTTATTGTGACTAGTTACTACAGTGTTTAACTTTAATCTATATCCAAGATTCTTTGCAGCTGTCCAGCTTTTGAGGCATCGAGTTAAATGATTACTAGTGCCGTTTTTTATTTCGCCGGCGAGCCCTCTGCCCATTTTGGCATGCAGCTCATCAGTAGATGCATCAATTGAAAAACCTATCCAGTCAAGTTTCCCAGTCATTTTTTTAAGCCATTCTTCTGTCACTTTAGTTCCATTTGTTACAATACAAGTTGTAAAACCGTGATCCTTTGCAAGCGGGATGAGAGCGTCAATCCTTCGATCTAACATAGGCTCGCCGCCGACGAATGTAATCTTTCTAGCACCACGTTCAAATAAGCTTGTGAAAAGTTCTGGTACGTCATAGTTTATCTCTTTTTTTACATCTGTAAAATGCGCAAAACAAAAATTGCATTTATAATTACATCTTGGTTCAAGATGCCAGTTAACGGCAATAGGAAGCTCTACCTTGTTTATTTTATTACTCATAATATTTTCCTTAACTTTGAGTGTTTATTGGATAAATGATTTATCTTCTTATTATTTTATCATTTTGTCTATTAACAGCTTAAAGCTTATGTGTAATCGTTCTATTCTCCTTATTGTTATTATTATTATATCATATTGTTTTTATATTTACACAAAACGATACTTTAATCTCCTCCGTATATAGCATATAGCTCTTCATTGTCATTAACACTTATTGGTTGATGCGAGACTGTCATTTTTTGCTCTATTTTAGTTAGCGTGAACGTTCCATCTGTGCTACAATCAAGTTCTATTCCATCGCCGTCGGCCCAACCCATTTGAGATAGAACATCGGCTGTTAAATTGATATAAAGCTCACCGTCATTGCTTTCTTTTATAGTTGTTGTTCCCATAGTCTTGTTTGGTTGTTCCCAATCTAGAGATGAGTTGTGACAGCTTTTACAACTATCCCAAGTAAATTTTCCAGTGTCATAAAAGTATTCATTTATTCCATCTTCTTTTATATCGTTTAATGCAAACTCTAGTTCTTCTATTGACATTAGTCTTGCATTACAAAATGATGTATAGTTACCCTTTTCATCTGGATACAGTTCAACCAAGTGATTTATTTGTTCTTCATGATCTGTACCTTCATAATCGATAGAGACTTTTATTAAGCCGTACTTCCATCCGATTTTTTTAAGTTCACTCATTTTTAATCTCTTAGTGCTCCCATTCTACATTCACGACAAATAGTCACTCCTGAAAGTGCGGCTGAGTGTATCACTGTTAGGTTTGTTTTTTGTTCTCTGCATGCATCACACTTTCCGCTCCATTTGAACTCTTTGTTTCCGTTGACATCAGTCCAATCAGCTTCTTGCGTTCTTTTAAATACTTGTGATATTTTTCCGAAAAATGTGTTAACTGAATTTTGTGTTATTTCGCTTTCAGAGTCTTCTTTAATATTAATTTGATCGTCTAAATCGACATTAAACAGTGAAGGCTCTTCAATACAATTAGTTTTCAAAACTTTAATTTCATAAATACCGAGTTCATTCCATGATAAATTATCTAATTTTAGCTTTTCAACTGAAGTATATGTTTTTTTGTAATTTGCTTGGCCAAACTCTGATCCGCAAATGTATAGTTTTTTATTTTCCATAGTTTTATTTTATATAATCTCTTGTTATTGTTCATTTATAACTTGAATGTGATGTATTGGCATCCACACTGCCTCATCATAAAATTGGATGAGTACTTTGTGTACATATTCTTCTTTACTAGACGAATCATGGCACTGCATAAACTCTAGAACAATGCCATAGTCAGTATCAAATTCCTCTTGATGATCGTTTTTAACGCTTTCCCATTTTACCAAGTCGCCGACTTTCATTGGGTGTCTGTCCACTAATTTCTAGCCTCTGATAATGCTTTTGCTAGTTCAAACGATTGTTCGGCATCAATATCAAAAACAGGATGCTCTCCTTCTTCGATTCCACCGTGTTTTATAATAAGTGCCTGAACCAATCCCGCGGGTACCCAGCCGTAAACTGTTTCAGTTGGGTTATCAGGATCCTCAGCAAGTCCAATTATCATTTCCTCTACCGCATTTGGGAAACCTATCTCTACATGAGTATAAGGACCCGTGTTATCCTTAGGAGTACAGTAAGATGTTTCTGATGCCTGTACACTCATGTTGAAACCTGATTGACAATATACTCTTTTATAATTTTTCATTTATTTTTGCCTCTTGAAACTAACTGAACATCACTTGCACTTATTCTTTTTACCTCGCCCTCGTGCAAAACAGTTACAACCTTTTCCCATACATTGTACTCTTCAACAACAATTCCGCCAGATTCCCACCGTTCTTCCCACTCGAGAGGACCGCCATACTTACTGTCTAAAAGTTTAGTGAATCTTATCCTGACCATATCACCGGCTTTCACTAATCACCTCAAGTTTGTTCTTGACATATTCACCGTCTGTGCATTTTAGCGTACCATTGACCATGAACGTATGATAGTCGGGTCCCCATTCTTTTTTGTCAGCTGGTCCCATATAGATACCAACAACTCCGCCGTGCCAGTTCGGTGTCCCGCTGTTTTTCATCCTCATCAAATCACCAGCTTTCACTGATCACCTTTGTCATTAGATAAAAAATCACGTTTGTATTTTAAAAGTGCCAGCTCTTTTGCTTTGCACTCTAACACAACATCTACATCTTCACC